>Ga0114938_1000337_pt1 | contig 37276 bp, 28 predicted proteins | sample AshMeaBigSpring_FD_88675 | JGI IMG/M metagenome (GOLD analysis project Ga0114938, IMG submission 88675) | Groundwater microbial communities from Big Spring, Nevada to study Microbial Dark Matter (Phase II) - Ash Meadows Big Spring | ecosystem: Environmental > Aquatic > Deep subsurface >... | reverse complement strand
TCATCCTGACCAAAGGTGCCGAATGGTTTGCTTCTATCGGAACGGAACGATCGAAGGGAACGAAAGTCTTTGCTTTAGCGGGTAAGATCAATAATGTAGGCTTGATCGAGGTTCCGATGGGAACAACCCTGCGAGAGGTGATCTACGACATTGGCGGCGGCATTAAGAATGGCAAGAAGTTTAAAGCGGTGCAGACAGGTGGTCCTTCGGGAGGTTGCCTCACTGAGAAACATCTGGATACACCCATCGATTTTGATAATCTGCTCGCAGCTGGTTCGATGATGGGATCGGGAGGGATGATTGTGATGGATGAAGACGACTGTATGGTATCGGTATCCCGTTTCTATCTCGATTTTACCGTGGAGGAATCGTGTGGAAAATGTACACCCTGTCGGATAGGCAACAAGCGCTTACTCGAACTCTTGAATAAGATCACCGAAGGAAGAGGCACGGAAAAAGATCTGGAAACGCTTTCCAGTCTGGGACTGGCAATTAAAGATACAGCCCTGTGCGGTTTGGGGCAGACCTCTCCTAACCCTGTGCTATCGACTTTGGATAATTTCTACGATGAATACCTGGAGCATGTTCGCGATAAAACCTGTCGCGCCAAACAGTGTAAGTCATTGCTTACGTTTACCATCCATCCGGAACTATGTACCGGTTGTCATTTATGCGCCAAGCACTGTCCGGCGGATGCGATTGGTGGAACAGTACGCAAGCCTCATGTCATTTACCCGGATAAATGTATCAAATGTGGTATGTGCATGGCTCGATGCAAATTTAAAGCAATCAGCGTTTGTTAAAATCAAGGCTTGTAAAAGAGGAACAAATGAAAGGAGAACAAATGGAAGGGAAACAAATAGAAAACCAACAAATGGAAGAAAAACAAATCACACTCCAAATAGACGGGCATTATATCACCGTAGCTGAGGGAAGTACGATTCTTGAAGCGGCACGAAAGATCGGGATCGATATACCGACTTTGTGTCACATCGACCTGAAAGGTACTTGTATCAAAAACAACCCGGCGAGTTGCCGGATCTGTGTGGTAGAGGTACAAGGACGTCGCAATCTCGCTCCTGCCTGTGCCACTCGCTGCACGGAGGGAATGGTCGTAAAAACGAGTACTTTAAGGGTGATGAATGCCCGGAAGATCGTTGCCGAACTGATTTTATCCGACCATCCGAATGACTGTCTGACTTGTCCGAAATGCGGTAACTGCGAACTGCAAACGCTTGCATTGCGGTTCAATATCCGTGAGATGCCGTTCAACGGTGGAGAACTTTCACCCCGCAAGCGGGAGGTCACTTCATCGATTGTGCGCAACATGGATAAATGTATCTTCTGTCGACGCTGCGAGAGTGTGTGCAACGATGTTCAGACAGTTGGTGCTTTGGGAGCTATCCGTCGAGGCTTCAACACAACCATTGCACCGGCATTCGACCGTATGATGACCGAGAGTGAATGTACTTACTGCGGACAGTGTGTGGCTGTCTGCCCCGTGGGTGCACTCACCGAACGCGACCACACCAATCGGCTGCTGGAAGATTTGGCAAATCCCAACAAAGTGGTTATCGTGCAAACAGCTCCAGCAGTCAGGGCGGCCTTAGGCGAAGAGTTCGGACTTCAACCCGGGACATTGGTTACAGGCAAGATGGTCTATGCACTGCGTGAATTGGGCTTCGACTACGTGTTCGATACCGACTTTGCAGCCGATCTCACCATCATGGAGGAGGGTGCGGAAATATTAAACCGACTGACACGGCATCTCGACGGCGACAAATCGGTACGCCTGCCTATCTTAACCTCTTGCTGCCCCGCATGGGTGAATTTCTTCGAATATCATTTCCCCGATATGCTCGACATACCTTCTACGGCACGATCCCCCCAACAAATCTTCGGTTCCATCGCGAAGAGTTATTGGGCCGAAAAGATGGGTATTCCTCGTGAGAAGTTGATCGTAGTATCTATCATGCCCTGTCTGGCAAAGAAATACGAATGCGACCGAGAGGAGTTTAAAGTCAACGGAAACCCCGATGTCGACTATTCGATCTCGACTCGCGAATTAGCCCGCCTCATCAAACGAGCCAACATCGGTTTTACCCTTCTACCCGACAGTCAGTTTGATGATCCGATGGGTACGTCCACAGGTGCAGGAGTGATCTTCGGGACAACCGGCGGAGTGATGGAGGCTGCTTTGCGTTCCGTATACGAGATCTACACGGGTAAAACGTTGGAGAACGTCAACTTTGAGCAAGTACGTGGACTTGCCGGTGTGCGCCGCGCAACGGTCGATTTGAATGGTTTTCAATTGAAAGTAGGTATTGCTCACGGATTGGGCAACGCACGCCATCTGCTGGACGATATACGGAACGGACTGAACGAATATCATGTGATTGAGATCATGGCTTGTCCGGGAGGATGCATCGGCGGAGGCGGACAACCTCTTCACCACGGCAATTCGGAAGTGCTGTATGCTCGTGCAAATGCTCTCTATCGGGAAGATGCCCGAAAAACGCTGCGTAAATCGCACGAGAATCCGTTTATCAAAACCTTATACGAAGAGTATCTGGGTAAGCCTCTGAGTGAGAAATCGGAGCACTTATTGCATACCCATTACTTTAATAAGTCGATTGATTAATTTTAAAAGGAGTAACGATGTCAAATATAAAATTACCCTGCGATATTGCAGAACAAGTGAAAGCCATTTGCGAGAAACATGGAAACTGCCCCGGCGAGTTAATCAATATCTTACATGAATCGCAACATATCCAAGGTTACCTACCCGAAGAGATGCAACGCCTCATCGCAAGTCAACTCAACATTCCCGTTTCCAAAGTGTATGGAGTAGTCACCTTCTACACTTTCTTTACCATGACTCCCAAAGGGAAACATCCCATCTCTGTCTGCATGGGAACTGCCTGCTACGTGCGTGGTTCGGAAAAGATTTTGGAAGAGTTCAAGCGAGTACTAGGCATTGAAGTAGGTGAAACGACTCCCGACGGGAAGTTCTCGTTGGACTGTCTGCGATGTGTTGGTGCCTGCGGATTGGCGCCTGTTGTGATGATCGGAGAAAAAGTGTACGGACGACTCCAACCGATGGACGTCAAGAAAATCCTGGAGGATTTGGAATAGTATACTTTCAGGAAAAAACGTAGACAGATTAAAGAAAAGAATAAAGATTGAAGCAAAGCAAAGATGTAAGTTCGAAGAAAAGGTGGAAGCAAAGGGCAAAGGTTGAAGCAAAGAACAAATAGTAAAAATTGAAGCAAGAATTGAAGGTAAAAGCTAGAGTAAAAAACTTAAGTTTCGGATTATTGCTATCGACATCATTTTAAGTACAAAGTAGCTTTGAAAATAGGACCGTATCTTGGAGAAAATGGCACTGTATCTCGGAGCAAAAAAGACCGTATCTCGGAGAAAATAGGACCGTATCTCGAAAGAAATGGCACCGTATCTCGGAAGCAAAACGACCGTACCTTTTTTATTTTTGAAGCGAAGATTGGAGATTGTGTATTATCCTGGATTTGATTGTGTATTAAAGAATAAAAGTTGATGTAAAGAATAAAGTAGGGTGAAGTCGTAACGAGGCTCCACCCTATTTTATTAAATCAATCGAACCTTCATTTTAATGATGCTTTTACATATTGAAGTATACATTTGGCTGAGTGCATTTTTACAAAGAATAACCCAACTGATCGGGTGTGATCTTCCGGTATTTTTTCTCGTCGTATTTACGCAAAAGGACCTCCCCGCTATTGCGATGCTGCGAGTTCCACCCTCCAATCGAATTGGAGATCTGCTCAATCTTGATAGCATGCCACCCTTTCTTCAAAGCCAACGAATACCCCCACTTTGAGTTCACTTGCGGTCGACCGTCATTATCTACAGCCAACCGTCCGTCAATCCATACACGTGTATTGTTGGATGAAAAAGTATAAACACCCTCGCTCTCAATATTCACAAACCCCGTTGCAATCGCTGCATAGAAAACAACGTCCTTCAACGGATGCGGTCGAAGTCGCGAGATAGGTTCGATAGCAAGGAGCGTACTGTCTTTCCATTGCGTGATGTTTTTCAGTTCGCTAGCATGCAGATGGCGGGTATCGGAAATCTTCAGTTGCAATCCGCGGTGTTGAGGTTTCACTTGCACCGCCTCCAAAGGTTTCTGTTTTTCTACCTGAATCGTTCGTATACGACTCATTTTCCCAGAAGGCAAGATACTGCGGATCTTAAGCGTGCCGGACTGCGTAAATCTGATCGGCGAACGATAGACCGTCGAAGTAGGAAGAGGGTCACTTCCATCCAACGTGTAGATCATTTTGATCGGACGAGTAGAGGTAAAATCCAGATCAATGGAATCGACAAAAGCCATATGATTGAAAGCACCTCCTACCTGCTCGGGCAGAGGTATATGATAGTTGATATGGTGATAATCCATCCGTACAGCAGCCTCATCCAAACGACGGGAAAAAACGTCGAAGTTCTTCAGCTTAGGGTTGCTCCAACCGATCTCTGCTACTGCTAAGATACGTGGATAGACACTATATTCCACCAAATCCTCGGTATACATGCATTCGGTCCAAGCATTAGCCTGCACCCCAATCACATATTTATCTTTGCCCATAGTAACCAACGTATCGGGGACAGGATCGTACGAATATGTTGTACGAATAGGAGCATAACCACCCCAAGCAAACTCATCGGCAAGATAATCGCCCTGATAATGATCGAGATACATTCCTCCACTCGTCGGTGTCATGATCACATCGTGCCCCATCAATGCAGAAGTGATTCCGCCGCTCTCTCCTCTCCACGACATCACCGTTGCATCGGGTGCCAATCCACCTTCGAGGATCTCATCCCATCCAATCATCTTTTTGCCATATTTACGAAGGATTTTCTCACAACGTGAGATCGCATAACTCTGCAAACGATCTTCAGCAGAGTGCTTCTTGTCGGCTTTCAACCCTTCTTGTTCAATCCTTTTCTGACAGTTCGCACATTGCTTCCAAACCTCTTTCGGACATTCGTCCCCTCCGATATGAAAGTACTCGCTAGGGAACAAGCGACTCAACTCACTGAAGATATCATCGAGCATATCGAACATCACCTCTTTCCCCGGACAAAACACAACAGGAAAGCCACCCCAGCGATTCATCACCGGATAAGTCGCACCCGTGCACGACAGTTCGGGATAAGCAGCAATAGCAGCTAACGAATGGCCCGGCACATCGATCTCGGGGATAATCGTGATAAAACGTTCGGAAGCATATCTCACCAGTTCACGGATCTCATCTTGTGTGTAGTATCCGCTATATGGCTGTCCGTATTCGTCGATCCGCTTACTACCGACAGAGGTAAGCTTCGGATATTTCTTAATCTCTACGCGCCATCCCTGATAATCGCTCAGATGCAAATGCAGGCGATTGATCTTGAATGTGGCAAGCATATCAATATGTTTCTTCAATCCCTCAACCGAAACGAAATGCCGGGCAACATCAATCATCAACCCACGATAGTTGAAACGGGGATAGTCGGCAATACGAATGCAAGGAGCGACCCATTCAATACTGTTGATCGGTTGATCACTCTCAATTTGAGGTGGTAACATCTGTAAAAAACTAGCCATACCATAAAATAATCCTTGAGGTGTAGCAGCTTTTACAGTCACACCTTTAGAAGTAATGACTAGTGAATACCCTTCGGGATGAGCATTGATAGAAGGATCTATTTGTAAGGAGATAGTTCCTTTAGACTCTTGCTGTTCTATCTTAAACGGATAACCGGTAGAGCGGCGTAACTTGTCAGCATAAAACTCAGCAACTAATTTCGCACGTTGCCCTAAAAAACAAATCCGAGTATCCCTGTTTAGTACGAATGTACCTTTTAATAAAGTCGCTTCTTGTGGTTGCGGAATGATGTTAAGTAAATGGTCGGCTCCATTATTCCGTGATAAGTTTCCTTTTGAACACGAAGATGACAAAAAAATAAGTATGCCGGCATACAGCAATAGTTTTTGAGAAATAGTCATGTTTGTATTAGTCGGTTAAATAAGTTGAATCAATTAAGTTGTAAAGCTACAAAATTATTTGATTCAACCCGACCCAATAACATGAAAAGACCTAAAATCCGTTCATTTTCAATAGAACGGTAGGAATTAGCAACAGAAAACCAAGCAAAATGAGCATAAGCATAAACTTCCATATCCACTTAAACCATTTGTCGTATGGTATGCGCGCCATTCCGAGCACAGCAATCAATACTCCCGAGGTAGGAGTGATCATATTTGTAAAGCCGTCACCAAACTGGAAAGCCATTACGGTAGCTTGTTTGGAGAGACCGATAATATCGGAGAAAGGAGCCATGATTGGCATTGTCAAGGCAGCTTTAGCACTTCCCGAAGGAATAATGAGGTTGATCAACGTTTGAATGACATACATCACTCCCACTGTTGCTACATTCCCCAGATCAGTCATACCTTGAGCTAATGTATGTAAGATACTATCAATAATCATACCCTCCTTAAGGATGACAATAATTCCGCCGGCGAGTCCAACAACCATGGCTGCTGAAAGAATGTCTTTGCATCCTTCCATAAACAGACGTACCAGATCGTTCGGTCCCTTGCCATTGGCAAGCCCGGAGAAGATACCTAAAGCAAAAAACAAGGCGGATATTTCCATGATATACCAGCCGTACCCCATTACACCTACCACTAAGAAGAAGATCGTGAAGAAGAGCAGGTTGAGAATGTAGATATGAACCGATTTCATAAGAGCAAAGACAGAAGTGATCAGGAAAAGTCCCGATAAGATTGGAATGATTGGCAGATCACTAAAGCTCTTATTTCCAATAGTCAATGTAGTAGATGGGTAAAGAAAGCTGAAAGCTGCAAGAGCTGCAATAAGAGCAAAACAACTGTACCAGGCTGCTTTTGGTGTATAGAAAGAGACTTCTAGTTTCTGATCGACATGGAGTTTGCGCCAATACTCATCTTCAGCATATACAGGTGAAAGTTGGGGATTCTTTTTTACTTTATTGGCATATCGTAGGATATATACAAAACCAAAGACATTGATTACCAGCCAACAGAAGATCCGGTATTCTATGCCGGAAAAAAGGGGCAATCCTGCCAGTCCTTGTGCAATACCAATCGTAAAGGGATTCAAGATAGCTCCTGCAAAACCTAAACCTGCAGCAACGAATACCATGCATACACCCGTTATGGAATCATATCCCATGGATATTGCCATTGGGACAAGGATCACAATAAAAGCAATCGTCTCCTCACTCATCCCAAACACCGCTCCAAAGATACTAAAAAGAAGCATGATGGCAGTCAGAATAAAATTATTGACGCCAATCTTTCTTAGTAATGAGTACCGTTCGAGTTTCTTTGCTTTTCGTAGAAAGCTCATAGTACCTATATCGAAAGCTTTACTGTCGTTCACAATCCAAAAAGCTCCACCGATAATGAGAATAAAGATTATAATATCGGCTTTGTCGACAAAGCCCTTGAAAAAAGAAGCAAAAACTTGCCAGGTCTGAGGAGCACTCTCAACCGACTGATAAGTCATCACCTTGACACCAGCCTCATTGACTTGTTCTACGTACTTACCACCGGGTATGATCCAGGTCAGAACGGCACAAAAGAGAATAATAAAAAAGATGATTGCATAGGTGTGAGGAATTTGCCTTTTTTTCATAACGGTATAATGAGATGGAACACTTTACTTTTATAAAAACATCTTATCATATAGAAGGCTTGGAAATAGATTCCAAGCCTTTATATCATAATCCTATTTGGTGGAGTATCAAACTGGTATGCTACTAAAATAAACTATTACTTATTTAGAACTCAAAAGTTCATCAAACTTTTTAGCAGTAGCAGGATCAGAAGGACGAGTAGCGTTTGCATTTACAATATTTCCTTCACGATCTAATAAAATAAAACGAGGAATACCATTGATCATATATTCTTTAGAGAATGAATCATCAGCACCAAAAATCAACTGAATACCTTTCAGTTCTTGTTTAGTTACCATTGTTTCCCAAGCTTTTTTATCTTTATCACAAGAGATACTTACAAAGTGAATATCTTTTTCACCATAAGCTTCTTCGAGTTTCTTCAAATGAGGAAGTTCGCCACGGCAAGGACCACACCAAGTTGCCCAAACATCTATGTAAACAAACTTACCTTTCAAATCAGCTAGAGAAACTGTTTTACCATTAATATCCTGACATGTAAAACTTGGAGAAGGATTACCAGCTCTAAGCCCTTTCCATTTAACAGTAAGTTCATTAAACTTACTAATCAGTTCTTGGTCTTTAACATTTTTATGAAACAAAGCAATCAATTCATCTTTGCCATCTACACCATCGTAAGAGACATTCTCTACAATTATTTTATTAGTCAAAAACTCTTTTATAGTTTTATCTATAATTTTCTCATCAACATATCTAACTTTTAATTCTGTTAACTCTAGAAAATTGAAACCTTTTTTTGAGGTTGATGGCACTTCACTGAGGGCTATTAATGGAACAAATTCATATAAAAATGATTTGTAAGAATTAAGTTTAAGCAAACTTGAGTCTTCAACAAACAATGATTTTAATTTATCATAGTACACATTAGAAGGTATATAAGCTTTATCAGCCATATAAGCATGGTAGTTAGGGTATATGGTTAAGGCTTGATAGCTAGAATACTTCAAACGATTTTTTTCTAATTTAACAAACTCTTTATTCAACCCTTTTTGGCTATTAAGCACTTTTATATTTGCGTTATAGGTTGAGTCTGATCTCAAAATAAACTCACTTTCCTTTACTGTACAATCTTTATAAGTCAAGAAATTAATCTTTCCAGAATTCAAATAATTGTTGGCAGGAGCTGTTGCACCAACAAACTGAATAGCATCTTGAAAAGTATTCACATCGAATGATACAGTCAAATCTGCTTTTGGATCTAAGAAAAGCGTTTTACGCTGTTTTCCAAAATAAAGTTCAGCATACTCGCCTTGAGCGTTATTGAACTTAAAAGTTGCAATACCTTTATCATCAAAAGACAAAGATTCGGGTTTTTGTGTTGCGCTAAGCACCAGCATTGCTTTTGTTCCTTTATCAGCATTCTTTGCTTTAAAGGTAACAACTGAAGCATTAACCGATGAACAAGCAGTTGCTATTAAAGCAATTACTCCGATAAATTTCAGTTTCTTCATATAAATTAAAATTTGTAGTTTAAATCGCATCAAAAGTAAGTAAAAAATATAAGAATAATAATACTTGGTTAGAAATTTATAGATTATTTTACGTAATCTAACACAACGCTACAATATCGTTCTACTCCAGCTCTTTAAATTATTAATTCATAAAAATCAATTAAATAAATTATAAAAGTTAATTTTACTATAAATACTACAGATCTTTGAGCAAAACATCACGATTTTGCTCATAACAATTAATATTTAATTTCTCAACAATCTCCCACTCAGTTCTAAACTTTTTATCAATATCAATCTTAAAGTTTTCAGACCCATGTGTGTCCAGTCTTTCCAACAATACTGCTACACTTAGTTGATTTATATCGAAGGCGGGTTGATACGACACATTTTCTGCTTTTCTATCCTTTATAACTTCATTAATAAGTCCAATCTCCTTTAATTCTTGTACTATCAAATTTGTAAGCCGAGAAGGTATTTCGCATTCCTTAGATATTTGATCAGCAGTGTAAGGAACTTCATCTTTCAAAAAACGTTTAGCAATTATTGACATAATCAAGATAGACAAAAAACTACGATAACGTCTACTTATATTATCGGCATCATCATTAAAACTAAAGTGGTTTATTTTCTGTTTTGCATGAGTCAGTTCAGCGCCGAAAAGACAAATCATCCATGATATTTGAAGCCACAAAAGCAACAAAGGTAAAGCTGCAAAACTACCGTATACAGCATTATAACTAGACACCCATATCTGACTACTAATATACAAGTACTGAAATATCTGATAAAGAGTACCAGCAACTACACCCGAAACAAATGCATGTTTAAATTGAATATGTGTGTTTGGCATAAATACATATAAAGCAGTAAACATAAACCAAGTTAGCACAAATGGCATTAAATGAATTAGAAGTTTTAGGATCGGTCCCAAAAGTATAAACTCCTGAAAATCGGCCAAACGGGTACTTACAAAAATAGAAATTCCACCAGAAACAACTATCATAATAGGCAGAAGCAGAAGCATCGAAAAGTAATCGGTAATCATTCTATAAACAGACCGTCCTTCTTTAACTTCCCATATATGATTAAAAGTATTTTCAATATTATTAATCAAATTAATCACCGTCCACAATAGCATCAACAAACCTATTCCAATAAAAAATCCGTTTTGAGTATGTTGCAAATATGAATCGACTAGTTTAAGGATTGTTTCAACAACATTAGGATCACCCATAAAGTTTCTTCTTAGGAAATTTTCTGCTACATCGGAAAATCCAAATCCTCTAGATATAGCAAATAAAATAGCCAGAATAGGAACAAGAGCCAAAAGAGTACTAAATGTCAATGCTGAGGCTTTGCTTACTATTTGATTAGAATTAAATCGATAAAGACTCAAAAATACAGTCTTTATGATTTTATACAAATAATAAGTTCTTTTAGTAACCTCATTTTCAGTTATCCTCCATATGTCATATGTAAAAAATTTCCAAATTCTCAAAAAATTATTTTTCATAATTAATTATGTTTTAAAAGAAATTTCATCTATATATTTCCATTTTAACAGCACAATACTTACTTTTGTTCTAATAATTAAGATAAACAATATTAGTTTTTTATTCTATGAATTTTAAAAAAGCACTTTCAACAATTCTTTTTTTACTGATATCTTATATTCTCTTTAGCAAGCATATAGAGGATAATAATATATTGATTGACGGACAAAATCATTCTTCACATCTATCAAAAAATATGATAGAATTACCTAAACCTTTGACTGATCGTTCAGAACTTATTTTATACAGAAAAGGGTACACGGTTTCGTACAACAGAAAAAATAAAATTCCTAATTGGGTAGCATGGCAACTAACCCCCAATCGTTTAGAAGAAAGATGCAGTCGCACAAATAAATTTCTTACTGATCCTGATATCACAGATGGAGTAACAACCAAGGATTATAAAGGAACCTGTATAGATAGAGGACATATGTGCCCTGCAGGAGACAATCGTTGGAATAAGCTAGCGATGATAGAGAGTTTTTATATGACCAACATTTGCCCTCAAGATCATAATCTGAATCGAGGTGATTGGAAAGATTTAGAAGAAGCATGTCGAATGTGGGCAAATAAGGAAGGTCGCATTTATATTGTTTGTGGTCCGATATTATACAATAAAAAACACCGTACGATAAGTAAACAACGGATTGTAGTTCCTGAAGCTTTTTTCAAAGTGATACTTTGTATGGGTAAGAGCCCAAAAGCAATTGGTTTTATATATAAAAACACATCTGGAAATTACCCACTTGATACCTATGTTAATTCAATAGACGAAGTTGAAAAGATAACTGGCATAGATTTTTTCCCATCTTTACCTGACAATTTAGAAACGAAAATTGAAAGGCAATACAATATCACTTCATGGAAAAACAATAAATTTTAGTTGATGAAATATAAAAAAATTAATTTAAAAAATGATTATATGACTAAAGCAAATAAACATATGCATTACCAACATAAAAGGCACTAAACTCAATCATTACAAATAATCGATTACAGAAAAAAATAGCCATATATTTACAAAATAAATCATAACATTTAGACCAATATACAAATTAACAAAAGATCCAAATTTGTGCTTTTAAGATTAGAACTACTTACAAATCAAGCAGATGTTTGATGATAAAAAACAACAACTGAACTCAATCAAAAAAAAACAAAACACTTCAACACTAAATATGACTAATATAGAATTATGGAATGGAATAAAAGAAGGAAACTGCAAATCTTTTGAAATTCTTTATAAACATTATTACAATCCAATGAGAAACTATGCCATTAAATTTGGCATTGAAAGGGAAACAGCAGAAGATATTATTCAAAACATCTTCATCAAGTTCTACACTAATAAAAACAATCTACCACAGCACGTAAACATACAATCCTATTTATTCAGAACATTGATCAACGCATTATTAGATCATAATAAGAAAATAAATCATAATTTGGTCTCACTAAGAGATATACCACATTTGCACATACACGACATTTATACTAAAAAAGCCTTTAACAGTGATGGTGAATACGACACCAAACTCAATATATTAAAACGTCATATAAAATGCCTCAGCAAAAAACAACTCAAAGCAATTCACCTACGATTCATTAAAGAAAAATCATGGGAAGAAATGTCAAATATATTACAAATATCTCCACATTCATGTATGAATTTAATAAATCAAAGCATTTCAAAACTAAAAAGTGCGATATTAGGTGAGAAACACCGCATTTATTTATTTAAATTTTGGTTATATTTAAATATCAATATTATTACAAATGGTCAAACGGAAAATGTTTGTATATAAGTTCATCGTAGCAAACTGATATACAAACATTTTCACTATTAAACATTCTGTTTTTCAGAAACTTCTACGCTTTACTTCTTTGCTTTACTTTTATAAGCAAAAGCTTTCCAACGCTCCTCAGGCCACTCCTGCTTTTGCAGTTCGGTACGCGCCATGATAAAAAATAAATCGGATAGGCGATTCATCAAAACAAGAATCCCATCGGGTAGTTCGTCATGCTTATGCAAGGTCCATAACCGACGTTCTGCTCTTCGGGCAACCGTTCGGGCAAACTGTAGCTGAGCGGCGATCTGTGTCCCACCTGGTAATATAAAGTATCCATTATCTTCCAGTTCCAACATCATATCATCCATCGTCTTTTCGCAGAGTGGCACAAGATCTGTCGACAAAACATTCGGATTGTTTGTTCGAAGGCTAGACGGGGTAGCTACGTGACTCATCACCACCATCAACTCACTCTGAATGGTTTGCAACAGTTGTTGCCATTCATGATCGACTGAGAGTAAAGAGCGGACAATACCAATCACAGCATTCAACTCATCGATCGTACCATTGGCTTCAATGCGTATATCGTCTTTATCGACCCGTTCACCACCGAATATTCGAGTTGTTCCGCAGTCTCCGGTTTTTGTATAGATTCGTCTCATATGTCTAAAATATTTTTAATAAATCGTTTTCTCCCCAATATAAATGGGTATAACTAGCAATTGCATTTTTAAATCTGAAAACGGAGGTATCAACAGGTTCTCCGGCAGCATTACACACTGTAGTGATGCTTGTCGGGAGGTTGGTATCCTCTTTACTGATCTGAGTAAAATGGAACTCATGTCCACGGAAGTGCACTCCCTGATAATCGAACTGTCGATAACCAATGGTCAGTTTCTTACCTGCCGGAGTATGATCGATGGTAAAAGTGAAAGCCCCAACCATCGGATAAAAATAGGTTTCAGTCCGAATACCTTTCGATAAATAGATCATGCCCCCACATTCCGCCAATACTTTGCCACCTTTTTCTATATAATCTTTTATATGATTTCTCAAAGAAGTATTGTTCGACAATTCCTCTGCATGTTTCTCCGGATAACCACCCGGCAAATAAAGCAGATCAATCGCTTCAGGTAACGTTGTATCTGTTTGAGGATCGAAGAAGCTCACCTTTCCAAGGGCCATCAGACTGCTTAAATGTTCTGCGTAGACGAATGAGAATGCTTCTGCATTTCGAGCAACTGCAATATGCAAGGGGCTAGCCGATTTCTCTCCTATAACTGAAGTCGACAGAGACTCAGTCGGTAAAGGAAGGGTCGTTTGTTCGAGCAGTTCCTTCCATAAGATATCACGTCTGACAGCTTTCGAGAAAGTGCTCAGCCATTCGCAATCTTTCTTATCAGGATTCCGACTAAAATCGAGTCCTAAGTAGCGCGAGTCAACATTTAAATCACTGTTCTTACGCATCGCCCCAAAGAAATGCAATTGCAAATCGTCGCAAACCTTCCGAAGCATGGCCGCATGTTTATCGCCGGCAACCTGATTAAAGATCACTCCAATGACACGAACTTCAGGATTAAAATCACGAAAACCACTGATCAGCGCAGCCGTAGAGTAAGCACTTGCTTTCGCATTGACAACCAACACAACCGGTATATGTAAGATCCGTGCAATATCTGCAGAAGATCCTTTAGCACGATCGTATCCATCGAACATTCCCATCATTCCCTCCACCACAGCAACATCCGCCTGAGAGGCATATTGCTGATAAAGGTCTGAGACATGCGACTCAGATGCCATGAATGAGTCGAGGTTGATGGAAGGCTGACCGCAGGCTAACTCATGAAACTTGGTATCGATATAATCGGGACCACACTTAAACGGTTGGACGTGCAACCCTTCTTCCGAAAAGACTTCAATGAGTCCGCGACAAATCGTTGTTTTGCCACTACCCGACATGGGAGCGGCAATCAGAAACTGAGAAATATTCTTTGTTGTCATCTCTTACAATAGGTTTATAGAATTTAAGCAAAGATATAAGATCAACGAACCGGCTACCAATAAGCCGATCGTCACAATCTCTACATAGAGATTTACCCGGACGGCAATCTTCATATCGGTAGTTGTAAAATCACGTTCATTCTCACCAATATACGGTTTGTGGACCCACTCACCAAAATAGAGATGGGAGCCGCCAAACCTAGCATTGAGGATTGCAGCCAAGGCAGCTTCAGGATAGCCAGAGTTGGGACTGCTATGTGCCGATCCGTATTTCCGCAGAAAAGAAAACTTGCTATAGGTACCCGCAACAATCAGCATCAGTACGGCTGTAATACGGGCAGGAAGGTAGTTTGCAACATCATCTAGTCGTGCAGCAAAACGTCCGAAAAGCAGATAGCGCTCATTCTTATACCCAATCATCGAATCCAGCGTATTGATCATCTTATACGTGAGCATCCCTTCTACACCCAAAACAGCCCACCAGAATAATGGAGCTATAACTCCGTCGCTCAAGTTTTCGGCTAATGTCTCGAGGGCAGCCGTGCGGACTTCCTGTTCGGAAAGTTCCGAAGTATCGCGTCCCACAATACGGGCAACCTGCTTCCTACCCTCTTCCAATGAGCGGTCGACCGCCTCAAAAACCATTCGGACCTCTCGGATCAAAGTCTTCCCCGAAAGTGAAGTGAAGACAAAGAAACCTGTCACTGCAACATATAAATAGTCGGAATAGCTAAGAAGCCAACTAAAACAAATACTTGAGATCACATACGTTCCTGCCACCAAAAGAGCAGCCCAGCAAGCACCTTTAGCCAACCGATGTTGTTTTTTATTCAACCGTTTCTCTCCCCATGCAATCAGTTTACCGTATCCTACCACAGGATGCGGCATCCGTATAGGATCGCCGAACAGACGATCGGCCAACCATCCTAACAGTAAAGCGATCAGATTCAATATAACTGTATCCATTGAGCCAACGCTTTAATAAGATTATCGTTTTCCTCTCTCGATTGAGTAGCAACTCGAAAGAACTGATCGTTGAGTCCTTCGAAGTTGGATGCATCCCGAATCAAAATGCCGTGCTCCTCCACTAGATAAGACTTCAAAGCAGCAGACTTTCCAAAACGAAGTTTGCAGAGCAAGATATGTGTATCTGAAGGCCAGACCTCAATAACGCCCAACTTCTCCAGTTCGCTTTTCAAGCGTCCCGTCTCTTCCAGGTAAGCTTGCATATCGAACGTATCAGCTTGGTTTAGCAAAAAATGACCGGCAACGATTGCCAGATTATTCACCGACCAAGGCATTCGCTGGCAGTTGATGGTTTTAATCAACGACTCACAAGCGGTGATGTACCCCAAACGAATGCCAGCTATCTTATGTTGCTTAGTCATGGAGTGAAGTAAGATCAGATTCGGATAAGTCACCGCCTCCGCAGCACTGAAAAGTGGTTGGAAGGTGAACGATTCATACGACTGGTCGACCACAAATAGAGTCTGAGGTTTCGACTGGATCAATCGGATCAGTTCTGCTTTATCGCGTACCTCACCGGTCGGGTTATTCGGATTACACAACCAACACATCTCTGCATCGCTCGGTAAATCCTTCAAATTGTATATAGAGACCGTCCGATGACGATGCAATCTGCAAGCATCCCCATACTCACTAAATGTGGGCATCACGATCGCCGATGTAGATTGCGAAAAGCCCTGAGCAATCAGGTAAATAGCTTCGGTAGCACCATTCGTCACACAAACCTCATCGGGGGTAATTCCCATCTTCTGTCCCAACGCTTTACATAAAGAGTAGGCTGTGGGCTGAGGGTAAAAATCAATAAAATCCAAATGCTCGGATAGGTAACGCTTCAATGCCCCATTGTCCAATCCTGCAAATACATTTGAACTAAAATTACTGATGATCGGCCTACTAAAGCAGTAGGTATCATCACCGTGTCCATCAATCATTGTTTTGTAATATTTTATAAACCAGCTCCATATTTACATGTTTGCGCACATGTTCAGCCAGTTTGACATACTGTTCTTCCTTGAACGCTTCGTAATCGAACGACTTACGTTCTTCCATTTGTTGTGCAAAAGGTTCCAATAGATAATCAACCACAGAAGAGTTATCGAGAATACCATGAATATATGTTCCCATGCAAGTACGACTCGCTACACATCCTTCCTCCGTACCATCATCCATCCGGTTCAACGATTCAACTTGGGCACCTTCAACAACAGTTGTGCGTCCCTGATGAATCTCATAACCCTTACATAGTTCTTCGCTATGTTTCATCCGGAAACTGACTTGTTGGGTTATCTTATCTCCTGTGAGGACAGTTCGTGTAGGTAGTAAGCCCAAACCAGGCAAACGTTCCACTTCCCCTTCATGATGCTCAGGGTCGCAAACTTCTTGTCCCATCATCTGATAACCGCCGCAGATCCCCATCACAGTTTTTCCCTGACGATGTGCCTGAATAATAGCCTGTGCAACACCATTCTTACGCAATTCGTACAAGTCATCAATCGTACTTTTACTACCCGGGATAATAATGATATCAGCCTTTTCTATCTCATCTGTATTATTGGTAAAGAAGAGATGAACCCGTGGATCGTGTTCCAAGCGGTTGAAATCGGTAAAGTTGGACAGATGTCGTAGAAGTACCACAGCAATGTTGACCTTACCCGCATTCGCTTTAATGTTCTTTGTCTGCAAAGCAACCGAATCTTCCTCCTCGATCATGATGTTCTGATAATAAGGTACGACTCCGATAACAGGAACACCACAAAGATCTTCTATGATTTTCACTCCCGATTCGAACAGACGAATGTCGCCGCGGAACTTATTGATCAAGATACCTTTCAGATGACGACGTTCTTCTTCCGTCATTAACATCACCGAACCGTAAACGCTGGCAAAAACACCTCCTCTGTCGATATCGGCAACCAGGAAAACATCTGCACCGGCATGAATGGCCATGGGCATATTCACAAGATCAACTTCACGAAGATTGATCTCCGACACACTACCTGCACCCTCCATCACAATCGGATTGTAACGAGCTGCCAGGCGATCGTATGCTTTGTTTACTTCGGCACGAAGTTCTTCACGCCCCTCTTTCCGGAAATACTGATAAGCGCTCTGATTACCGATCGGTTTGCCATGAAGCACAACTTGTGTATTCATATCAGAAGTAGGCTTCAACAAAAGTGGATTCATATCCGTGTGACAAGGTACACCGGCTGCTTCGGCCTGCACAGCCTGCGCTCTTCCGATCTCAAAACCTTCGGGGGTAGCGTATGAGTTTAACGCCATGTTTTGTGCTTTAAATGGAGCAGGACGATAACCGTCTTGTAAAAAAATACGGCAGAAAGCACTCACAATAATACTTTTACCAACGTCACTTCCCGTACCCACAAACATCATTGGGTGAAGCTGTATAGATTGATTCATGTTTTTTCTTATTTTTAGAAGGGCAAATATAGCCTTTTTGCTTGTATTATTGACCAATTATTCGCACTTTTGTGCTTTATTTAGAACGTCAGATAACGATTCATGAGAAAAATAATTCTAATAACCGGAGGGGCCAGATCCGGCAAAAGTTCGTATGCCGAAAAGACAGCGCTCCGCCTCTCTCCTCATCCGGTTTATATGGCTACTGCACGCATCTGGGATGAGGAGTTCAGACAACGGGTTCTTCGACATCAACGCGACCGCAGTAAAGAATGGGAAAACATTGAAGAAGAAAAAGAGCTCAGCAAGCATCAGTTTCCGGAGCGAACCATCTTAATTGACTGTGTCACGTTGTGGTGTACCAACTATCTGTTCGATAGCAACGACTCCATCGACCAACTACTCGAAACGATCAAAGCAGAATTCGACAAGTTTACCGATCAAGATGCAACCTTCATCTTCGTATCCAACGAAATCGGACTCGGCGGAACATCCCCCAATGACATCCAGCGTAAGTTCACCGATCTGGTGGGGTGGGTCAATCAATACATTGCTTCTCGATCCGATGAAGTTTACTTTATGGTCTCGGGAATCCCAATGAAAATAAAAGGATAATTACTAAATCATTATAAACATGACATTTCACATCAACCGTCCGGACGAGAAAATTATTCCGGTACTTAAAGACAAAATAGATAACCTGACAAAACCCAAAGGATCGTTAGGAACTTTAGAAGAACTGGCTTTGCAAATTGGATGGATCCAACAGTCGTTATCGCCAACTCTCACTCAACCGCACAACATTCTTTTTGCTGCCGATCATGGCATCGTGGAGGAGGGAGTGAGTAAATCGCCCAAGGAGATCACTTGGCAACAAATGCTTCACTTCGCAGAAGGGGGAGCCGGAGTTAACTTCCTGTGTAACCAACACGGCTTTACACTCGACTTGGTAGATGCCGGAGTGGATTTTGATTTCCCAGCCGACAAAGGGATCATCGACAAAAAAGTGACCAAAGGTACTCGCAACTATCTGCACGAAGCAGCCATGAGCGAAGAAGAAATGGATCTGTGTCTGCAACGCGGTGCTGAAGTTGTTGAGATGGTTCATGCACAAGGATGCAACGTAGTAAGTTTTGGTGAGATGGGTATTGCCAACACCTCTTCTTCATCACTTTGGATGCACCTATTCACAGGCATTTCGCTAGAGAAATGCGTTGGTGCCGGAAGTGGGCTCGACAATGCAGGTGTGACCCATAAATTCAATATCCTTCAACAAGCAGTCAACAACTATCAAGGCGACCGATCGGCACACGATATCATTCGTTATTTCGGTGGATTGGAGATGGTGATGGCTATTGGAGGAATGCTCCGTGCAGCTGAACTCGGAATGGTGATCATCATCGATGGTTTTATCATGACCAACTGCCTACTGGCTGCTTCCAAACTGCATCCAAATGTACTTCACTACGCCATTTACGGACATCTGGGAGATGAAGTCGGACACCGTCTGGTACTTGAGCACATGGGTGCCAAACCATTACTGCAACTCAACCTCCGCCTAGGTGAAGGTACAGGAGCTATCTGTGCATACCCCATACTCGTATCAGCAGTGAACATGATCAATGAGATGGACAGCTTTCACAAAGCGTCGGTAACTAAATATTTCGTATAATGAACCAGATACTTGCGGCATTCATCTTCTTTACCCGCCTTCCTTTTTGGCGGATTAAAGAGGTGCCTGCCGATTGTTTTAAAACAGTAGTCAACTATTGGCCACTTGTGGGCTGGATGACCGGAGGAGTGATGGCACTTACCTATCTGGGCACCAACCATTTCTTTCCTTTTCCTATTCCCATCTTGCTTGCTATTATCTCTAGAGTGATAGTGACCGGTGCTTTGCACGAAGATGGATTGGCCGATTTCTTTGATGGCTTCGGTGGGGGAAAGAACAAACAACAGACATTGGCCATCATGAAAGATTCATTCATTGGCAGTTATGGAGTCATCGGACTCATTCTTTATTATCTGCTGGTGTTTCTGCTCATGACCACCATTCCTGAAGATCAACTTTGGATGTTCCTGTTAACAGGTGATGCTTGGAGTAAATTTGCAGCATCCCAACTAATCAACCGCTTGCCTTATGCCAGAAAAGAAGAAGAGAGCAAAGCTAAAGTGATATACAACCGCATGACAATCACAGCTTTTCTGCTTGCTTTATTATTCGGCGCTTTACCTCTTCTTATGCTTCCTACAGGATATCTATGGGCCATAGCCGCTCCACTCCTCACCTTTTATGGCTTAAGCAGTTGGATGAAACACCGTCTGCAGGGCTATACGGGAGATTGTTGCGGAGCCACCTTCTTACTCTGCGAACTGAGTTATTATCTAGCAATCGTAGCACTCATTCATTCTGGAATAGCAACTTTATGAAACTAACCCTGATCCGTCACACATCGGTCGATGTACCCAAAGGAGTCTGTTATGGTTTTACCGATGTCCCTTTGAATAGCACCTTTGAAGCAGAAGCAGCGATCACTGCGAGAAAGTTGGAAGGTATTTCTTTCGACAAAGTATACAGTAGCCCCCTCACTCGTGCACGACGTTTAGCCGAATATTGCGGTTTCGCCGATGCCGTGACGGACGACCGATTGAAAGAGATGAACTTTGGAGATTGGGAGATGCAGCACTTTGATGAGATTAAAGATGAACGACTGCAAGAGTGGTACGACGACTATCTCCATGTACGTTCAACCAATGGGGAGAGTTTCATGGATCAGTACGAACGTGTATCCTCATTCTTGGAAGAGATTAAAGGAAGGGAAGAACAACAGGTGGCAATCTTTGCTCACGGAGGAGTGTTAATCTGCGCAAGTCTTTATGCCCGTGTGATCACTTTCGAAAATGCTTTCGCTTCGCTCACCCCCTATGGAGGAGTGATCGAACTAGAGCTATAAGAGTTTTAAAGGCCTTTCAACATCTCTTCGAAAGAAGAGAAACGGTTGATTGTGCCGTCAACATCCATAAAGAAAAGATCGTTTGCTGTACGAACGTGAAGAGTGCGGCAACCTGCTCCACGAGGGTCATTCGCATCAAAGCATACATATCCATGTCTGTTCAGTGCATTGATACTCCAATGCAATAAGATCGTATCTGAAGCCTCAACCACCATCTGCTTTTTCCAGACCACCCTGGGATAATAACTACCATGGTTGTTATCGAACAGAATATCTTCGCGATCGAACAATTGGTCCATGCTACCATTCAAGATCAGATCTTCCGTCACCCCGGCATTCAGACCTTTCGCCCGAGAAAGTAGCCAAAGTCGGTCAGCCATCACCAAAGCCTGTTCGATATCGTGAGTAGACAACAGTATCGTTCGTTTCTGTTTGACAGCAATCTCATGGAGTAACGTCATGATTTCGATGCGACTCACCACATCCAGAAAAGCCGTCGGCTCATCGAGAATGATCACAGGACACTCCTGCACAAGAGCTTTAGCGATCATCGCCTTTTGGCGTTCACCGTCGGAAAGCTCAGCCATATAATTTTTCATTTTGTGACTTATGCCCACCGCTTCAATTGCTTCGGCAATCACCTCACGGTCGTGAGCATTCAGGCGACCGAAGAAACCTGTATGTGGTTGTCGGCCCAACGCTACCAGTTCGTAAACCGTCAGTCCGCCCGTCTGCGTCTTATCAGTCAGCACCACCCCAATGAGTTTGCTTCGCTGACGTTCATTGAGATTTTCCAAAGGAGTACCCTCAAACAGAAGTTCACCTCCAAGTGACGGTTGGGAAGCAGATAAAGTACGCAATAAAGTTGATTTGCCGGCACCGTTCGGTCCCAATAAGCAAGTCAGTTCCCCTTGTACCAGATCGAAAGAGAGGTTACGATGCACCACTTTTTCCTTACCTTTACCCAAATGATAGCCAACAGAAAGATCACGCGCCATCATTACCGTTTTATCCGTCGTATTTCTTTCCATCAATTAAAATATTGTATTTTTCGCTGATTGACAATCACGTAAATAATCACAGGTGCCCCAATAAATGGGGTGACAGCATTGAGAGGGATCACTCCGTTCTCACCCGGCAAGATACAAATCAAGTTACAGGTCAATGCAATCACTCCCCCCATCAATAAAGTGACAGGAAGCAATGAGTTATGATTGGAAGTACCTAGCATCAATCGTGCCATGTGAGGTACAGCCAGACCAATGAAAGCAATCGGACCGCAAAAAGCAGTCGTAACAGCAGTAAGCAAACCTACAGTAAGCAGTAAGATATTACGAATTTTATGGATATTGATACCCAAGTTCTCAGCATAACGATGCCCCAGAAGGAGAGCATTCAGAGGTTTGATCAGCAGAACAGATAAGATCAACCCCACAGCAACAGACCCTACAAAGAAAGGCAACTGATCGTTAGACACTCCGCCAAAGTTACCCATTCCCCAGATCATGTACGAGTGAACCCCTTCAGCCGTAGCGAAGAAGTTCAATAAAGAGATAGCCGAAGAAGTGACATAGCCAATCATAATACCGATGATGAGAACCATAAGGTTGCTCTTTAGCAAGCTCGAAAAGAACAAGATTAAAGCCAGCACTGCCATTGCTCCGGCGAATGCCCCGACAAGAACGGATAAGAAAGTAGAAAACGAATAGGTGCCCACCGTAATACTTCCCCCTAAAAGCAGCATCACCAAAGCAACACCCAGACTAGCCCCAGTATTAATACCCAAGATAGAAGGTCCCGCCAACGGATTGTTGAATACCGTTTGCAACATCAGACCACTGACAGCCAGTGCCGATCCACAGAAAAGAGCCGTTAAAGCCTGAGGTAAGCGCGACTCAAGAATAATGAAGCGCCAACTCTCCTTTTCAACGGTACCTCCGATCAACGTATCTATCACTGCACCTAAAGGGATCTTGATAGAGCCGAAAGCCAGGTTAGCAGCAAACAGCACACCAATCGTGATCACCAAAAAAAAACCATATTTTGCGCCTTTAGAAGCAGGCATTAATTGTTTCATCCTCCAATCCGTTCAAAATTTCAGTCGGCTAAATTAGTAAAAAAACGTAAGCTATGCTCAGGAAGTAGTGTCGGATGAAAGATTTTTATCAAATCTTTTAAGAATAAGTCCGGATGATAAGGTATTTCCTCATAATACGCAATATAATTAGTATTACATCCATAGATCTTTTTCTTCTGAAAAGCATTAAATCCGGCATACGGAGCATACTCTTTTTCCAAAGCTCGGTAAGTTTTATCGATCGTCTGATTATACTTGATCAACCAAAAATCGGCTTTCTGTCCACGGTCAAAAACGGTTTCGAACGATAGAGGAACCGACCCACTATGACGATCATTCTTGAATAAATAATCGGCACCGGCATCGCGGTAAAAGAAGCTGATCCAACTATTGCCACCCGGAACATACCAAGCTGAACCGGTTTTCAGTTCGCTGATCACCGTAGGACGATCGGTTGCTTTTTGAGCAATCTGAGCCAACTCCTTGTATTTCTTTTCGACTTGCGCAAAAAGAGAATCCGCCTTTTCAGCTACGCCGAACAAACGTCCATAAAAGCGCATCCATTCAGCACGCCCCAACGGCGTTGTTTCCATATAATCGGCACATTCAATGATAGGCACGCCCAACTGCTCCACACGTCCGTGTCCGCCACTGTTCTCGAAAGGAGAAAGCAACAAAGCATCCGGCATGAGATCAATCATCCGTTCGATATCCGGAGCCAAGCCATCGCCCAGATCAATGATCGTTCCTTTCTTAGCGGCATCGTGTACCTTCTGAAGGTTCATGTATTTCAGTTCGCATACCCCAGCAATTGAATTAAAAGCACCGAGTTCATCAACCAAACTACAATGTACAGCCGAATAAATGACCGACTTCTTCAAAGGGACCTTCACCACAACCCCTTTCGGCAAATCATTGGGTAGCGGTTTATTGCGGTCCACTAAAAGATAAGTTTGCAACACACGGGTCGTATCCCAAGGATTCTGAACCTCTACTTTTGTATAGTCGGCAAAATCGTGCATCGAGAGTCGTTTGGCATAGTTCAATGTCAAAGTATCCCCCTGACTAGCGGAAGTATCCGCTTTCCCATTCCTGCAAGAACAAAGAAAGACAGATACCACCAATAAAAACATAGTAAACTTTATCAATCTTTTCATTACAAGATATTATTTACTTTAAATACTTTGGGTACTTTTAGTACTTTCTAATATTTTATTTCCTAATTATTTTTATTTCTTAGTAAAGAAAACGGCCTCGATGGGATTAATACCACCGCAATCGAATTTCTCCACAAAGTTTCCTTGAGCATCGAAACGGTAAATATCACCATTCGTCTTATAATCGCTCGTACCGATATAAATACTTCCGTCAACACTGCTAACTTCAAACATATAGATACTAGTCGACTGAAGAACTTCCGGTATATTTTTCAAGAAAGAAGTTTGATTCACTGCTCCGGTAGTAGTATCATAGCTATAAAAAGTATTTTTAGTGAGCTTAGATTCTGAATTCCAATCGGTGTACGAGTCAACTACATAAACTACATTTTTGTATACTCCCATGTGAGTAGCTCTTCCCAATGATGTACTAGTCCCATCAGCCAAAGAAATTTTCTGAAAAGAAGATTTAATGTCGTTATAATTTCCTCTTGAAATAACAAAGACATTACCGTTAGCAGTCGTTACACAGTTCGGATTCATGTCCACCGTATGAGTTTTCGCCACAGTAAAAGTAGCCAAGTCAATCTCCGAAACAGTGTTACCACGATTACTTGATACTCCGCTATTCGCAACAAAAAGTTTATTATTCATGGTTGTGATCTCCTCCGGACGAACACCTACCGATACGTATGCTTCTTTATCGAAAGTATCGGCATCAATACGAACCACCTTGTTACTCCAAAGCGTTACGTAAAGCTTTCCACCTGCATAAACTAAGTATCGTGGAACACCATCTTCTGTAGAGAACGACATACTCTTTACTTCTTTGCCTTCAGAGTCGAGCTTTAGCAACTTTTTTGATCCTGATAAGATAATGTACATATAACCGTCCTGATAAATGATAGACTGACCAGTATCGCCCATTTTTTTCGCATTGGCAACTTCGTATATATCTTTTAAAAGCCCAAGCTCCTTGTTAGGTGCATAAAAAGCCAAACCTGCATTATTGTCTTTAGACTTACCACTATTCAATATAAAACAACGAGAGTTGATTGATTCCAGAGTCGGAACTTTAACGATAGTTCCCTGATCATCGGATGAACAAGCTGTAAAACTTACTGCCAGTAAACCTGCAACAGCACCTAAAAATAAGTTTTTTAATTTCATATGATTCTAATTCTATTATTATTTCTAATTCTATTATTATTTCTAATTGTTCAAGTCATGATTAATAAACATCTAGCCGTCAGAATTTAAACTTCAAAGTTCCTCTGAACGAACGTCCCGGCATTGGGTAATACCGAATGACATCATATTGTATGTTCGTCAAGTTGACACACTCCATTTGAAACGTCCAATCGATCTTTTTCCATTTAAAAGATTTAGAATACGATAAGTTTTGCTCAAAGTATCCTTCAACCTCATTCTCCGGTAAGTTTTGTTCTGAAACATATCGTTTATCAACTCCCATAAACGAATAAGCGCAACTTCCCCAAGGAGTATCAAGACTCAAACTTCCGTTGCCACTATGCAAAGGGGTGTAGGGTATCTGATCTTTATAGTTTTTCGCATCGGGGTTAGTGAGATCGATTGCTTTTTGATACGTATATCCACCAGTCAGGATCATAGAAATTTGGTTGGTGAGCACCACATTCATAGAAGTATTCACATCCATACCATAAATATCTACCCGACCGTAATTCGTCATACGTGCAACATAAGCCGCAGGGAAAATAACGATTTTATCTTTCACATTATTATAGTAACCATCCACATTAATCATGAGATGATCGATCACTTTACCTAAAGAAGTGCTCCAACCAACGCCTAAATTATATTCAGTTGCGCGTTCAGGTTTGAGTAGTGCATTTCCCATCTGCAAATAGTATAAGTCGTTGAATGTTGGCAAACGGTAGCTCTTTTTAAAAAGCATACGCACATTCAGATTTTCTTGCTTAAATGGTTTGTAGGAAACAGACAAAGAAGGGGTGAGTTGATTACGACTATCCCCATCAGCCGTTTTATTCAACTGATCGTACGTATAAGTGTTCAATAGTCCGCCAGTGATATTCAATCCCTTCCATAAGAACTTCATATTTAAAGCAGTCAGCGAAGTAGTTCGATTAGGAGCAATTCGTTCGTCCATAGTTGAGTTATACGTATAATTATTTCTCAACGTATTGAAAGCCAAATCCTGAGCCAACGAAAACGAGAGAAAGCTCCAAGGAGTGTAAACAGCTGTAGACGACAGATAATATTCATTCTGTCGGTTTATATCAATCTGCTTACCATTGGCATTTCCATTAGGATCGATATCTTGGTATTTATTCCACGAATAATTATATTTTCCTTGAACCTGCATTTGCCATTGAGAGTTGAACGTTTTTTTATAACGTGCTTGAGCAAAGAAATTCTCATCCCACAATCGCTCAAACGTTTTATCCACGTATAAAATCACTTTGCCGGGTAAGCCCCGTTCAGAATTGAAATAATAAGCTTTTAAATCAAGTTGCGATTCATCCTTAAAAGTATGATAAAGATCCGCTTCGGTACGAAAAGAGGTAATATCAGAGTTTTTACGCTTTTCCTTCGTTTTTAGAGTTCCATTAGTCAAAATAAAAGGGTATTTACCATCGGCTCTCATAAAATCGCCATCGATAGATAAAGAAGTGCGTTTCGCCAATTTCTGCGAATAACGCAAATAAGGATTTACCTGTCCGAAAGAGCCAAACCGCAAGAAACCATTGATTGCGTACTTTCTTCCCGAGTCAAACGACGGAGTCTGCGTCTGAATATCCAACACAGAACCCGAAGCATACATACGGGCAGATTGCAGTAAATTATCCGTATTCCCCACAGTCAACGACAACACAGATACATTGTCGAGAAAAAAACGTCCGATATCGATCTGTCCTGCCTGACAATTACTCACAGCTACTCCATCGTACACCACTCCGGTGTGATGAGGTCCCAAACTTCTGACCGAAACGGTTTTTAGTCCGCCAATACCTCCATAATCGCGTACAGTAGTGCCGCTGAAACGCTGAACAGCATCTGCCAAGTTCTGGAAGCCTATTTTTTGTATCTGTTCACCAGAAAAAGCCTGTACTGGTACGGGAGCCATCACCTGACGAGGCATCCGCTTCGCCTTTACAGTCACTTCGTCGATGTGTAGTACTGCAATCGAGTCCTTCGATTGAGCAAACAAAGGTGTTGGAATTAAAAATAAGAGTAAAAGGGATAAAACTTTACTTATACCTATCATAAAGGGAATCTTAAACCATTCGCTTTTCATTTTCTCGTTTCGTTCAATATCAATATTCATACCAAAAAAATACCTACAATCCCCGAGTTTGAATTAAAAAGCGCAATTTAGAGAGAAAGACTCTATACTAAGAAAACCTATGACAAAGTATACATAAAATATAAGGTAGTCATTTGTTCCCGGCTCTATCCTCGCAAGCTCAATGGATTGATTTGTTTTGCAGGTCTTCTGACTCGCTCTAGTTGTTTTCGCCTTCCCATCTATACATAAAAGACAGTGGCCAAGTAGTAAAACAACCCTTAATAAAGAGCTTACAGCGGCGGGACCGTTGAAGACTTTCACTTCATTCCCTTTTAATCCGATACTACCGAAAAAGGTATCTCGAAACAAAAACGTTGCAAAGATAGCTATTTTTCCGCATATTGAGAGCGTTTTCTAATGGGATTCTTTGCATTTAACATTTTAGCAAAAAATAAAAGAGAACAAAGCAAGACTTTATTATAATTGGTTTATTTTTGCATCATAATCAGAGATTTCCTGCTAATATTTAGTTTTGCGCACCAATTCTTATACACTGGTTAGGCACAATAATTAAAGCAGCAGTAAAAATAAGACATTAAGATTTAAGTTAAAGGGAATACACAACTAAAGAATAGTTAATTATTTATACTATTAAGAAAAACATGAACACTCTCGCCTCATTAAGATATATTTATCAATTATAATAGCACTTGTTCATTTTTCTATTTGATGCTCAAATTATAAACGTTATTCTACACGTATAAAGAATGAAATATTAATATAAAATCGAAAAAACATGAAATATTATGTAGGAATGGACATTGGTGGAAGTTGGTTAAAAGCTGCCGCCATTCAAATAAATGAAGGAGACACAAAAGAAAACATCAAAAACGCATGCCTTACCACAAAAGTAGTACGAGTCGAAAGCCACCTATGCACAAATGGCTCATGTGATAACTTTATTAATGCTATTGATAGCGCTATTGATCAACTGCAAGTCCCATATCATTCGGTAGCAGGAATCGGAATTTCAACTGCAGGGGTAGTCAACTACCAAGGAACTAAACTAATTCTTTGCGCTCCACATTTATCCCCACTTCAATCAGATAAGTGGATTGATTACTTAAAGAAAAAAACATCATCCCCCGTAGTCATGATTAACGACGCAGATGCTGCTGCAATAGGCGCTTCCGCTTTTGATTATCTTAAAGGAAACAAAATTTACGCAATCATGCCAATAGGAACAGGAATAGGTTTCACAGTAGTTCGCAATGGTCGAAGATGGACACCCAATTATTCTCTTCCGCTTTTAGGCTCTATTTACTCTCCCTGCGGTAGTTTTGACCAATTAGTAAGTGCATCTTTATTGAGTAAAAAAGCATCAAGTGAAAAACTACAAGATATATTTATTAATCAAGAATATCAAAAAATAAAGGAGGAGTATTTAAACAATTTAGTAGGCATTATTTCTTCAGCTCATATATTATATGGCATAGATGAAGTCCTTATTGGCGGTGGACTTATAGATGCTTCCGTTAAATATAATTTTAATGATGATTTAGAAAAAGAAATTAATAATTTATTGAAGAGTAAAGGGCTTTTAACTAGCGTAAATACACGTGCCCGATTACTCAAAGAAGGCAATAAATTACCGCTTATTGGTGCTATTCTATTAAGCATTGGTGAAAGTCAAGCGCAATCCCTAAAAGAAATTCCAAGTTATAAAGATCTTAAAACAGAAATGGCATATGATTCATCACTCTCACTTGATAAAATGGACACCAATTCCATTATAAATTTACTGAATAAAGCAGAAAAAGAAGCCGCAAGTAATTTTGAAAGAACAATACCTAAACTTTCAGAAGTTGTAGATATTATAACCGAACAGCTTAAACAAGGAGGACGATTAATTTATGTAGGATGTGGCACTAGCGGACGTTTGGCTTCGGTTGATGCTGTTGAGATAGCTTGTACTTTCGGCTTTCCTCGTGAAAAAGTATTAGCATTTATTTCAGGTGGTATAGCTGATGCTGCTATAGATATAGAAACAAATTTCGAAGAAGATGCGAGCGCCATTCCTGATTTATTAATTGCAAACATAACTTCAAAAGATGTGATTATTGGAATATCCGTTAGTGGATCAGCATATTATGTGCAATCAGCTTTGGCTTATGCAAAACATTTAGGTGCCCCTACTATCATGATACAAGAATCAGAAAAAGAAAATCTTCCATTTTGTGATCATGTATTGCCTTTGAGCACTGGATCAGAAATAATTGCAGGAAGTACAAGAATGAAAGCGGGGACTGCGACAAAGAAAATGACAAATTTTATATCTACAACAGTCATGATTAAATTAGGTAAAGTACACGGGACTTATATGACAGAGCTTGAATGTATAAACGAGAAATTGATGAAAAGAGCAACAAATATTTTAAAATCACTTTTTAACTTAGAAGAAAAAGAAGCCATAAATTTGCTAAATAATAATCAGTTCAAATTAAACCAAGCAATTGCCAATTATACAAATAAAACTTATTTATAAAATCAAATCAAATCAAATCAACATACTACAATTTTATATAAATAAAGAGCTTTCAGAAATTTATTAACTGAAAATATAAGAACTATTAAATCAAATGGCATTAATTTTGTAAAATACGAATTTAAATAAACTACTAATAATATGAAAAATAAACAGTTGATAAATTGGGTAGTTATCTTACTAACAATCATTCCACTAAATTTATTTTCAAAAAATGCGGTTGTTAGAATAGCCTGTGTAGGGAATAGCATAACCTATGGTGCTGGAATCAACAATCGAGATAAAAACAGTTATCCGAGTCAGCTACAGGCTTATTTAGGAGACAATTTTGAAGTCAGAAATTTCGGAGTGAACGGAAGAACGGCGATCAATAAAGGTGATTATCCTTACATAGAAACCAAAGAGTATAAAGACGTATTGAATTACCAACCCAATATCATACTCATTAAACTGGGGACCAATGATTCCAAACCACAGAATTGGAGATATAAACAAGACTTTGTAGCCGACTACGAATCTTTAGTCAACAGTTTTAGAGATATAACCTCAAAACCGCGCATCATTCTTCTTACACCAGTGCGTTGTTTTTTGTCCGAAAATTCAGGTATCAGTGCAGCAATCATCGAAAAAGAGATTCGTCCAACCATCGAAGAGATAGCATGGAGAAATAATCTGGAAATTATTAATCTATTCAATATTTTTGGAGATCAATGGGTTCAACATCTATTTCCCGATAAGCTTCATCCATCTTCAATTGGGGCAGGAATGATGGCGAAGAAGATATTTGAATACCTCACCTACCCTATCGATGGTTCTCAAAAAGATCTTATCGAATCACTCAAAATAGCAAAAGACAAGCCATTCAACTTTCATGGTTATCCAGGTTTTGAATTCAGTAATAATGGAGTGAAGTGTCTGATTGTAAAGCCTCATCACGTAGCTAAGGTCAAACCATGGCTGATTCGCGCACGCTTTTGGGGACACGAACCACAAACAGATATTGCTTTGCTTGAAAATGGATTTCACATTGTTTATTGCGATGTAGCCGATCTTTACGGATCGGACGAAGCAATAAAGAGATGGAACAACTTCTACCAAAGAATGGTAAAAGCGGGATTCAACAAAAAAGTTGCTCTTGAGGGAATGAGCAGAGGAGGATTGATTGTTTACAATTGGGCTGCTCAAAACCCCGAAAAAGTTGCCTGCATTTATGCCGATGCTCCAGTTATGGACCTTAAGAGTTGGCCAATGGGGAAAGGGAAATATAGTGGTTCGGAGCAAGATTGCATACAAATGTTTAAAGCTTATGGTTTTAAAAATGAAACAGAAGCCTTGAACTGGAAACGAAATCCTATCGATTGTGCCCCAATCATTACCAAAGCAAGAATTCCAATTCTTCACGTTGTTGGTGATGCTGATAAAATTGTTCCTGTGGATGAAAATACAACTATTTTTGAAGAGCGTATGAACGCACTCAACCATCCGATTACAGTAATCCATAAACCGGGTGTAGATCACCATCCACACTCACTCAACAACCCTGAACCAATAGTACAATTTATATTAGATGCAACCGGACACCATCGAAACAACTGTACACATCCGGTACCAGGTAATGAGTATCGCTCAGGTGCAGGATGGATTGAGGGGGCTGATTGGCATCAAGTATCGGATGATATCACAGCAACCATTGGCAATAGGCAACTGAAGCTTTTGCTTTTGGGAAATTCCATTACGCAAGGATGGGGAGGTAATCGCAAACTAGTCACCTATAATATTGGGAAAAATGCTTTAGATGAAGCAATTGGAAAAGACACTTGGGAAAGCGCCGGCATTTCAGGCGACCGAACAGAAAATCTATTGTGGCGAATACGTCATAAAAATTATAACTCATCCAACCCTAAAAATTTAGTCATTACTATTGGAATCAATAATCTGCTAAGTGGTAACAATTCTCCGGAAGATACAGCCGAAGGAATTTTGGCAGTAACGCAAGAAGCCCGCAAGAAGTTTCCTCAATCAAATATTATTTTGATGGGACTTTTGCCATCAGGCAAAAAAGCTACAGATCTGATACGTATAAAATGTGATAAAATACATGAGATTTTAGCAGCCATAAAAATTAAAGGAGTCAACTATATTAATCCAACCACATGGTTCACTGATAAAGAAGGAGCAATCAGAGAAGGTTTATTTAGCGGTGACTACATTCATCTGAAAGAAAAAGGATATCAAGTATGGGCAAAAGAAATTGCTAAACTGTTAAAATAATCAAAACCAATCAAATAAATTTAATTTATTGTATTTCAATTATTTAACACCAAACAAAAGATACAGGAACATAAATGAACAAAATAAAGCGTTCTATAGTTAATGATTATCAAGAAGAGAATCATTAACTATAGAACGCTTTAATAAAAATGGCACATCTACTTTATCATTGAGTTGAAGAAGTTTGTCCGTTGACTCAATGAAATTGTTAGAAAAGCTCAATTGGCTGTATTTAAAATGCAATCTAAAAAAAACGAAATATGAAATTTTGAAAACCAGGATAACAATTAACCTTTTTAAAAGTATAGAGTATGGAAAAAGTGTATGAATTTTTAAGGAATAGCAATGTATGCACTATTGCAACATCGTCAAACGGAAACCCACGCGCATCAATCGTTGAATACCACATGTTGGGAAATGCCATTATTTTCGCCACCAGTCCTGACTCCATCAAGGCGCAGAATCTTAAAAAGAACAATCGAATAAGCATGTCTGTTTGCAGTATGCCTTTATTTGTCACTTTAGACGGAAAAACAACCACTCCCACTGAAACAGAAATAGCGAGCTACAATGAGCAACTATTTATTAGGCATCCCGATTTTATTGATTTATTTGAAAACACATTGATGCCTCCATTTCAATACTACAAGATGGTGATAGAAGCAGTTTATTTCAATGATTACTCTCAAGGAATGGCTCCAGTACAAGTTCTTAAACTTAGCTAACTTATATTTAACCTTACAATAGCCAGCACTTATGGATATGATTAAATGATAAATCAGTTCATCAAGAGAATAACTCGACTATAGTAAGCAAGTGTTTCAACGTAGTGCTCATACTAAAAAGGCAGAAAAGACTCCGAGAAATCTTTTCTGCCCTAAAATTAATCAATATGTAAAAAATGTTACTTATTACTTCTTAAATAAGAACCAATCGGTATTTTGTTTACCAAACGATTTCGCCCAATCAGTAAACTTAGGGTATTCGTTTGAGCTTCCAATTGATATTTTTTCAGTTACCGGTGTTAAATTTACAACGGGTAAATCAATAGCGAACGGGAATTGTCCATTCTTGTGAACAAAGTAGGCATCGTCAAGAGTACCAATTAAAGCGATATTAGCCCAAGTGGTCGGCTTGTATTTTGGCAAATGGACTTCTACTCTATTTTTCACTCCATCTCGATAGTTAATCACAATAAATGGATTATAATCTCTCTTATATGTAGATTTATCTAGAGTGCCATTAAACTCTCTAACAATTGTGAAAGTTTTATTTTGACCTGCGATATCTCGCGCATTCGGAAAAACAATAATCTGGTTCGATTCTTCTTTTTTATAGTAAACAGAACTAGACGAATTGATTGTACCGACCTCACCATTAATTACATATCCAAAAGCATTTTGTTTGCTGGCACTATTAACTTTGTTCACAGGTCTGAAAGTATCAACAATCTTTTTAATTTTGTTACTATTATTGAAGGTCACAGCCGACTCGTACTCTACAATTACGTCATTCATGTCGTAATCACCACCGCTAGGCCAAATATCTTCGAAAGCTAAAGTCCCTTTAGTAACTTCTGTTACAAGTATTTCTTCTGTGACAACAGGAATCTCAGGCTTTTGAGGGTCGAGAACAGCTTCTATTGGATCAGCTTCAACATAGAATAAAATATCTTCGTAACTCTTATCGGAGTAAGCCAAATTATTAAAAGCCTGATCTTCAAATCCTACAATAATTTTTTTCGATTTCGTATCATACAAAGATATACATCCCGGTTGACCGTTTAAGTTTGCAGATTGATTGGAATAAATCACCTGATTAGCTCCATAAGCCCATTTTATACGATTTTCTATCGTGCTAATACCATTCCAATAAGTTGAACTACCGTCATTAGGAAACATATTGGCTACCAACATCCAACCTACAGTATACCCTGGAGGGAATTGATCAGTACCCGGTTGTTTCCCATCCTCACCAAAGAACTGCAGACGAGTTTTGATGACAGCATTAGGAGTCCCAGTCGACATTCTAGGTATGACAAAATACTTTGGAAGTTTTTTAATCTCAGTAGCAGTCGGACTTGAATTTGTTTTGTAATAATAATATGCAACTGCATTATGATAACTACCTGAACTTTGTAAAAACACCAAATCCAGATGAGCACCTGTCACTGGTGCTCCAGTAGAAGTTTGTGAAAGAACAGATACATTTACTACCTTCTCAGAAGATACCAATTTGGAGTTATCCTTTTTGGTAAGAGCATTATTCATACGACTAATAAGTTCGCCGAGTGTACTTTCATCACTCAATCTCTGACTCGGAGATACCGTAGAATATAGTCCAGAAACAGCAGAATTAGAAGGTCTCCAATAAGAAGATCCATTATAAGCATCGTATTTATTATACAATGAATAGAACTGATATGTAGAGCTAATCAGCGAATAATTGTTACCAATACTTATGCTAGCTCCAACTCTTGTAGAAGATTGAGCTTTTGTAGTAGCGTCAAAAGAATAAGTAGCTTTTGAATTTACAATAGGTAACTTTAAACATCGGTTAACCCCGATATTAGGTGAATAGACATAAAGGGTATCAACGTAACTCGGAACTGCTATATTTCCTGAGAAAGAACTATTTGCATCTGTAAAGGCTTTGAATACAGGTTCAATTTTTTCATCAATCAGGAAGTCCGCATTTAATGGATTTTGAGCGTAAACCTCAAAAAGGGGCGAATAACCATCAAAGCCATAATCAATATTTAATTGAACAGACCTGGTGGTTGAGAAATCAAAGTAGTCACTTTCAGGTTTTTGAACCGGAGGCTGATAGTAATCTTCTCCCTTCACGCACGAGTGCAAAGTCATAAAGACTACAGCCAAAGTGAACAATCCGTAAAATTTAGTCTTCTTCATACTTACTCAGAATATATAATGATTACAAAATTAATCATAAAACAAATAACTTGTATATTTTAGATGAAAATTTTATCCAAAAGTTGTAAATTATATCCCACCTAGCTTATTATTAACTAAAAATAAAGCATAATATACAAGTTTTAACCAACAAGATCGTTACAAGTTTTTATAAAATTATCAAATGAATCATTAATGCTTTACTAGATTTTGTAAGGTATTATAAATTTTTATACAACCCTACCTATGAATTAAAACATCATCCCTTAATCTATCCATTATATTAACATATAAATCAGCAACAAGTTCACTTACATTTTCATTCCTAAGTAAATCATGACGCTATTTTACATCAAAAATTTACCTGCAAAATTTCATTAGGAGTTTTAAAGTAATAGGTAGCATCAATCTGTTCGACGGAATTACATCCCCACATTGCCAAACCAAAATCCACTCCGGCATTCACAGCACAATCTCTATCATAAAGGGTATCTCCAATATATAATACTTCACACGACTTCACCTCTGCCTTATTTAAGTACGCCAACATTGGCTCAGGAGATGGCTTAGGTGCAGAACTATCTTCAACGGTAATAATCGTATCGAAAAAAACATGAATACCAAATGGAACAAAATCATTCTGAAGCTCTTTTCTATTCTTGGAAGTGATAATTCCAAGTCGAACACCCCTGCTTTGAAGTTCCATAAGCAGCTCCTTAATCCCATCGAAAAGTTTCATCGTATGTGCCAACTTAGTCATATATTTATTCCAGAGCCGATTAGCCACTGAAACATCTTCAACTTTTAATTGCCGCAAAGCAACCTCACCCGGAATACCTAATGCAAAATGCAAATCTTCAATTGGATAATTTTCATGCTTCAATTCTAGAAGGACTTTTTGCAATGCAGTCAGATCTGCATAAGCAGAATCAAGCATCGTTCCGTCAATATCAAAAATAATGTGATTGTACTTCATAATACTTATCTTTTTAAAAAGGAGTAAAGGGATTAATAAAGAAAGAAAAAAGTCCGACTCTTACGCCAGACCTGATTTTGTTATATGTACTAATGGATTATCTAAAAAAAAGCAAGCTAGAACAACCAACAAACACCAACAAAAATTATTTTCAAATAGAAACTATGCAAAAAGCACCGTAATCGTTTAAGACACGGTGCTTTATTTTTTTACAGTTAAAGGCTTTTTAATAAGTTATCCTTTGCTGATTCAGCGGAGAGACAGGGATTCGAACCCCGGGTACCTCGCAGTACAACGGTTTTCAAGACCGCCGCAATCGACCACTCTGCCACCTCTCCAATTTTATACTTAAAATTCTTCGAAATAATTAAAAAATAAATTCTTTAATCCTTACCATTCGTCGAATATCAAGTGCTTTTCTCCTAAAGCGCTGCAAAGTTACGACTATATTTTGAATTTCCAAATTATCAATGAAAAAAAATGATTTAGTGCGCACTTTTTTATCCCTACATATAGGTATCTTGTGTTATTCGACATAAAATAAGTTTTTTTATACTAGGTATACCAAAAATCATTGTAACTTTGTGCGCTCTAAAAGAACAAGGATAACAAAACCAATAACTAATCATTTTATGGAATTGAACAAAATCTTTAAAGACGGTCTTTGGAGCAAAGGAATCAACGTAAGAGACTTCGTTAGCAATAACATCACTCCTTACGAAGGTGACGCTTCTTTCTTGGAAGGACCTACTGAACGTACTAAAAGTGTTTGGAATCATTGCCTCGAAGCTTTGGCAGAGGAAAGAGCCAACAACGGAGTTCGCTCACTGGACAATGCCACTGTATCAACCATCTCTTCGCATAAAGCCGGATATATAGACAAAGATAATGAATTAATCGTCGGACTTCAGACTGACGAGCTACTGAAACGCGCTATCAAACCTTACGGTGGCATCAACGTTGTCAGCAAAGCTTGCCATGAAAATGGTACTGAAGTAGACGAACGTGTGAAGGAGATCTTCACTCATTATCGCAAAACTCATAATGACGGCGTTTTTGATGTCTACACAGAAGAAATTC
>Ga0114938_1000336_pt1 | contig 37389 bp, 36 predicted proteins | sample AshMeaBigSpring_FD_88675 | JGI IMG/M metagenome (GOLD analysis project Ga0114938, IMG submission 88675) | Groundwater microbial communities from Big Spring, Nevada to study Microbial Dark Matter (Phase II) - Ash Meadows Big Spring | ecosystem: Environmental > Aquatic > Deep subsurface >... | reverse complement strand
GGCGGAGGAGACCGTCGAGGTGCGCCGGCCGCTTCTCGTCACGCACGGCGTCGATCTCGATGCCTTCACCGCCGCCGGCCGCGACCGGGCCGCGCCGCCGGTCGATGTCGCGCCAGTCAATGGCCCCCGTGTCGGGTTCATCGGCGGCATCGACGCCCACACCTTCGATCCGCCGCTGTTCCTGGAGGTCGCGCGGCGCATGCCCGAGACGAGCTTCGTCTTGATTGGTGGCTGCTCGCTGCCCGAGGGATGGTGCCGGCTCCCCAACGTGCACCTGCTCGGCCGCAAGCCCTATGAGGAGGTCGCGCAGTACATGGCGGCGATGGATGCCCTCATCATGCCCTGGAATGACAGCGCCTGGATCAAGGCATGCAACCCGATCAAGCTCAAGGAGTACCTGGCGGTCGGCCGCCCGGTCGTGACCACCGAGTTCGATGCGCTCGACGGCTGGCGCCACCTCGTCCGCGTCGCGCGCGGGGCCGAGGACTTCGTGGCGGCGATCCGCGCGGGCCTTGCCGAGCCGTTCCCGTCGGAGGCCGCCGCAGCACGCCTCTCGACCGAGACGTGGGACGCGAAAGCAGATCTCGTCCGCGGCGCCATCGCCGGCCTCGGCCTCGCGTTCGCGGACAGACATGAGGCTGCGCACGGCGACCAAACCCGAGTCCCCGCCGCCGTTCCGCAGAGCTGAACGCCGGTCAGACCCAATCGAGGGTGCCGCGACGCAGCACCATCACCTTGTCCTGCGGGATCGGGTGGGCCATGGCGTCCTTCTCAGTGAGCAGGCCGAGTGCTGCATGCACGCACCGGCTGATGCCGCCGTGAGCGACGACGACTGTGTCCTCGGCGAGGTCCTCGAAGAACCGCGTCGCGCGCGCCAACCCGGCCGCGTAGCTTTCACCTCCCGCGGGTACGAAGGTCCACGGATCGGTCCCATCCCGATGCTCGGCCGCACGCAGCACGGCCACATACTCCGGCCAGTGCATGCCCTCGCGCACGCCGAACCCCAGCTCCTTGATGCGCTCGTCGGTTCGGTAGCCGGCCGGAGCGAGGCCGAGCTCGGTGCGGATGATCTCCATCGTCTCCCGCGCGCGCGACAGCGGGCTCGCGACGAACGCGAGCGCCGGCGCGGGCCCGACCAGGCCCTTGAGCTTTCCGCCGTTGTGCCGGGCCTGGGCGCGGCCGGTGTCGTTGAGCGGAACGTCGGTGTGGCCCTGCGTGCGCTGGGTTGAATTCCAATCGGTCTCGCCGTGGCGCACGTAGTAGACCGTGATCGCCGGATCGAGCCTCATACCCGCAGTACCAGCTTGCCATGGTTGCCGCCGGTGTAGAGCAGGTTCAGCACCTCGGGGAACGCCGCGAGGCCGCCCTCGCGCAGGTCCTCGCGGATCGCGAGCCGGCCCTCCTTGTGCCACTGGCCGAGTGCGGCGATTGCCTCGGGGAACCGCTTCTCCCAGTCGAACACGATGAGCCCCTGCATGCGCAGCCGCTGCGTGAGCACGGCGCGCAGGTTTTTTGGCCCCGGCGGCAGCGAGGTTGCCGTGTACGCCGAGATGAGGCCGCACACGGCGATGCGGCCGAACGGGTTCATCTGCATGAGCACCGTGTCGAGCACGTCGCCGCCGACGTTCTCGAAGTTCACGTCGATGCCGTTTGGACAGGCGGCCTTCAGATCGGTCGCGAGGTCGCCGGCCTTGTGGTCGACGCAGGCATCGAAACCGAGCGTCTCGACGACGTAGCGGCATTTCTCCGGACCGCCCGCGATGCCGACCGCACGGCAGCCCTTGATCCGGGCAATCTGGCCGACGATCGAGCCGACCGCGCCGGACGCCGCCGACACCACGACCGTTTCGCCGGCCTTCGGCTGGCCAACTTCGAGCAGCCCGAAGTAGGCGGTCCAGCCCGGCATGCCGAGCCCGCCAAGCCAGCGCTCGAGCGGCGCGAGTCCGGTGTCGACCCTGACCACCCGCTCGCCCTTGGAGATCGCGTGCGATTGCACACCGAAGAGGCCCTGCACCGCATCGCCCGGCTCGAAGCCCGGATGCCGCGAGGCCTCGACGATGCCCACCGCATAGCCGCGCATCACCGCACCGATCGCAACCGGCGGCACGTAGGAGCGCGCCTCGTTGACCCAGCCGCGCATAGCCGGATCAAGCGAGACGAACGCGATTCGCACGCGGAACTCGCCCTCGCCCGGCTCCGGAACCGGCCCCTCGGCGATCTCGAATACGTCGGGCGTGATCAGCCCCGGCGCCGGCCGCCGCATCAGGCGTACGCTTCGATGAACTGTCCCGCTCGACATCGTCTGGCCTCGCAATCGGTCGGTGACGCACGCCATCACCGGTTCCCCTGCACCTTACCCGGCCTCCCGAGATGGCGGGAGTCCGGAGCAGGCGCTGCGCGGTCACGATCGGCACGGCGTTCGGCATCCCGCCCGTGCCCTCGGCGGGGCTGGACGAAGCGATGCCTTGCGCAGGCAAGGCTCAGAGGTCCAAATTCTCGCGGGCGCGCCACTTTGTCATTGGTCCAGCCGCCTCCAGGTGCCTGCATTGATATGCGCAAACCTGCAGAAATTCCAATCTTTGAGAATGCCGGAACCCGAGCCAAACTCGCTGACACTCGGCCGGCACCCTCGCGCTGGCCGAGGGCTCGATCCCGTAGCGACGAAACCCGGGTGGCATCGCGAGGTCGGCCAGGGCATGGGCGCGGCGCTCAACATGGCCGGCGCCATGGGCGGCTACGTGCTCGCCGATCGCGGCACGTGGATCGGCTTCAAGGGCCAGAGCGCCATCCGTTCCTACGCGATCGACGGCCGGCAGTCGCTTTTTTCCGAGCGCGAAGCAGGGCCAGATGTAGAATGCGGTGCTCGCGAGGACGAGCGACTGCATGGCGAGGTTTGAATGAAGGCCTCTCATCCCGACGGCGACAGCATCCGCCCCGGCGAGGTGGCGATCGATGCACCGCTGCACACCGATGCCGCGCTGACGTTCATCGGGACCATCCGCACTCCGTTCGCGACGCGCGCCGACTGCCCGCGCCAGGGCGACGTCGACGGGCCGCTCTGCCGGATCGAGGTCGCGACGCCGTGGCAGCGGGCGCTCGAAGGGCTCGCCGAGCACGAGCAGGTGGAGGTTCTCTACTGGCTGCACGCCGCCCGGCGCGATCTGGTCCTCCAGAGCCCGAAGGCCAACGGAGTGACGCGCGGCACCTTCGCGTTGCGCTCGCCGCTCCGCCCGAACCCGATCGGAACCGCGGTCTGCCGGCTGGTCGGAATCGAGGATGGTGTCGTGCTCGTGCGCGGGCTCGACTGCCTCGACGGCACGCCTCTCATCGACCTGAAGCCCGAGCGCTGTTCCTACTCCCCGCTCGCGCCGAAGCGAACGGGCTGATCCGGCGGCTCGCTCAGTCAGCTCTATTGCGGTTCGAGGTTGATCTTCTTCGCGATCGCCGCGTACTTGCCGAGCTCGGACTTGATGAAGGCAACGGCCTGCTCGGGCGAGGTGATGTCGATCGTGTTGGCCTGCCTGGCCATCGCCGCCTTCACCTCCGCCGAGTTGAACGCGGTCGTGAAGGCAGCATGAATGCGCGCCACCTCCGCCGGTGGCAGCTTCGCCGGGCCGATGACGGCGAACCACCCTTCAACGCGGTAGTCCGGCATGCCCTGCTCGAGGAACGTCGGGATCTCGGGCGCGGCGGAAATGCGCTTGTCGGTTCCGACGCCGATGGCCCGGAGCGCGCCCGACTTCAGATGCGACATGATCGAGGGGTAGGCGAGGACGGCGAAGTCGACCTGCCCGCCGATGAGGTCGGTCAGCAGCGGCCCGACGCCCTTGTAGGGGACGTGCGTCGTCTTCACCCCGGCCTGATCGACGTACATCGCAGCGGCGAGGTGGAGGATCGTGCCGTTGCCGGAGGAGCCGTAGTTGATCTGGTCGGGCTTCGCCTTCATCAGCGCCGTCAGCTCCGGCACCGTCTTGGCGGCGACCTTGGTCGGATTGACCACCATCACGAGCGGCGTCGACCCGAGCTTGGCGATCGGCGTCACGTCCCCGACCGGATCGAATGGCACGGACTTCAGCACGCTCGGGTAGATCACGTGGTTGTTGGAGATGATCGACAGCGTGAGACCGTCAGGCGCGGACCGCACGAGCTGCTGGGTGCCGATCACGCCGCCGGCGCCGGGCTGGTTGTTGATGACGATCGGCAGGCCGAGCGCCTTGGCGAGTTCGCTCTGCGCGGCGCGCGTCAGCGTATCGATGCCGGAGGCGGTGGCGACCGGCAGGATGAACTGGATCGTCTTGCCGCCCGTCTGCTGCGCCTCGACGGGCGCCCCCGCGCCGGCAAGTCCGCCGGCGAGCGAGGCGGTAATCACGCCCGTCATGAACGCGCTGCGCCGCGTGCTGTTGATATCCACTGCTGTCGTCTCTCTCTTGTCCCGTGACGCTCCACTATCGTGCATTTCCCGCACTTTTCGCAAGCGCCTCATCACGACATGACCGCTATGCCGCCGAGAACGCCGCTTCGCCGCAATGCCGACATTTCGGCGGGCACGAAGTCGGCGTCGGCCAGAAATTCCCCTCGTCGGCGAGCTCGTCCGACCGTTCTGTTCGGCACGGCGGCGATGATCACTTATGCCGCGTTCGCTTGACGTAAGCGTAATGTTAGACGTGAAACCGTCATCTCTCGCGAGGCGGCGTCATGAACCTCTGGCTGCGGCTCCTATGGTATCTGCTGCGTGTGCGCTGGTCGGCGCCGATCGTGCTGCCCGGCGGCTACTCTGATCTCGCCTTCCGCGTCTGGCCGACCGACCTCGACACCTCGCTGCACATGAACAACGGCCGCTTTCTGACGATCATGGACATCGGGCGGCTCGATTTCATGGTGCGCACGGGGCTATGGCGGCCGCTCATCCGCCACCGCTGGACGCCGATCGCATCCTCGATCCTGATCCGCTACCGGCGCGAGCTGCGCGGCTTCGCGAGGTTCCGCCTGGAGACGCGGATCGTCGCGTGGTCGGAGGCGACGGTCGTCATGGAGCAGCAGTTCATCGTCGACGGCGGCGCGCGCAACGGCGAGCTGGCGGCGCGCGCCCTCTTCAAGGGCGGGCTCTACGATCGCAAGGCACGGACGTTCGTGACAATGCTGCGGCTGATGGCCGAGCTGGGCATCGAGCCCGTCGCGCCGGAGATCACGCCGGAGGTCGAGGCATTCCTGAAGGCCGACAATGCGCTGCGCGAAGTGAAGGTGTAGCGAGGTGCCGGGCGTGGCCCATCCGCCGCGTCCGGCCGGGTTTCGGGCCCAACCTAGGGCTTCGGCTCGCCCCGTGCATTGCTGGCCCAAGCGCGGATATGTTAAGGCGCGGCAGGGTCTTGCTCGGTCGAGGGATGCATGGTGCGTGCGCGCGCAGCAATGGCGGTGTTGGTGTCGGCTGCGCTGGCCGTGCCGCATGTCGCCATAGCGGGACCGGCCCTGCTCTTCGACGCATCATCTGGCCAGGTGCTGTATGCCGAGGACCAGGACAACCAGTGGTATCCTGCGTCGCTGACCAAGATCATGACGGCCTACCTCACGTTCGAGGCCCTGAAGGCCGGCAAGTTGACGCTCGAGGGCAAGATCGCGACCAGCGAGAACGCGCACGTGCAGCCGCCGAGCAAGGTCGGCCTGCCGGTCGGTGCGGAGATGACGGTCGAGCTTGCGCTCAAGGCGCTGATCATCAAGTCGGCCAACGATGTCGCCGTGATGCTGGCCGAGGCGATTGCCGGCAGCGAGGAGGCCTTCGTCCAGCGCATGAACGAGACCGCCAAGCGGCTCGGCATGGCGCGCACGCGCTTCGCCAATCCGCACGGGCTGCCCGCGCCCGAGCAGATGACGACCGCGCGCGACCTCGCCAGGCTGTCGCGTGCGGTGGTCAAGGATTTCCCAGATCGTCTGCACTACTGGGCGTTGGCGGACATGCAGATCGGCCGGCTCAGGATTCGCACCCACAACGGCCTGCTCAAGACCTACGATGGCGCCGATGGGCTCAAGACCGGGTTCATCTGCGACAGCGGCTTCAACGTCGTCGCAAGCGCAAGCCGTGATGGCCGCCGGCTGATGGCGGTGGTGCTCGGCGAGCCTTCGGGCCAGGACCGCGCGCTGCGCGCCGCGAGCCTGCTCGAGCACGGTTTCAACACCTACGACTGGAAGGCGTTCTTCACCGCGCAGAGCATCGATAGCTTGCCGCTCGCCGCCGATGCCAAGAGCGTCGTCAGCATGCGCGATACGGTGACGGCGTGGGAATGCGGCGGCCGCCGCCGCGCCCGCGCGGTCGCGCGAGCCAAGGTCAAGCAGCGCCGGGTACAACAGGCGCAGCAGAAGCAGCCTGCTGGGAACGGCGCTGCGCAGGCCGCTGCAGGTGCCACGCCGCTTCCGGCGTCGCCGGCCGCGGCAGCCCCTGCCAAGGCCAAGGCTGCAACCGCAGCTCCGGCCGTGCCGCAGCCCAAACCGCAATAGAGGACGCATTCCGGCGCGACCTCGAAGCTCCGGTCAGAGCCCGTGATTGTCTATTCGACGGCGATCAGAGCGGCGGCGACCGGACGGCGCTCGGCGAGCAGCACGTTGTAGGTGCGGGCAGCGGCACCGGTATCCATCGGATCGAGGCCGATGCGCGCCTCGAGAAACGTGCGACGCACGTCGGGTGGCGGGAACACCTGCGCCCGCCCGGTGCCGAGCAGCAAGAAGGCGGGCGCTGAAAGCTCGGCCAGCACCTGCGCCAGAGCTTCGAGCGTGATCTCCTCCGGCCGGGCGACCGCCCAGCCGTATATGCCGCTCGGCAGGCAGACGAGCGAGCCTCGGTGGCTCATGCCGGCGAACCGGAAGCCGCCGTTGCCGTAGGCGTCGATCGGCGCGCGCCCAGGGTAGTGTGCTGAAGAATGTTTCATGCCGCCTCGGTCGGCGCTCAGGGTCGGCGCCCTCGTCATCGGGGTCCGACCCCTGGTCCAGCAAGTTATGTTTGACTATGACTGTTTCCGCCAGGGGGACCGACCCCGATGCCCCGATCGAGACACCGATGCCCGCTCTGCCGACGACTGTTGCCGAGACCAAGGCCCGGCTTGCCGCCGGTGGCTATCTCGCGAGCGAGGCGCTGGCGACGAGCGTATACCTCGCGCTGACCCTCGAGCGGCCGCTGCTGCTCGAAGGCGAGGCCGGCGTCGGCAAGACCGAGATCGCCAAGGTTCTGGCGGCCATACTCGCGCGCCCGCTCGTGCGGCTCCAGTGCTACGAGGGGCTGGGCCTGGCGGAGGCCGCCTACGAATGGAACTATGCCCGCCAGCTGCTGCACATCCGCGCGGCGCAGGCGGCCGGCTCAGGTCTCTCGGTCGCCGACCTCGAGCGCGACATCTATGCCGAGGGCTACCTCGTCGAGCGGCCGCTGCTGAAGGCGCTGCGCCTCGCGGCGGCCGGCACGCCGCCGGTGCTGTTGATCGACGAGCTCGACCGCGCGGATGAGCCGTTCGAGGCGTTCCTGCTGGAGCTGCTCGGCGATTGCCAGATGACGGTCCCCGAGCTCGGCACGATCAGCGCGGGCCGGCCGCCGATCACCATTCTCACCTCCAATCGCACGCGCGAGGTGCACGACGCGGTGCGCCGGCGCTGCTTCTATCACTGGGTCGACTTCCCCGGCGCGCGGCGCGAGGCGGCGATCCTGAAGCTCAAGGTGCCCGAGGCTGCGCCCGAGCTGACGCGCCAGGTTGTCGCCTTCGTGCAGGCGCTCCGCTCGATGGACCTCTACAAGAACCCCGGCCTCGCCGAGACGATCAACTGGGCGCAGGCGCTGACCTCGCTCGACTGCGTCGCGCTCGACCCCGCGCGCGTCGACGCGACGCTCGGCACGCTGTTGAAATACCAGGACGACATCGCCAGGATCCGCGGCTCGGAGGCGGCGCGCCTGCTCGAGGAGGTGCGCTCGAAAGCCCGGGCCGCCGAGTTCGCCGCGGAGGCCGGATGAACACGGCGAGCCACGGCAACCCGGTCAGGCTCGACCCCAACCTCATCGCGGCGCAGGTCGAGGGCGGCCGGATCGCGGAGAACGTGCTGCAGTTCGCGCGGCTGCTGCGCTCGGCCGGGCTCCCGGTCGGTCCGGACCGCGTGGTGCTTGCGACGCAAGCGGTCATTGCCGCCGGCATCGAGAGCCCGGGCATTCTCTATGCGACGCTGCAATCGGTGCTCGTCAGCCGGCCCGAGCAGCGCGAGGTGTTCGATCAGGCGTTCTACCTGTTCTGGAAGGATCCGGCCTACCTCGAGCAGATGCTGTCGCTGATGCTGCCGAGCCAGCGCGGCGGCGGCCCGGCTGCGCATCGAGAGCTCTCCCGGCGCCTGCGCGACAGCCTGCTGCCCGCAGGCGCCATCGCGCCCGAGCGGCCGGACGCGGGCCTCGAGCTCGACATGCGCGGCAGCTTCAGCGAGATCGAGGTGTCGCGTACCAAGGACTTCGAGCAGATGACGGCGCTCGAGCAGGCGGCGGCGCGTGCTGCGATCCGCCGCATGGCGCTGCTGCTCGCGGAGATCAGGACGCGGCGGCTCGTCGCTGCACCGCGTGGCGCACGCATCGACCTGCGTGCGGTGCTGCGCGAGACCGCGGCGCGTGGCGACGATCAGATCAGCCTCCCGCGCCGCGACCGTGCCTGGCGCGTGCCGCCGCTGGTGGTGCTCTGCGACATCTCCGGCAGCATGGACACCTACGCGCGCATGCTGCTGCATTTTCTGCATGCACTCGCCAACGCGCGCGACCGCGTGCACTGCTTCCTGTTCGGCACCCGGCTCACCAACATAACGCGCGCGCTGAGGTCGAAGGACGCGGATGCTGCGATCACCGAGGTGTCGCATGCGGTCACCGACTGGTCGGGCGGCACGCGGATCGGGGAGAGCCTCGCCGCGTTCAATCGGCAATGGGCCCGCCGCGTCCTTGGCGGCACGGCGACGGTGCTGCTGATTTCCGACGGGCTCGATCGCGATGATGGCGAGTGCGTCGCGACCGCGGCGCGGCGGCTGCGAGCCTCCTGCCGGCGACTCGTCTGGCTCAATCCGCTGCTGCGCTACGACGCCTACGCGCCGCTCGCCTCCGGAGCACGAGAGCTCGCCCCGCACGTGAGCGAGATCCGCTCCTGTCACAACCTTGCGAGCCTCGCCGCCCTCGCCGACGCGTTGTCGGAGGCTCAAGCGCTCAGGTCGTAGGCGGCGAGCGCGGCCATGTTGACGATGTCGGTGTCCTGGGCGCCGAGCGGGCAGATCTGCACCGAGTGCGTGAGGCCGACGAGCATCGGGCCGATGACGGTCGCGCCGCCGAGCTCCTTCAGCATCTTGGTCGAGATGGCGGCGGAGTGGAACGCCGGCATGACAAGCACGTTGGCGGTGTCGGAGAGGCGGCAGAACGGATAGAGCTTCATCACGTCCTTGCTGAGCGCCACGTCGGCCGCCATCTCGCCGTCGAACTCGAAGTCGACCTTGCGCTGATCGAGCAGCTTCACCGCGCCGCGCACGTGCTCGGAGCGCTCGCCCTTGGGGTGGCCAAACGTCGAGTAGGCGAGCAGCGCGACGCGCGGCTCCATGCCGAACCGCCGCGCCGCGCCTGCCGCCTCGATCGCGATGCCGGCGAGCTGCTCGGCGGTCGGCATGTCGTGGACACTCGTATCGGCGATGAGCACCGCGCGGCCTCGGCTGATGGCGAGCGACACGCCGATCGGCCGGCGGTCGGACTTCACGTCGATCGCGAGGCGTACGTTTTCGTAGGCCGTGGTCCAGTTCCGCGTCACGCCGGTGACCATGCCATGGGCGTGGCCGTTGGCCACCATGCAGGCCGCGAACACGTTGCGGTCCTGATTGACCACCCGCTGGCAGTCACGCTTCAGATAGCCCTGGCGTTGCAGGCGGCCATAGAGAAACTCTCCGTAGGCCGCCCCATGCTTCGACTCGCGCGCATTGTGCAGCTCGAACTCGTCGCGCTGCTTGATGCCGGTGGCCTTGAACGCATCCTTGATCTGCTTCTCGCGGCCGACCAGCACCGGCCTTCCGAGACCGAGGTTGAGGAAGGTGTTGGCGGCGCGCACCACCGCCTCCTCCTCGCCTTCCGCGAACACGACGCGGCGCGGCTCGCGGCGCACCTTCTCGAACGTCGATTGCAGCCACCCGGCGACTGGATCGAGGCGGCCGGAGAGCCGCGCGACGTAGGCACCCATGTCGACGATCGGCTTCCTCGCGACGCCAGAATCCATCGCCGCCCTGGCGACCGCCGGCGGCACATGGGTAATGAGCCGCGGATCGAATGGTGCCGGGATGATGTAGCCCGGCCCGAACGTCGGTCGCCGGCCATGGAATGCGGCGGCGACCTGATCAGGCACCTCCTGGCGCGCGAGGTCTGCGAGCGCCTGAGCGGCGGCGATCTTCATCGCGTCGTTGATGGTCGAGGCCTGCACGTCGAGGGCGCCCCGGAAGATGAACGGGAAGCCGAGCACGTTGTTGATCTGGTTGGCGTAGTCGGATCTGCCGGTCGCCACGATCGCATCGTCGCGCACCGCCTGCACGTCCTCGGGCGTGATCTCGGGATCAGGGTTCGCCATCGCGAAAATGATCGGCCGTTTCGCCATGGACTTGACCATCGCCTGCGTCACCGCGCCTTTGGCCGAGAGACCGAAGAACGCGTCGGCGCCCTCCAGCGCCTCGGCGAGCGTGCGCGCCTTGGTCGCCGCCGCGTAGGTGGATTTCCACTGGTTCATTCCTTCCTTGCGGCCTTCGTAGATCACGCCCTTGGTGTCGCAGAAGACGACATTCTTCTTCGGCATGCCCATGGTGGTCAGCAGGTCGAGGCAGGCGATGCCGGCGGCGCCCGCGCCATTGACGACGAGCTTGAATTTCCTGATGTCGCGGCCGGTCAGCTCGAGCGCATTGACGAGGCCGGCCGCGGCGATGATCGCGGTGCCGTGCTGATCGTCGTGGAAGACCGGGATTGGCAGCAGCTCCTTCAGTTTCTGCTCGATGATGAAGCAGTCCGGCGCCTTGATGTCCTCGAGGTTGATTCCGCCGAACGTCGGCCCGAGGTAGCGCACGCAGTTGATGAAGGCGTCGATGTCGTGCGTGTCGACCAGCAGGTCGATGGCATCGATGTCGGCGAAGCGCTTGAAGAGCGCGCCCTTGCCCTCCATGACGGGCTTCGCTGCCAGCGCACCCTTGTTGCCGAGCCCGAGGATCGCGGTCCCGTTCGACACCACGGCGACGAAGTTGCCCTTGCTCGTGTAGTCGTAGGCGAGCGCGGGGTTCTCGGCGATGGCGAGCACCGGCACGGCGACACCCGGCGAATAGGCGAGCGAGAGGTCGCGCTGAGTGCTCAGCGGCTTGGTCGGCGTGATCTCGAGCTTGCCCGGCTTGCCTTGCGCATGGAACTGCAGCGCTTCCTGGGCCGTGAAGCGGGCTTCGGCGAACTTGGTGGCCATGGGCGGTCGGTGCTCGGGTCGGAAGCGTTTCGGCTCTGGATGTCGCAGTCTTGCGACCATACTGCCCGGCCTTGTCATGGCCAACCGCTGATTCTCGATCGGGAGCTTCGAGGTTACGCGGCCCCGATCACCTCGGCCTTCTCGAGCACGGCATGGAGCAGCACGTTGGCGCCGGCGGTCGCCCAGGCGGGCGTCATGTCCTCCGCCTCGTTGTGGCTGATGCCGCCGATGCAGGGCGTGAAGATCATCGCCGTCGGACAGACCCGCGCCATGTAGACCGCGTCGTGCCCGGCGCCCGAGGTGATGTCGCGCGTCGCGTGACCGAGCCGCATGGCCGCCTTGCGCACGGCCTCGACGCAGGATGCTTCGAACGGCTGCGGCGGGAAGTAGAACACCTCTTTCATGTCGTAGGCGAGCCCGGTCCTCGCCGCGACCTCGGCGACGCCTTTCTCCAGCGCCTTGAACATCGAGGTGAGCCTCGCGTCGTCCGGGTGGCGCAGGTCGACGGTCAGGAACACGTGGCCCGGGATGACATTGCGCGAGTTGGGATAGGACTGGATCATGCCGCAGGTGGCACAGGCCGACGGTTCATGCGCATGGCCGATGCCGTTGACCAGCTCGACGATGCGCGCTGCGCCGAGGAGCGCGTCCTTGCGCCGGCTCATCGGGGTCGGCCCGGCGTGGCTCTCGACGCCGGTCAGATTGATCTCGTACCAGCGCTGGCCGTTGGCATGGGTGACGACGCCGATGTCGATACCGGCCTCCTCGAGGATCGGGCCCTGCTCGATGTGCAGCTCGAAGAACGCGTGCACCGGCCGGCTGCCGACGCCTTCCGGCCCGTCGTAGCCGATGCGCTTCAATTCGCCGCCGATCGTCCTGCCATCGGCGTCGGCGAGCGACAGTGCGAAGTCGAGCGTGAACGCGCCGGCGAACACGCCCGAGGCGGTCATCGAGGGCGCGAAGCGCGAGCCTTCTTCGTTGGTCCACATGGCGATCTCGATCGGATGGCGGGTCCGGATGTCGAGATCGTTCAAGGTGCGCACCAGCTCAAGCGCCGCCATTACGCCGAGCGCGCCGTCGAACTTGCCGCCGGTCGGCTGGGTGTCGAGGTGGCTGCCGACCATCACCGGCGCCAGCGTGGGGTCGGTGCCGGTCCGGCGCGCGAAGATCGAACCCATGCGGTCGACGGCGATCGAGCAGCCGGCCGTCTTGCACCAGCGGATGAACAACTCACGGCTCTCCTTGTCGAGGTCGGTCAGGGTCAGCCGCTTCACTCCGCCCTTCGGCGTCGCGCCGATCTTCGCCATCTCCATCAGGCTGTCCCAGAGCCGGGCGCCATTCACTGCGAGGTTGCTGTCAGGTGGCATGGCTCTCCCCATTGCATTCTGGCCTGCTGGTCTTGTAACGCAGGCGCGGCACGACCGGCACATCGCGGACGGCACATCGCATGCATGACCCAGCCTCGATTCTTGCACGGCTCACCGCCGATGCCGAGCGGCTCGAGACGCCGTGCGGCTCCGGCCGCATGGTGTGGCGCCGCTGGGGCCGGGGCCGGCCGGTGATCCTGCTGCACGGCGGCTCCGGATCGTGGACGCACTGGGTCAAGACCATCCCGGCACTCAGCGCACACTACGAGGTCATCGCCGCCGACCTGCCGGGGCTCGGCGACAGTTCGATGCCATCCCCGCCGCCGACGCCCGCGAGCGCCGGCGCGGCGGTCGCGGCGGGGATCCGGGCGCTGGTTGCCGCAGAGCGGCGGCCGCACCTCGTCGGCTTCTCGTTCGGCGCCCATGTCGGCACCTTCGCGGCGGTCGCGTTGCAGCACCATATCGCGAGCTTCACGGTCTGCGGCTCGGCGGCGCTCGGTCTGCCGCGCGACTACATCAAGTATCCGAAGGAGCGCTCGACCATGAGCGAGGCGGAGCGGCGGGCCGTGCACCGCAGCACGCTCGAGGTTTTGATGTTCTTCCGGCCCGAGCGCATCGACGAGACGGCAATCGACATCCAGGCCGCCAACGTGCGCAAGGCCCGTTTCAAGTCGCGCGAGTTCGCATTCACCGATCAGATCAGGACGAGCCTCGCCGGCGTTCCGGTGCCGGTCAACGCGATCTGGGGCGAGAAGGACGCGGTAAGCCGGCCTGAAGCAGCCTTTGCGGTGCTGCGCGGGCACCACCCCGGGCTTCTGACGCGGATCATCGCGGACGCCGGCCACTGGGCCATGTACGAGCAGGGCGAAGCGTTTGCTACCGCACTCCTCGAGCTGCTGGCCGCGCGGGAGGGGTGATGGGTACCCCTGGCCGGTTCCGGCTCGAGCCTGCCGGCATCGAGCTGGCCGTCGAGGAGTTGCTGCCGGCTGCGTGAGCGTCACGCTGCCGCGCCGACCGGGCGGGACAAGCGGACCAACCCCATCGCCAGAGCACCGATCGCGATGCCGATCCCGGTCGCGGCGAGATGCGATACTCCGAGCTGCGGGATGCCGGCGAGCGCGCAGCAGATGCCACCGGCAAGCAGCAGCCCGCGCCCGATCCACCCGATCGCGCCCTTGGCCATGCCGGCGCCGATCGCATAGCCCTGCAAGCCGGAGGCAACGAAGAACACGCCGATGAACGACGTGAGTGTGGTGAGCGCGATCTGATCCCAACTGCCCTTGAGCAGAAGCTCCGGATTGTAGACGAACAGGAACGGCACGAAGTAGAGCACGCTGCCGAGCCGCATGGCCTGCCAGCCGATCGTCCATTGCGAGGTGCGCGCGATCGGCGCCGCGGCGAAGGCGGCGAGCGCTACCGGCGGCGTGATGAACGACACCATGCCCCAGTACAGGATGAACATGTGCACGGCCAGCGGGTCCAAACCCTGCTTGACCAGCGCCGGTGCCAAGATGATGGCGAGGAAAATGTAGCAGGCCGTGACCGTCATCCCCATGCCGAAGATGAAGCTCGTCAGCGCGCCCATCACGAGCAGCACGAAGGTCTGGCTGCCGGCCATGAATACGAGGTCGTTGGCGAGCGTGCCGGCGAGCCCGGTCATCGTGAAGGCACCGATGATGAGGCCGACACCGGTGAGGATCGCGACGAGCTCGGCGAGGCCGCGCCCGGTCGCGACGATGAACGCGCCGAACGCCGCGAGGCTCATCCGCGTTGGCAGCAGCTGGTTGATCACGAGCAGCACGGCGGTTGCGTAGAACGGCGCCAGCGCCTCGCCCTTCTCGCCGATCATCAGCCAGATCAGCAGCGCGAACACGAGGATATAAGGCCAGCCCTCGCGCATGGCGGTCGCGAGCGGCACGATCTCGTGGGCCGCCAGCCCCTTGAGGCGCTGGCGCGCGGCGTAGGCGTCGATCTGGATCGCGAGGCCGAAGTAGAAGAGCAGTCCGGGCAGCACCGCGGCGGCGGCGATCTCGGCATAAGGCTTGTTGAGGAAGCTCGCCATGACGAACGCCGTCGAGCCCATCACCGGCGGCATGAGTACGGCGCCGGTCGAGGCAACCGCCTCGACGCCGCCGGCGTAGCCCGCCGAGAAGCCGGTGCGCTTCATGGCCGGAATGGTCACGACGCCGGACGAGATCACGTTCGAGATGACGCTGCCGGAAATCGATCCCTGCAGCATGCTCGAGACGACGCCGACCTGTGCCGCCCCGCCCCGATACCGGCCGACAAGCGCGAAGGCGACGTCATTGAAGAACTTGCCACCGCCCGTGTAGTTGAGCGCGATCCCGAACACGATGAAGCCGATGACGATCTCGCCGAACGCGCGCATCGGAACGCCGAACACGCTTTCCACGGAGTACAGGTGGAATGCCATCGCATCGAGAAACGGCATGGCCTTGCCGCGGATCGCGATCGGCATCATCTCCGCGACGACCGGATAGAGCGAGATCGCAAGCACGATCAGAGCGAGGAGGGGCCCGCCGGCGCGTCGCAGGCCCTCCATGACGATCAGCCAGAATGCGACGGCGAGCCAGCGGGCGATGGCCGGCGCGGCATATTCCCAGCCCTGCTCGAGGTTGGTCTTGGCGGTCCAGAAGAAATAGCCGGCGAGCGCCAGTGCCGCCAGCGCGAGCGCCCAGTCGTAGAGGGGAACCGGGTCATCGGCCGCTCCCGCTTGCGCCGGGTAGCACAGGAAGACGAGCGGCAGGAACAGTGCGGCGAGCGCGAACAGGTATTGGTTCTCGAGCAGCGTGATGCCGGCGAAGAACTTGAGGTTCAGCAGCTGATTGAGGGTGACGAGGAGCGCGAGCACCGTCGCCGTGCCGATCAGCCAGGCCGCGAGCCCGCGCACATTTCGGTAGGCGAGCTCCTCGGGCATGCGCTCGGCGGCCGGCGGCACGCCGGACGGCTCATCCACGGCTGCCATCGCGATTTCGCCTCCCGGTGCTTTTTGGAGCGATGCTAGCGGTATTTCGGGGATCCGTCGCGCGGCAAGCAGCATCCGCGCGCGCATTCGCCCACCTCTTCGCCGATGTTGGACCGCACAGCGCGACCGTTGACAACCGACCGGCTGACGGGTCCGATGGCCGCGCCGTTCGTCAGATGCCGACCGGCAGCCACGCCCTTTCGATCACGCTGGAGCCCACCATGTCGCCGACCCGACCTGCCATGCTGCGCCGCGCCCCGGTCAGGGCCTGCCTTTGGACAGCCGCGGCGCTGGCGATCCTGCCCATGGCAGGCGCGGCGCACGCACAAGGGCCGGCGCCCCACGACACGCTCGACGCCGTGCTCTGGGTCCAGCGCTCGGTCGAGTTCAAGGCGAGTGCGCTCGGTGCCTTCGCGCTCGCCCGTAAGCGGCTCGACGAGGCGCTCGCCGACCGCAACTGGACCGCGGTACCGGCCGAGCAGTCCGGCACGTTCCAGGACTTTCCCCCGGCGCTCATTCTCGACCTCGACGAGACCGTGCTCGACAACTCGCTGTTCCATGCCTGGATGGTGAAGAGCGACAAGCCCTTCGACCCGAAGGCGTGGACCCGGTTCGTGGCATCTGAAACCTCGACGGTCGTCGACGGAGCGCTCGACTTCGCAAAGTACGCCGACAGCAAGGGGGTGAAGGTCTTCTACGTCTCGAACCGCACGAGCGAGGAGAAGGAGTCGACCAGGCGCAACATGGCGCGGCTCGGCTTCCCGATGGGCGGCAACGTCGACGTGTTCCTGATGACGCGCGACCGGCCCGACTGGACCTCGGCCAAGGGTACGCGGCGCGCGTTCATCGCCAAGGACTATCGGGTGCTGCTGAATCTCGGCGACAACCTCGGTGATTTCACCGACGCTTTCCGCGGATCCGAGGTCGAGCGGCTGAAGGTGTATGATGACAATCGCGCGCGATGGGGGCGCGAATGGATCATGCTGCCCAATCCGAAATACGGATCGTTCGAGTCGGCGCCCTACGGCCACAACTTCAAGCTCTCACGTGAGGGGCAGCGCAAGGCCAAGCTCGACGCCATCGAAGCGTGGTCGGCGCCATGAGGTCGTGATGCGCCGGCTCGAGTTCTGGTACGATTTCGCCTCGACCTATTCCTATCTCGCCGCCACCCGCATCGAGGCGCTGGCGGCGGCCGGTTCGGTCGAGGTGATCTGGCGGCCGTTTCTGCTCGGCCCGATCTTCCGCGCGCAGGGCTGGGAGACCTCGCCGTTCAAGCTCTATCCCGCCAAAGGCCGCTACATGATTCGCGACGTGACGCGGCGCGCCGCCGCGCGCGGAAAAGATTTCCACATGCCTTTGCACTGGCCGGCGAGCAGCGTGAAAGCCGCGCGCATGGCACTCGTGGGTGCCAATGAAGGCTGGATCGCAGCGTTCACTCGCGAGGTTTTCGAAGCGGAGTTCGAGGCCGGCCGCGACATCGCGGACGATGCGGCGCTCGGTGACGTGTGCGGACGGCTCGGCCTTGATTTTGCCCGACTTTCCTCCCTAGTCGCGGGGGGCGACATCAAATCGGCGTTGAAGGCGCAGACAGGCCGGGCGCAATCGCTCGGCATTTTCGGCGCACCGAGTTTCGTGGCCGAGGACGGCGAGGTGTTCTGGGGCGATGACCGCCTGGAGCAGGCGCTCGCCTGGCCGCGCGCTTTATGAACAAAGATTCATCACAGCGCCGTGTTTTGGTCCGCTGTTTCGATGTTATCTTCCGAATCGGCATCAACCATTGGAGATGACTGCCGTGAAAAAGATCAATCACTGGGGGATGAGCGTTTCGGCTGCCACCGCAGCGCTCGCACTCCTTTCCGTCACTGTCTATGCTCAGCAGGCTCCGGCGACGGCGCCCGCTACCGCAGCGCCGAAGGTGGTTGCGCCGCCTCCGGCAACGACTGCACCGGCCGTGAAGGTGACGCCGGCCGCGAAGGCGACACCGGCCACGCCAGCCACGCCTGCCGCTCCGGCAACCGCCAAGGCTCCGGCTCCTGGCTCGGGCTCTGCCGCCGCCAAGACCGCTGCGGCTCCCTCGCCGTGCAAGGGTCTCGATGAGAACGGCTGCAAGGCGAATGCCGAGTGCGGCTGGATCATCCCGAAGAAAATCGATGCCAAGACCGGCAAGGCGGACAATCCGTACTGCCGCAAGGTCGCGGGCATCGCGAAGAAGGCCGCCGACAAGAAGGCGGCGGTTCCGGCTGCCGGCTCGGGCTCTGCGGCGGCGCCTGTGAAGGCTGCTGCTCCGGCGGGCACCGCTCCGGCGACCGCGGCTGCGAAGGCTCCTGCTCCGGCCGTGAAGCCGCCGGCCGGCACGACGCCTCCGAAGACGCAGTAAGGACTGCGGCACTCGCCGCACCGAGCTGAGCCGAACGAGAAATGGGGCTGTGGCACCGCGTGTGCTGCAGCCCCGATCGTTTGCTCCGCACCGCGAATGCTTGGTCGTCGATTACCTTGTCAGTGGATGCGGCCGGGTGCCGGCCAGCTCCACCACGCGGTCGGAACGCCCCCGAGTTCGGCGAAGGCCCGCGGCGCGCCGAAGACGATCTGTGCCACCGCATGGCCGCCATCGGAGCGATAGGCAGCGAACGGGTTGAAGGCGTCGGGCGTGAGCGCTGCGGTCGTCGCGGCGACGGCCGCCGTGGCCTCGTGCATGGGCAGCCACCATGCAGAGAGGTTCTGCCAGGGCATCGGCCAGCCCGCAAACGGCGAAGCCAATCCCATACCGGCACCCGGCAAGCCCCAGCCGTAAGGGTTCGTGACGGCAGACGGCAGCCACCCGAGCAACGCGAGCGTTGACGCGAACGATGAGCCGGAACAGCCGGGTACGAGCCAGGCGGCCATCAGGTCGAACGGGCGCAGCGGGAACGGCAGCTCGGGCGCAGGCGGACGATACCAGGACCGACCCGGCGGGCCGAACCCGGCCGCCGCCGACCACCATCGACCGGTCTCTTCGGACCAGGCGAGCCAGTGGGCGCCGAGGCCGATCCAGCCGCTGGCGAGCGCGGTCCATGCCGTCGAGGCCGGATGTTGGTATAGCATCGCTGAGGGCCCTTCCGAGACGGGGCGGACGGGGTCCGGCAACCGTGCGAAGCGAGCACCATACCACTATTGCTGCGCTGCAGCAATCTCGCCCGCGCGGCGGGCCATTGCAGCGCGAAGCCACGACCGATCGTCGTGCATCGGCTCGACGAGCGGCATTCGGGTGGGTGCAGGCGTCAGCGGGTCATCACGCAACGGCTCAGGGCTTGCGATTCCCGGCGGAAACCATGGAGCCTGGCCGTCCGACCGCCGTCTCGGGCTGGTGCACCTCGGCCGCCTCGCGCCCAGCGACCACCCAGTAGACGAGACCGCCGATGAACCCCGCGGTGAGAAATGCCGTCAGCGCGTAGTTGTTGACGATGGTGGGCTGCGTCAACTCCTCGCTCTGGTACTGGGCCACGAAGCCCGCAAGCGCTATGGCAATGCCGGCGAGCACGTAGAACGGCCAACGGCGCAGCCCGTTCCATTCGCCGATCGCTGCCGCGATCAGCGCGAACGGCGCCGCGAACACGCCACTCTGCGTCGCGGTTTGAATCGCGAGATACACCGCGTTGCCCAGCGCATCGGAGTCGCCGCCGAACACCTCGCCAGGCGTCAGCGCGAACAGCACCTTGACCGCGCCGGCCGCGAAGCATGCCAGTACGAATCCGAGCAGAACGCGAATGATCGAGCGAAACATGATGCCACCCCTCTGCGATCCCTAATTTCGCGACGCATCCTACTGCCGTGAACCCTCGGAATCCAATCCATTTTCCGAGTATATCGTTAACCATGTTTCAGGCGTTGCGTCCGGCGATCAGCCAATAGACGAACCCGCCGGCGAACCCCGCGGTCGCGAAGACCTGCCATACCGAAGCGGCCGGCAGTGTCACCGCCGATCCCTGGCCGATGCGTGCGAGGAACGGCACGGCGGCGAGCACGATGCCGCCGCCGATGACGTAGTACATCGCCGAGCGGATGCGCGCGACCTCGCCGACGATGACCAGAGCCAGCGCGGGCAGGATGGTCAGGCCGGACACGATCAGCCAGCCTTGCCGGATCATCACGATCACGTCGCCGAACTCGACCTCGCCTGCCCGCCCGCTGAACGCACCGGTGAGCCGCTCGAGGCCGAGCGAGAAAAGCACGTAGGCGGCGACCGCTGCGGCGATCACGAATGCGAATGGCACAACGATGAGGCGTCCGATGGTCGCGAGCATGCGCGCCTCACCTCGCCGTGGCGTCGGAGCGAGGCAAAGCCCGCTCGAGGGCGGAAAGCTTCACGCTCTCCGATCTGAGCTGGCCGCAGGCAGCGAGAATGTCGCGGCCGCGCGGCGTCCGCACCGGGCTCGCGTAGCCGGCCCGATTGATGACCTCGGCGAAGCGCTCGATGTCCTCCCACTCGGCGCACGTGTAGCGCGTGCCGGGCCAGGGGTTGAACGGGATCAGGTTGATCTTCGCCGGGATGCCCTCGAGCAGGCGGACGAGGGCCTTGGCATCGGCGATCCGGTCATTCACGCCTTTCAGCATCACGTACTCGAACGTGATGCGGCGCGCGTTCGACAGACCCGGGTAGTCACGGCATGCCTGCAGCAGCTCGGCGAGCGGGTACTTGCGGTTGATCGGCACCAGCTCGTCGCGCAGGGCGTCGGTCGTCGCATGCAGCGAGATGGCGAGCATCGTGCCGCTTTCAGCGCCCCAGCGCGGGATCTCGGGTGCCACGCCGGAGGTCGAGAGCGTGATGCGCCGCTTCGAGACCGAGAGGCCCTCCCCGTCGCTCGCGACCTCCATGGCCGCCTTCACGTTGTCGAAGTTGAAGAGCGGCTCGCCCATGCCCATCAGCACGATGTTGGTGATCTTGCGCTCGGTCGCCGGCAGCAGGCGGCCGTCGGCGGGAGGCGTCGCGCCGGGCCAGTCGCCGATATGGTCGCGCGCGAGCAGGATCTGCCCGACGATCTCGGAAGCCTCGAGATTGCGCACGAGGCGCTGCGTGCCGGTGTGGCAGAACGTGCAGGTCAGCGTGCAGCCGACCTGGCTCGAGATGCAGAGCGTCCCGCGATCGGACTCGGGGATGTAGACGGTCTCGATCTCCGGCGCGCGCTTCTCGTGTCCGCGCTTGGGCAACCGCAGCAGCCACTTGCGGGTGCCGTCGACGGAGACCTGCTCGGCGACGATCTCGGGGCGATCGAGCGTGTGGTGTGCGGCAAGCGCGCCGCGCAGCTCCTTGGAGACGTCGCTCATCCGATCGAACGAGGTGACGCCGCGTACGTAGATCCAGCCCCAGAGCTGGTTGGTGCGCATGCGAAGCTGCCTCCTGGGCACGCCGGCAGCTGCAAGCGCGGCCATGAGTCCGTCGCGCCCGAGGCCGGCAAGCGACGCCATGCCGCCCGACGCTGGATCGACGGCTACAGGGCTCGGCAAGGCGTCGGCGAGGAGAACCATCTCGAGGCTCTAGTGATTTCGAGTTTGCCGATGATTTAGTGGCGTTCGCCCGGCCAGGGAAGCCCCGAGCCGATCCCGACCGGCACAATCTGGATTCTAGACGTCGACGAGGACCTCGAACCCGCCCCAGAACATCCGCTTGCCGTCGAACGGCATCTTCTTCGGGTCCATCTGGCCGGCGATGCGGGGGTCCTTCATGGCGGCGGCGAGCACGCGGTCGCGGTGCGCGCGCGACCGGTAGACAATCCACGCGAAAACGACCGTCTCCCCCGCCTTGAGCTTGACCGCCTGGGGGAACGACGTGAGCTTGCCGGGCTTCACATCCTCACCGACGCACTCGATGTACTCGAGCGCGCCGTGATCGCGCCACACGCGGCCGGCCAGCATCGAGAACTTCCGGTAGGCGGCGATGTTCTTCTTCGGGACCGGCAGGACGAAGCCGTCGACGTATCTGGCCATGGCTGCGCTCCTTCGGCAGACCCGCACTGACCGTGGCCGCCGCGGCACCAGATCTAAGCCTTGCCTGCGGGCTTTTCCAGGCCGTTGCGCGGCGACCACCGGCCCGGGACGTTCCGCCGCCGGGCGTTTGACGCCCTGGGAGAACAGCCATATGTACCGGCGACGCCGGGCCCGGCGCCGAGATGGCGAGCGCGGCGCGGTCGCGTGCAGGCTCAACCCTTCCACGGTCGGTCGCATCGCGCATGAAACTCGCCGCCCTGCTGGATGCAGACATCACCGTGCCGGCCGAGTGCCGCGAGATCGAGATCGCGCACCTCGCATCGGACAGCCGCGAGGCCGGACCCGGCACGCTGTTCGCTGCACTGGCAGGCAGCAAGGCTGACGGTGCACAGTTTGCCCGCGATGCCGTCACGCGCGGCGCGGTCGCGATCCTCGCCGGCGAGGGCGTGGCGCTGCCGGAGCTTGCGGTGCCGGTGCTGCGGGCGAAGGACCCGCGGCGGGCGCTGGCGCTGATGGCGGCGCGGTTCTATCGTCCCCAGCCCGAGCACATCGTCGCCGTCACCGGCACCAGCGGCAAGACCTCGGTCGCCGAATTCACCCGCCAGATCCTGGCGCATTGCGGGAAGAAGGCTGCTTCACTCGGCACGATCGGCGTCGTGAAGCCGGACGGCGCCATCTATGGATCGCTGACCACACCCGACCCCGTGATGCTGCACCGGACGCTCGCCGAGCTCGCGGCCGAAGGCGTCACGCATCTCGCGATGGAGGCCTCCTCGCACGGCCTGGACCAGCGCCGCCTCGACGGCGTGCGGCTGACGGCGGGCGCGTTCCTCAATCTCGGGCACGATCACCTCGATTATCACGGCACGCCGAGTATCTACCTGGCGGCCAAGATGCGCCTCTTCCGGGTGCTCCTGCGCCGCGGTCAACCGGTTGTGATCGCGGCCGATGGCGGCGACTCCGGCAGCGCGCACCGGATCGCGCGCGAATGCGGGCTGCGCGCCATCGTGACCGGCATCGACGCGACAAGACTTGCAGACGGCAGTGCCGAGCTGGTGCGGCTGATATCCCTCGAGCGCGCCGGATATCGTCAGCGCGCTACGGTCGATCATGGTGGACACAAGGTCGACCTCGATATTCCGCTGATCGGTGCCTATCAGGTCTCGAATGCGCTCGTCGCCGCGGCGCTTGCAAGCTGCACCGGAGTCGCGATGGCCGATGCGCTCGCCGCGCTCCCGCATCTGCGGACCGTCAGCGGCCGCCTCGACGTCGTGGGCGAGCGCAATGGCGCATTCGTCGTCGTCGACTACGCCCACAAGCCCGACGCGCTAGCTGCTGCGCTCGACGCGTTGAGGCCCTTCGCGACCGGTCGACTGATCTGCGTGTTCGGCTGCGGCGGCGACCGCGACAAGGGCAAGCGGCCGATTATGGGGAGAATCGCTGTTGAGAAGGCGAACGTTGTGATTGTCACCGACGACAATCCGCGCAGCGAATCTCCTGAACAAATCAGACGCGAAATCTGGCAAACGGTCCGACCGGGCGATGGCCAATCCGGGACCTTTGACACCTACAACATCGGGGACAGAGCCGAAGCAATTGCCAAAGCCATCGCGATGATGCAACCGGGCGACGTGGTGCTGATCGCCGGCAAGGGCCATGAAACCGGCCAGATCGTCGGCAGTGTCACGCATCCGTTCTCCGATCATGCGGTGGCCCGCGCCGCCCTCGGGAAGGCTTGAGGCATGGCCGCGCCGCTCTGGACTTTCGTCGACCTCGCCGCCGCCGCGTCCGGCTCTTGCGACGGCGTCGCTCCGGCCGAGATCGCCGGGTTCTCCATCGACACGCGCTCCATCCAGCCCGGCGAGGTGTTCGTCGCCCTCACGGATCAGCGCGATGGACATGCGTTCGTGACATCAGCCTTCAAGGCTGGCGCGGCCATTGCTATCGTACGCGGGGAATACGCGCGCCAGCCCGGCGACGGCGCGCTGCTCCGCGTCGACGATCCGCTCCGTGCGCTCGAGCACATCGGCATCGCGGCGCGGACGCGGCTCGACGCGAAGGCGCGCATCGTCGCGGTCACCGGCAGCGCCGGCAAGACCGGCACCAAGGAGATGCTGCGCGTGGCGCTCGCGACGGCCGGTCGGACGCACGCCGCGATCAAGTCCTTCAACAACCATTGGGGCGTGCCGCTGACGCTCGCATCAATGCCCGCCGATACGATGTTCGGCGTATTCGAGATCGGCATGAACCACGCCGGCGAGATCACGCCTTTGACGCGCTTTGTGCGCCCGCACGTCGCCGTGATCACCAATGTGCTCCCCGTTCACATCGGCAACTTTCCCGACGGCGAGGCGGGCGTTGCCGCGGCCAAGGCCGAGATTTTTGCAGGCCTGGAGCCGGCCGGCATCGCGATCATCCCCGAGGACAGCGAGTACGTCACGCGCTTGCGCGCCCACGTACCTGCCGGCCGCCGCATCGTGACATTCGGGACGGGAGCTGGCGCCGACGTTCGCGCCGGCGCGCTGGAGCCGGCCGATGCGGGCACCTCCGTCGAGGTCCTGCTGGGTGGGCGCACCATCAGCTACCGCTGTGGCTTGCCGGGGTTGCACATCGCGGTGAACTCGCTGGCGGTGGTGGCGGTGCTCGATGCGCTCGGCGTCCCGCTCGCGGCGGCGCTCGCCCCGCTCGCCGGGCTCGCGCCGCCTGACGGCCGCGGTGCCCGCTCGCGCGTGGCGCTGCCGAGCGGTACCGCGACGCTGATCGACGAGAGCTACAACGCCAACCCGGCGTCGATGCGCGCCGCGCTCGCCGTTCTCGTAGCGTCCGTTCCGAAGCGCGCGGGCCGGCGGATCGCGGTGCTCGGCGACATGCGCGAGCTCGGCAAATCAGGGCCCGAGCTTCACCGGGCGCTCATCGATGCGATCGACGGCCGGCCGATCGACCAGGTGTTCACGTGCGGGCTGTTGATGCGCAACCTTTTCGAGGTGCTCCCGCCGCAGCAGCGCGCGGCATGGTCGGATACATCGACCGGGCTCATTGCGGCGCTGCTCGCCGGGCTGCGCGACGGCGACGTAATCATGGTCAAGGGGTCGCTCGGAACGAATATGGCACCGATCGTCGCCGAGCTTAAAAAACGCGGCGCGGCGGCCAGCGCGACGCTATAGTGCGACGTCGTGCCTTCGGGGGAGGAGCATGTTCTACGAACTCGTGAACTTCAGTGACCAGATCGGCGCGCTGAACGTATTTCGCTACATCACGTTCCGCACCGGCGGCGCGATCATGACCGCGCTGCTGTTCGTCTTCCTGTTCGGCCCGGCAATGATCGACACCTTGCGCCTGAAGCAGGGCAAGGGCCAGCCGATCCGCGAGGACGGGCCGCAGTCGCACTTCTCGAAAAAGGGCACGCCGACGATGGGCGGGCTCATGATTCTCTCCGGCGTCACCGTCTCGACCCTGCTGTGGGCGAACTGGTCCAATCCCTACGTTTGGATCGTGCTCGGCGTCACGCTCACCTATGGCGTCATCGGCTTCTATGACGACTATCTGAAGGTGACCAGACGATCGACTTCGGGGTTCGGCGGCCGGGCGCGGCTCGGCCTCGAGATCGTGGTCGCCGGGATCGCGGCCTACCTGCTCATGCGCCTCGCGACGCCGCAGTTCGCCGGCAAACTCGCTATTCCCTTCTTCAAGAACCTGCTGATCGACCTCGGGCCCCTGTTCGTGGTGCTCGGCATGCTGGTGATCGCGGGCGCCGGCAACGCGGTCAATCTCACCGATGGCCTCGACGGGCTCGCCATTGTTCCGGTGATGATCGCGGCGGCGGCCTTCGGCGTGTTCGCCTATACGACCGGCAACATCAACATCGCCCGCTACCTGCAGATCCACTATGTGCCCGGCACTGGCGAGCTCGCGGTCATCTGCGGCGCGCTGATCGGGGCCGGCCTCGGATTTCTATGGTTCAACGCCCCCCCGGCCATGATCTTCATGGGCGACACGGGCTCGCTCGCGCTCGGCGGACTGCTCGGCTCGATTGCGGTTGCGACCAAGCATGAGATCGTGCTCGCCATCGTCGGCGGGCTGTTCGTGCTCGAGACGCTGTCGGTGATCATCCAGGTCGCCTCGTTCAAGCTGACCGGCAAACGGGTGTTCCGCATGGCACCGTTGCACCACCACTTCGAGCAGAAGGGCTGGGCGGAGGCGACCGTGGTCGTGCGCTTCTGGATCATCTCGGTTGTGCTGGCACTCGCGGGCCTCGCGACCTTGAAGCTCAGGTGAGCGACAGCGCCGCATTCAAGTCGGGTCGACCGTCTCCGCCATGATCCAGGCGAGGAATTCGGCCGCGCCACCCTCGATCGGCAGCACGAGGAACGCCGGATTGGCGTAAGGGTGACCGGCGCGGCTCCTCGCTATCGCCGGGTCGGCGAGGCTCGCGCGCGTCTTGATCAGCATCACGACCTCGCCGTCGCGCTGGCGCGCACCCTCCCAGCGGTAGATCGAGACCATGCCCGGCAGGATGTTGACGCAGGCGGCGAGGCGGGCATCGACCAGTGCCGCGCCAACCAACTCCGCCGATTCCATGGATGGAAAGGTCGAATAGATCAGAACGGGCTTGTCGTCGGCGTCCACTTGGGCGAGCCTCCATGGCAGTCGTCACAGCCGTCGCCAGTCCGGGCCATCATGGCAAAGCCGAGCCGAAAATTCGAGAGACTGGCGTTCGTCGCGAGCGATACACCCGAGGCGCGCGACGCGGAGGCGCGCCTCGTCGCCCGCTACGGCAACGTGCCGGAATCGAAGGCCGACGCGGTGATCGCGCTCGGCGGCGACGGTCTGATGCTGCAGACCCTGCACCGCCATATCAGCGCGCCGGTGCCCATCTACGGCATGAACCGCGGCTCGGTCGGCTTCCTGATGAACGAGTTTTGCGAGGATGGGCTGCTCGAACGGCTCGCCAAAGCCGAGGTCAACCGCATCCACCCCCTCGCGATGACCGCACGCGACAGCGAAGGCCGCGAGCACAAGGGCCTCGCGATCAACGAGGTTTCGCTGTTCCGTCAGACGCACCAGGCCGCCAAGCTCAGGATATCGATCGACGGCACGGCCCGCATCGACGAGCTCGTCTGCGACGGCGTGCTGGTCGCCACGCCCGCCGGCTCGACTGCCTACAACCTCTCTGCCTACGGCCCGATCCTGCCGATCAACGCCCAGCTGCTCGCGCTGACGCCGATCAGCCCGTTCCGGCCGCGGCGGTGGCGCGGCGCGCTGATCCCGAACCGCGCCAAGATCCTGATCGAGGCGCTCGAGCCGGCGAAGCGGCCCGTGAGCGCCGTCGCCGATCACGCTGAGACGCGCGGGGTCGTCCGCGTCGCGATCGAGGAGGCCCGCCACATCGACCTCTACATGATGTTCGACGAGGGCCACAGCCTCGACGAACGCATCATCTCCGAGCAGTTCAGGTATTGAGCGCCCCGTCGCGGCCGGCGCAAAAAAGCTCCAAGGCGGTCCGTCCCGAAACGAAGCATTTACGCTTGTCGGGCAGTCTCGGCACACTTGAGTGTGTTGCCGGTCGCCGATTGTCCCATGTCGGGGCAGTTCCGTCGGGCGCCGGCGGTAGTTCCGGTTGCGTCGAGTTCAGTATCACATGCCAAAGCGCGTCCTCATCGTCGATGACGATCCCGTCCAGCGCCGTCTCCTCGAGGAGATGATCAAGCGGCTGGGCTTCGATACCAAGACCGCCGGCTCTGGCGATCAGGCCATCCAGATCCTCGAAGGTGCCGACAAGGACACGATCAGCCTCGTGCTGCTCGACCTCGTGATGCCGGGCACCGACGGCATGGCGGTCCTCGACCGCCTGCAGGCCAAGGCCGGCGTGCCGCCGATCATCGTGCAGACCGCCAACGGCTCGATCGACGCGGCAATCGCCGCGATGCGAGCAGGCGCGGTCGATTTCGTGGTCAAGCCCGCCTCGCCCGAGCGGCTCGAGATCTCCATGAAGAGCGCAATGAAGATCGAGGCGCTGGCCGTCGAGATCACGCGCATCAAGAAGAAGGTCGAGGGCACGCTGACCTTCAACGATCTCATCATCCGCGGCGACGCCATGCGCCGCGTCATCGCGCTCGGCAAGCGAACCGCGGCCTCCCAGATTCCGGTGCTGATCGAAGGCGAGTCGGGCGTCGGCAAGGAGCTGATCGCCCGTGCCATCCAAGGCGAGAGCGACCGCGCCGGCAAGCCGTTCATCACGGTCAACTGCGGCGCGATCCCCGACAACCTGGTCGAGAGCATCCTGTTCGGCCACGAGAAGGGCTCGTTCACCGGCGCCGTCGACCGGCGCATCGGCAAGTTCCAGGAGGCCGACGGCGGCACGCTGTTCCTCGACGAGGTCGGCGAGCTGCCGCTCGATGCCCAGGTCAAGCTGCTCCGCGCGCTCCAGGAGGGCGAGATCGATCCGGTCGGCGCCAAGAAGCCGGTGAAGGTCAACTTCCGACTGATCTCGGCTACCAACCGCGACATGATCCAGCTCGTCAAGGACGGCAAGTTCCGCGAGGATCTCTACTATCGCCTCAACGTCTTCCCGATCTGGGTGCCGCCGCTGCGCGATCGCATCGAGGACGTGCCGGAGCTCTGCCAGCATTTCCTCGCTCGCTTCACGGCGGAGGAGGGCAAGCGCGTCCGCTCGATCAGCGAGGACGCCATGCGGATGCTCTGCGGCTACTCCTGGCCCGGCAACGTGCGCCAGCTCGAGAACGCCGTGTTCCGCGCGGTCGTGCTCGCTGACGGTGCCGAGTTGACCGTGACCGAGTTCCCTCAGATCGCCGCCCATGTCGACGGCTTCAAGGCCGAGGTGCCGGCGGCGCCGGCCCAGGTCAATCGCGTGCCGGTGATCAACGGCCCGGTCGTCCTCGGCGCCGACAACACCATCCCGCATACGGTCGAGCTGCGCTCGGGAGACGGCTCCGGCTCGCTCGGCATCCAGGCGGTAACCGACGCCGGCGACATCCGTCCGCTCGACCAGGTCGAGGCCGACATGATCCGCCTGGCGCTCGGGCGCTACCGCGGCCACATGACGGAGGTCGCCAAGCGGCTCGGCATCGGCCGCTCGACGCTCTACCGCAAAATTCAGGAATACGGCCTCGAGCCGCGCGCCTGATCGGATGATCGAACCCGGGCCCAGCCGATAGGCGGGTCCGGCTCTGCTTCGCGGCCCGTGGCAATCTTGATGTTCCCCAGCAATCTCGCCACATGCGCCGAAAAACCGCCACGTTCGCGCCCGATGCCGCAGGTCGGTTGCTGGTCACGGCGCGGGGGGTCGGCTAGGTTCCTGCCACACGCGAGGGAATAATAACGGTCATGCGTCGGATACTCCTCTTGCCCGCCATCGGGGCGGTTGCGGCTGCGATCGGCCTTGCGCAGGCGAGCGAGCCAGCCAAGGACGACGCAACCCGGCTTGCCAGCACGACCGTGGCAGACGAGCCGATGCTGCCGGCGATCGCGCTGCCGACCCTGCCACCGATCTCGCCGCCCGCTGCCTCAGAGCCGCCGGCGACACCGGCCGCTGCCACCGCAACGGAGCCGGAGCCGAAACGGCTCGGCAGTGCGCTCGCCGCCGAGCTGCAGAGCCGCATGGCGGCATTGCCCGCCGGTGCCGACCGCGCAGCCATCGGCCAGTTCTATGAAGCACGCGGCTTCGAGCCCGTCTGGATGACGTCATCCGGCGCGGGTGCCGCAGCGGCCATCGCCGGCGAGATCGCCAAGGCCGGCGAGTGGGGCCTCAAGGCCGCCGACTTCGAGGTGCCATCGGTCACCGTCGCCGGGACCGATGCTCAGCGCGCCGACGCCGAGATCAGGCTCGCTCTCGCCGTGCTGAAGTATGCGCGCCACGCCCGCGGCGGCCGGTTCGATCCGGCTCAGCTCTCGAATTACATCGACCGCAAGGCCCAGCTGCTCGAGCCCAAGGCCGTGCTCGATGGAATCGTCGCGGCCAAGGAGCCGGATGCCTTCCTGCGCGGCCTGCACCCGCAGCATCCGCAATTCCAGTGGCTGCGCCAGAAGTATCTCGCGGCGCGTGCCGCGCCGCCGGCCGCAGCAATTCCGGCTGCAACGGCGAAGGACAAAGCCGCCGCCGCGCCGACGCCCCAGGCCTACGCGCGCCGCCTGCTCGCCAACATGGAGCAGTGGCGCTGGATGCCGGCCGACATGGGCGACACGTACGTCTGGGTCAACATCCCCGAGTTCACGCTGCGTGTCGTCAAGGGCGGCAGGGTCGTCCACACCGAGCGCGTGATCACCGGCAAGGCCGATACGCAGACGCCGATCTTCTCCGACGAGATGGAGACGGTCGTCTTCCACCCCGTGTGGGGCGTTCCCGACAGCATCAAGATCAAGGAGATCCTGCCGAACGTCGCGCGCGGCGGCAGCGTGCTCGCCAAGAACAATCTGCGCATGAGCTACAAGGGCCGCGACGTCGATCCCCAGGCGGTCGACTGGACGCAGGTCGACATCCGCCAGCTGCACGTCTACCAGCCGCCCGGCGGGCCGAACGTGCTCGGCGTCGTGAAGTTCCTGTTCCCGAACAAGCACCAGGTCTACATGCACGACACGCCGACCAAGGACCTGTTCAATGCGAGCCAGCGCACCTTCAGCCACGGTTGCATGCGCGTGCGCAATCCGCTGAAGCTCGCGGAGGTGGTTCTCGGCAACGACAAGAGCTGGGGACCGGAGCGCATAGCGAGCCTCGCCGGGCCGGGCGCGCAGCAGAACAACCACGTCCACCTGACGCACAAGATTCCGGTGCACATCACCTACTTCACGGCCTTCGTCGACGAGTCCGGCACCGCCCAGCTCCGCCCCGACATCTACGGCCATGAGGAGCGCGTCCACATGGGCCTCGACGGCAAGGCGCACCTCATCGCGCGCAATAAGGACGATCTCGGCAAGGTGCGCGCGGACGTGGTCTCGCGGTTGGTCGAGGCGCGCCAGCGCTCGGGCGGCACGAACTGGATCAAGCAGATCCTCGGCTTCTGAGAGATCGACAGGGTCCGCCCTGATATCGCCCAACACTGCTCGTCTTATCCGCGCAATCAGGGGTTACGAACCGTTAACCACGGTCAGGTTAACACTGCTTCACCATCAAGGCTCGAGGGCCGGCACCAGAGTGCGCCGATCCGCCGAGCGAGCCGTGCTTTGGTCGCTATCGGTACGGGGTCGAGTGTTGCGTACGCGTCGACGGGGATTGCTGGCCAGTGCCGCCATCGGCGCGCTCGCCGCCGTGTGGGGCGTGCAGGATCTCGTTGCGGCCTTCCCGAAGACCCGCACCATCTCGCTCTACAACATCCACACCAAGGATACCGTCTCCGTCCAGTACATGAAGGACGGCCGGCACGTGCCGGAGGCCATGGAGCGCATCAACTGGGCGCTGCGCGACTGGCGCAAGGACGAGAGCCACAAGATGGATCCGGCGCTGGTCGATCTCCTCTGGGAGATCCACGCCGAGCTCGGCTCGAACGAGCCGATCCAGGTCATCTCGGGCTTCCGCTCGCGCGCGACCAACGAGCTTCTGCGCAAGACGGTCGGCGGACAGGCGAGCGAGAGCCGCCACCTCACCGGCCAAGCGGTCGACGTGCATTTCCCCGACGTGCCGCTGAAGAAGATCCGCTATTCCGCGCTGATCCGCGAGCGCGGCGGCGTCGGCTACTATCCGACATCGGCGCTGCCGTTCGTCCACGTCGATACCGGCAGCGTCCGCCACTGGCCGCGCCTGCCGCGCTACGAGCTCGCGCTGCTGTTCCCTAACGGCCGCTCGCAGCATGCGCCGGCAGAAGGTGGCCCGCTGACGCGCGAGGACGTGCAGGTCGCGCAGGCCCGCCACAAGGAGCTCGCGATCCAGGTCGCCGAGTTCCACGACGATCGCAACCGCGCCATCAATGGAACACTCCTCGCCGATGCGCGGCCCGCTCCCGCGCGACCGGCGATCACGCCCATCGCGCAGCCGGTCGAGCCGCGCATCGCGGCGCTCACGCCGCCGGCCGCGGAGCTGCGTCCACTGCCGGTTCCTCAACTCGTCGCCGAGCCGCGCCTCGTCGATCGCCCCTCGCGTCTCGCGACACGACCGACCGACGACGAGCGCGGACGCCTTGCCCAGCTCGCGACGCTCGCGAGCCTGCCTCAGCTCGTCGGTGCGCCGGCTCCGGCGGCCCGACCGCGCAATGCAACGCCGGTGCTCGCGAGCCTGACCGGCAGTGCCGCGCAACCTGCACCTGCGACCGCCGAGCAGCGGCTCGCCGCGCTCACGCACCCGAACGCCCCGCGCGACATCAACGCGCTGCTGGCGGCGTCGGGCGGCTTCGCGGTCGCGCCGGCGTTCGACGACGAGCACCCCGACGAGCTCTCCTACCGTCCGTTCCCGATCGCGCCCTACCTGACCACCACGGCTTCGCCGGATGATCCGGCACTCGCCAAGCTCGTCCACCCGGAGGTCGCCCGCACGCTCGATCTGCTCGATTCTGCCGGCTCGGTGCCGCCGATGCGCCTGCGCCCCGGCCAGCAGACCGTCGCGCTGCTCTGGGCACAGCAGTTCAAGGGCGGCATCGCGGCGACCCTGCCAGCCGAGCCCGCGGCCGACGCCTTCGCGAGCCGCAAGGTCAAAACTACCGGGCAGTAGCGGCGCCTCGAGAATTCTCCCTGCACTGTGCTGTGGACGGACGTGACCGCTGCGGCCGGCTCCCGATTTGCGCCGCTATTGTTTCCCGAAGCCGAATCACACGCGCGATAGCGCGCCGGGCGGGGACATCACATGCGCATCGCGAGCTACAACGTTGAGAACCTGTTCACGCGCGCCCGCGCGCTGAACCTCGACACCTGGGCGGAGGGCCGCCCGATCCTCGAGCGCTACGCCGAGCTCAACACGCTGTTCGAGGAGGCGGTATACACTGACCAGATCAAGGCGCGCATTCTCGATGGCCTCAAGTTCCTCGGCATCGACAAGAAGAATGATGGAAAATTCGTCATACTCCGCGAGAACCGCGGCCAGCTCGCGCAATATTCGGCGCTGAAGGGCACGCGGATCGTCGCCGGCGGCCGGTCGGACTGGGTCGGCTGGCTCGAGCTCAAGACCGAGCTGATCAACGAGACCGCGACGCGCAATACCGCGCAGGTCGTGCGCGACGTCGATGCCGACATCGTCGGTGTGATCGAGTGCGAGGACCGGCGCGCACTCATGCAGTTCTCGACCAAGCTGCTGCCCTCGGTCGGCGCCGAGCCCTACGACCAGGTGATGCTGATCGACGGCAACGACGACCGCGGCATCGATGTCGGCCTGATGGCCAAGCGCGGCCACAAGATCGGCTGGATGCGCAGCCACGTCGACGACACCGACGATCGCGGCATGCGGGTCTTCTCACGCGATTGCCCCGAGTTTTCGGTCTGGACGCCGACCGGCGAGGTCGTCTGGCTGCTCGTCAACCACTTCAAGAGCAAGGGCTATGGCGCCAAGGACAGCTCGGACGCGCGCCGCTGGCGCCAGGCCGAGCAGGTCCGCCAGATCTACGAGCGGCTCGGCAAGGAAGGCGCGCGCTACATCGCGGTGATGGGCGACCTCAACGATACGCCTGGCAGCGAGGCACTCGCACCCTTGCTGAAGGAGGGCCAGCTCAAGGACATCTCCGAGCACCCGAGGTTTGTCGCCGACAATCACCCGGGCACCTACCAGAACGGTTCGGAGCGCGACAAGATCGACTACATTCTGCTGTCGCCGGCGCTGTTCGAGAAGATGCAGCAGGGCGGCGTGTGGCGGCGCGGCGTGTGGGGCAACCGCAAGACGCCAGCATGGGAGGTCTACCCCGAGATGAAGTCGAGCTACCACGCGGCGAGCGATCACGCCGCGCTCTGGTGCGACGTTGCCGTGTGAGGCGTGCTCAGGCATCAGGGCACGACTTCCACCGGCAAACTCGAACGCGAGGCAGGCAAATGCCGCTCAGGCTAACCTGGCTTGGCGCAATTGATGCGGCCAATGCGCCTTCCGTTCCGGGCAATCGCGGCTGATCCAGCGCGGCAGAGCCGCCGCCTGAATGCAGACAGCCCGCCAGGCGGGCGGGCTGTCGCTGCAGGTATTCGATCGGCCAACGAGATCACCGCTTCGAGAACTGGAAGCTCCGGCGGGCTTTCATGCGGCCATACTTCTTGCGCTCGACGACGCGGCTGTCGCGGGTCAGGAACCCGCCCTTCTTGAGGACCGGACGCAGCTCCGGCTCGAAATAGGTCAGTGCCTTCGAGATGCCGTGGCGCACCGCGCCGGCCTGGCCGGAGAGGCCGCCGCCAATCACCGTGACGTTGATATCGTACTGATCGGCGCGGTTGGCGGTGGTCAGCGGTTGCTTCAGCAGCATCTGCAGCACGGGGCGCGCGAAGTACTTGTCGAAGTCCTTCGCATTGACCGTGATGCGGCCGTTGCCGCGCTTCAGCCAGACGCGGGCGACGGCATTCTTGCGCTTGCCGGTCGCATAAGCGCGGCCGAGCTTGTCGAGCTTCTGGACATAGACCGGCGCGGGCGCAGGCGTCGCACCCTTGACGGTGCCGAGATCGGCGAAGGTCTTGGTCTCGTTGGCCATGGCGATCAGGCCCTCACGTTCTTGCGGTTGAGCTTGGCGATGTCGAGCGGCGTCGGGCTCTGCGCCGCGTGCGGGTGCTCGGCGCCCTTGTAGACCTTGAGATTGCGCATCAATTGGCGCTGCAGCGGCCCGCGCTTCAGCATCCGCTCGACCGCCTTCTCGACCACCCGCTCGGGGAAGCGCCCCTCCATGATCATGCGCGGGGTCTTCTCCTTGAGGCCGCCGGGATATCCCGTGTGGGCGTAGTAGATCTTGTCGGCGTACTTGTTGCCCGTGAAGACAACCTTCTCGGCGTTGACGACGATGACGTTGTCACCCATGTCGACGTGCGGCGTGTAGCTCGCCTTGTGCTTGCCTTTGAGGCGGGTGGCGATGAGTGCCGCAAGGCGGCCGACGACGAGGCCCTTGCCATCGATCACGACCCACTTCTTCTCCACCTCGCCCGGCTTGGCGACGTAGGTTTTCATTGTTGTCTCCCGCGTGATCTCAGGGCGCAGCCGGGTCGGCGCGCCGTCGCGATGCTGATACGTGAAACGCATGAGTTGGTCAAATGACTGATTCTCTGGTGAATTTTACTCAAGCAATACAATATGTTGCACAGAAAGGTAATTCGATACCGTATATGAGGTATCCTGCTACCTGCCGCCATTCGGTAGTACGTAGGTCGACGTCGCCTGGGCAACCATCGCCGCCTCGCCCTCCGAGTAGAGCTGCACCTCCGCGACCGCGAGCCGGCGGCCGAGCTTGATCAGCCGCACCTCCGCGATCATGTCCGCCGGGTGCGGGCGGGCGAGGAAGTTGATCGTCATGCTCGACGTGAGCGCCTGCTGCGCCGCGAAGCCGAGCTCGGCGAGGATCGCGACGTAGACCGAGAAGTCCGCCAGCTTGAACATCGAGGGCCCCGAGACCGTGCCGCCCGGCCGGATCATACGCGCGTCCTGATGCATGCGCACGCGCGCGGCGCGATCTCCGGCCGCCTCGACGACCAGCCGTCCCGAGCCTTCGTGGACGTTGGCGAACTGGGCGTCGATGAACGCATTGATCTCGGCGGCGGATGGTCGCGGGCCTGCGGAAACAGGGGGCATTCTTAATCCGGTCCCAGTTTTCGGTTGCTATGGCGGCGAAGCGTTCCTATCCGGGTGTGTATATACGAGATCGAGCGAGGAGACAGGTCATGTGGCATCACATGCGAGCGATCGCCGCTGCCGTCTTGGCGGCGTTGATGCTGTTCGGCTTATCGATGAGTGGAGCGGGCGCACAGGCGACGGCTCCCGAGTTCAAGCAGGTGAAACTCAACGACAAGCACGTGCAGGGCTTCATCGCCGCCCAGAAGGACATCAGCGGCATCGCCGACGAGTTGCAGAAGGCCGGTGACAAGCCGGACCCCAAGCTGCAGGCCAAGCTCGAGGAGATTGCGAAGAAGCACGGCTTCGGCAGTTTCGCCGATATGGACGACGTTGCCGCCAACATCTCCATGGTGCTCGCCGGCATCGATCCGCAGTCCGGGGCCTACACCGACCCGCTCGAGGCGATCAAGAAGGAGATGGAGGACGTAAGAAAGGACGCGTCCATCCCCGAGAAGGACAAGAAGCAGATGCTCGCCGAGCTCGAGGAGGCGTTGAAGACGACGCCGCCCTTGCAGTACAAGGAGAACATCGAGCTCGTGAAGAGGTTCCAGAAGGACATCGAGAAGGCGCTGCAGTAGCGGCGTTCCTCGCTCGGTGCGCTCACCCGGTGAACGACCGTACCGCCATCGAACGCCGCTCAGGTGCCGGACCGGGGCCGCGGCCCGCCGCGGGCCTCGTCGAGATCGAGCGGTTGGGCGATGTCGGCGTGCTGACGCTCTCTCGGCCGGATCAGCGCAATGCGCTTTCGATCGCGATGCTGGACGCGATCGGCGACGCCGTCGGCGCGTTCTCCGCGGACCGCGGCATCCGTGCTGTGGTCGTCGCCGCGCGCGGCCCGGCCTTCTCGGCAGGCCATGATCTCAAGGAGCTGACCGCGCATCGCGCCGATGCCGACCGCGGCCGCGCCTTCTTCGCCGACACGATGCAGCGCTGCGCGGCGATGATGCTGGCGATCCTCAGGTCGCCGAAGCCGTTCATCGCGGCTGTCGAAGGACCGGCGACCGCCGCCGGCTGCCAGCTCGTTGCGACTTGCGATCTCGCCGTTGCCGGCGCCAATGCCACCTTCGCGACGCCGGGTGTCGACATCGGCCTCTTCTGCTCGACGCCGATGGTGGCGCTGTCACGCAACGTTCCGAGGAAGCGCGCGATGGAGATGCTGTTGCTCGGCGATCCCGTGCCGGCCGAGGCCGCGGCAGGCTACGGCCTCGTCAATCGCGTGGTGCCTGCCGGCGAGGCGCTCGCCGTCGCGAAGGGCCTGGCCCGGCTTGTCGCTGCGAAATCACCGGTCACGGTCGCGATCGGCAAGGAGGCCTACTATCGCCAGATCGAGCAGCCGGTTACGGAAGCCTACGCCTACGCATCCGAGGTGATGGTCCGCAACATGCTCGCGCGCGATGCGGCGGAAGGCATCGCGGCATTCATCGAGAAGCGCCCGCCGGAGTGGATGGGCGAATGAGCGGATTTCGCATGAGGCCGCGCGTCACGTTCGTCACGTTGGGCGTTGCCGACGTCGCACGCGCCCGCGCCTTCTATGAGGCACTCGGCTTCGTCGCGTCGGGCGCATCCCAGGACGGCGTTACGTTCTTCGATGCGGGTGGCCTGGTGCTTGCCCTGTTCGGACGCGCGCCGCTCGCCGAGGATGCGAAAGTGGCAGACATTCGGCCGGGCTTCGCCGGTATTGCGCTGGCTCACAACGTGGCGAGCGTAGTGGAGGTCGACCGCGTGCTCGCACATGCGGTCGCCTGTGGCGCGAGGTTGACAAAACCGGGCCAAAAGGCGTTCTGGGGCGGCTACAGCGGCTATTTCGCCGACCCAGACGGCCACCTCTGGGAGGTCGCACACAACCCCTTCTTTCCGCTCGATGCCGAGGGCCGGGTGCAGTTGCCG
>Ga0114938_1000335_pt1 | contig 37525 bp, 31 predicted proteins | sample AshMeaBigSpring_FD_88675 | JGI IMG/M metagenome (GOLD analysis project Ga0114938, IMG submission 88675) | Groundwater microbial communities from Big Spring, Nevada to study Microbial Dark Matter (Phase II) - Ash Meadows Big Spring | ecosystem: Environmental > Aquatic > Deep subsurface >... | reverse complement strand
TGGCCGGCGGTACTCGAGGAGCGGCGCCGCCAAGCGGAGGGGGAGGCGCCATGAGAGACGTCAAGCTGTTCATCGGCGGTGAGTTCGTCGACGCCACAGGGGGAGGCAGCTTCACGGCTGTCAGCACCTACGCCATCAGGCCCGTCGCCACGCTGGCGGAGGCCGGCGCCGGCGACATAGACCTGGCGGTGACCGCCGCCAGGGACGCCTTCGACGGGTGGGCCGGCATGGGTCCTGTGGCCCGCAGAAGGATCCTGATGCGGGTGGCCGACGGCATCGAGACCCGTCTCGACGAGCTGGCGGAGTGGGAGACCCGCGACATGGGCAAGCCGATCAGCGAGGCCAGGAAGAAGGACATGCCGCGCTGCGCCGCCAACGTCCGCTTCTTCGCCGAGTACGCCGAGCACGCCTCCACCCGCACCTTCGACAGACCGTGGGAGGGCGTGCTCACCTACGAGCTGCGGGAACCCCTCGGTGTTGTTGCTGCCATCTCGCCGTGGAACTTCCCCCTGATGCTGCTCACCTGGAAGGTGGCGCCCGCCCTCGCCTTCGGGTGCACTGTCGTGGCCAAGCCGGCGGAGCAATCGCCGATCACGGCATCGATCCTCGCCGAGATCTGCGCAGACGCCGGCATGCCGCCAGGGGTGTTCAACGTCGTGCAGGGCTTTGGCCCAGGTGCTGCGGGCGAGGCGATGACCAGCCATCCCGGTGTCGACGCCATCACCTTCACCGGCGAGTCGAACACGGGGCGGGCGATCATGGCCAACGCCGCCTCGGGGTTGAAGCGGTTGTCGTTCGAGATGGGTGGCAAGTCAGCCAACATCGTGATGGCGGACTGTGACATGGACGTCGCCGTCACCGGTGCGCTGCAGGGCATCTTCACCAATCAGGGTGAGGTCTGTCTGGCCGGCAGCCGGCTGCTGGTCGAGCGGCCGATCTACGAGGAGTTCGTGGCCCGGCTCGTCGACGGCGCCGCCAAGTGGCGGGTGGGGAACCCTCTCGACCCGGCGACACAGATCGGCCCGATGGTCTCGCCCGAGCACATGGACAAGGTCCTCTCTTACATCGAGCTGGCCCAGGACGAGGGCGCCAAGCTGCTCCTCGGCGGTCACCGGGTCACCGAGGGAGACCTGGCGGCGGGCAACTACGTCGCCCCGACCATCTTTGTCGACGCCGACAACTCGATGCAGGCCTGCCAGGACGAGATCTTCGGGCCAGTCGAGATGGTGATGCCGTTCGACGACGTCGACGACGCCATCGCCATCGCCAACCAGAGCCGCTACGGGCTGGCCGGGATGGTGTGGACCACCAACCTCGCCACCGCCAACAAGGTGGCCCACCAGGTCAAGACCGGCACCATGTGGGTCAATTGCTTCTTCGTTCGCGACCTGCGGGCACCGTTCGGTGGCTACAAGGATTCGGGGATCGGCCGGGAAGGCGGCGACTACTCCCACGACTTCTTCACCGAGTCGAAGGCGGTCGTGATGAAGTTCCCGACGTGAGCCTCCGCCACCGGCTCGTGTCCTGCCGGCCCGACGAGCTGACACCGGGTTCGGTGTGCGTCGTCGACGTCGAGGATCGACGCATCGCCGTGTTCAATGTCGACGGGGAGCTGGTCGCCATCGACGACCGCTGCGCTCACAAGGGCGGGTCGCTCGCCGAAGGAATGGTCCGCAACGGCATCGTCACCTGCCCGCAGCACTGGTGGCGTTACGACCTCCGCACCGGGCGGCGGGTGGCGTCTGACGAGGTGGCGCAGCAGACCTATGCGGTCGCCGTGGTCGATGGCGTGGTCGAGGTCGAGGTCCCGGCGCTTGCCCCCGCCGGCTCGATGCGCGACTTCTTGCTCCGCCACGCCGCCGAGTGGAATGCGGCACACCGCCCCGCCGAGGCGCCGTGAGCCCCATCAGGGCCGTGATCTGGGACATGGGAGGGGTCCTCTACGTCACCCCCTTCGAGGTGTTCGACGATCTCGAGCGCCAGCGAGGGCTCGCTCCAGGGACACTGCCCCGCGGCCCGTTCGCACCGGGCGGGGACGACGAGTACGCCAGGTGCTCGACCGGTGAGCTCAGCGAGCGTGACTACTGGAAGGGCTACGAGGACCGGCTTGCCGGCCGTGGGATCCACCTGCGCATCGGTGAGGTGATCGACTGGAGCAACCGGCTACGGCCGGAGGTCATGGATGTGATCGCCAAGCTCGACGGCCACTACCTCCAGGCGATACTTACCAACGACTCGACCAGCTGGCTCGGCGACGGTTGGTGGGAGACGTGGCCATACCGGCGGTTGTTCGCCTCGGTGATCGACGTTGCCACACTCGGGGTGCGCAAGCCGCATCCCGACACGTATCTGGCTTCGGCGGCGGCGCTCGGGGTCGCCCCGGGCGACTGCCTCTTCATCGACGACATGCAGCTCAACGTCGACGGCGCCGAGGCGGCCGGCATGCGCGGGTTCTTCTTCGACCACACGGATGCCGCCGGCAGCGTGGCGAGCCTGCTGGCGATGCTGCTGCCAGGCGAGACAGCGGGTGGCCGGTGACTGCCAAGGCGCTGCTCCTCGACCTCGACCGCACGCTCGTCGACATCGAGAGCCACGTCGACTACTGCGCAGCACTGGCGGACCTGCACAGCGGCTTCCTGGCGCCCGATGGGCCGGTGACACCAGAGACGACGGGCTGGGGGAGATGCACACTCGACGTCATCCGGTTCCTTGTGGCCATGGCGGGACGCCCCGAGTACGCGGAGGCCTCTGCGCTCGTCGCCGGATACGAGCTCGACGGCGCCGCCCATGCGGTCGCCATGCCTGGTCTTGCCGCATTTCTCGATGCGATCGACGGCGTGCCGACGGCCGTTGTGACACTGTGCGGCCCTGAGGCGGCGGCGCTCGTGTTGGCCGCACACGGGATCGCCGCCGGTGTCGTGGTTGCCCGCCGTCCTGACCTCCTCCCCAAGCCACACCCGGATCAGGCGGAAGCGGCGCTGGCCGCCCTCGGTGTTGCGCCTGGCGACGCCGTCGTCGTCGGTGACAGCGCCTGGGATCTCGAGATGGCACGGGCGGCCGGTGTGCGCTTCGTCGGTGTCACCAACGGGCGGGACACCACCGAGTTCGCTGGGGTGCCCACCGTCTGCGATCTCGCTGCGGTCGCTGTCTGGCTCGACCTCCCCGGCCGAGCCTCCGGGGGCGACGCCGCGCCGGACGGACGGCCGGGCGCTCAGCGCACCCGAGGGTCGGCCAGGTCGGGATCGATGTCGTAGCGCCGCAGTGCGTCTGCCACCACCGAGACATCGATGGCGCCCTGGCGGGCCAGCGCCGACAACACCGAAACGACGACATGGCCGGCGTCGACCTCGAAGAACCTGCGCAGCGCCTCCCTCGTGTCGCTGCGCCCGAACCCGTCTGTGCCGAGCGAGCTGAACGGGTGCGGCACGAAGCGCGCCACCTGGTCGGGCACGGCCTTCATGTAGTCGCTCACCGCCACCACCGGTCCGCCCACACCGGCGAGCGTCTGGGTTACGTACGGGGCGATCGGCGCCCGGTCAGGGTGCAACCGGTTCCACCGCTCGATCTCGAGGCCCTGCTCGCGCAGCCGCTTGTAGGAGGTGGCGCTGTACAGCTCGGCGCCGACCCCGTAGTGCTCGGCGAGGACGAGCTGTGCCTGGCGGGCGGCGATCTGGGCCGGGCCTGAGAAGAGGATGGCGGCTTTGTGCGGCATGCCCTCCGGCGCCTCCGCCCACCGGTACAACCCCTGGAGGATGCCGGCGTCAGACCCGGCGGGCTTGGCGGGCTGGTCGTATCCTTCGTTGTACAGGGTGAGGTAGTAGAAGATGTCCTCGTTCGCCTCGTACATGCGATGGAGGCCGTCCTTGACGATGGCCGCCATCTCGTAGGCGAAGGCGGCGTCGTACGCCTGGCAGACCGGCACCGTCGAGGCCAGCACCAGGCTGTGCCCGTCTTGATGCTGCAAACCCTCACCGAGCAGCGTCGTCCGCCCTGCCGTCGCCCCGAGGAGGAACCCGCGGGCCCTGATGTCCGCCGCCGACCAGATCAGGTCGCCCACCCGCTGGAACCCGAACATGGAGTAGAAGGTGTAGAACGGCACCATCGGCACCCCGCGGCTGGCGTAGCTGGTGGCGGCGGCGATCCAACTGGCCATGGCCCCTGCCTCGGTGATGCCCTCCTCGAGGATCTGGCCGTCCTTGCTCTCCTTGTACGACAGCAACACGTGGTGGTCGACCGGCTCGTAGAGCTGGCCTTGGGAGGCGTAGATCCTCAGCTCCTTGAACAGGGCGTCCATCCCGAATGTGCGGCCCTCGTCCGGGATGATGGGGACGACCCTGCTGCCAAACCGCTCGTCGCGGGCGAGGCTGCGCAGCAGCCGGGTGAAGGCGCCAGTGGTGGACACCTCCGTCGTACCAGAGCCGCGGTCGAACTCCTCGAACACCGTCGCATCCGGCATGGCGACGGGGCGGCGGATGTGGACGATCCGGCTCGGCAGCGGCCCGTCGAGCGCCTTGCGCCGCTGCCGGAGATACTGGACCTCCGGTGAGTTCACCGGGGGCCGGCAATAGGGGAGCTCGCCGGCCGATAGCACGTCGTCTGCGATCTCCTCGTGGAGGTGCAGCGTGTTGCGCAGGGCGATGAGCTGGTCGGAGGTGAGCTTCTTCACCTGGTGAGTGGTGTTGCCGCCCTGGATACCGGGACCGAGCAGCCAACCCTTGATTGTCTTGGCGAGGATGACGGTCGGGGCGCCCGTGGTCTCGGTGGCGGCGCGGTATGCGGCGTACACCTTCTTGTAGTCGAGCCCGCCGCGGCGCAGCGCCCAGATGTCCGCATCGCTCATGTGCTCGACGAGCTTGCGCAATCGCGGGTCCGGCCCGAAGAAGTGCTCGCGCACGTAGCCGCCGTCTTCGGCCTTGAATCGCTGGTACTCGCCGTCGACCGTGGCGTTCATCTTGGCAATGAGCACGCCGTCTGCGTCCCGAGCGAGCAGCGGGTCCCAGTTCGATCCCCAGATCACCTTGATCACGTTCCACCCGGCGCCGCGGAACACCGCCTCCAACTCCTGGATCACCTTGCCATTGCCGCGCACCGGGCCGTCGAGACGCTGCAGGTTGCAGTTGACCACCCAGACGAGGTTGTCGAGCTTCTCCCTGGCGGCGAGCGACAGGGAGCCGAGCGACTCAGGCTCGTCGGTCTCCCCGTCACCGATGAAACACCACACCCGCGACTCGGACGTGTCGTCAATGCGGCGGTTGTGCAGGTACTTGAGGAACCGGGCCTGGTAGAGCGAGCTGAGGGGGCCGAGCCCCATCGACACGGTTGGGTACTCCCAGAAGTCGGGCATCAACCGCGGGTGCGGGTAGCCGGAGAGCCCGCCGCCGATCTCGCGCCGGAACCGGTCGAGCTCTTGCTCGTCGAGCCGGTGTTCGACGAAGCATCTGGCGTAGATCCCAGGCGCTGCGTGACCCTGGATGTGGACGTGGTCACCCGGGGTGCCTGCGGCCTTGCCCCTGAAGAAGTGGTTGAAGCCCACCTCGTACAGCATCGCCGACGACGCAAAGGTCGACAGGTGACCCCCGATGCCGTCGGCTGCCTTGTTGGCCCTGATCACCATGATGGCCGCGTTCCAGCGGATGAACCGGCGGATGCGCTGTTCGAGATATTCGTCGCCCGGGAACCAGGCCTCGGCTTCGGGGGGGATCGTGTTGATGTAGGGGGTGCTCACCGAGGCGGGCACACCGACGTTCTGGGAGCGGGCCCGCTCGATCAGCTTCGCCATGAGGAACTGGGCGCGGGTGTTGCCTTCTGCCGAGATGACGGTGTCGAGCGAGTCGAGCCACTCCCGGGTCTCGGCAGGGTCGGTGTCAGGCAGCTGATGGGTGAAGCCATCGATGATCATCGGTGCGGTGCGTTCTGCTCGGCGGCGCTGTGCGCATCGGAGCCTACAGCGACCTACTTGTCTCACGGTGCGGAGTGACGTATAGTGCTCTGGAAGCCAGTGGTAGCCGAGGGCAACGGTTCTCGCGGCCCATGGGACAGGGACCTTCGGGCGGCTATTCTGGCGCAGCCGTTCCGCTGTGGGGCTAACTGGGTAGAGCGGAGACGAAGATGAAGGTAGGCGTTCGACGTTCCGTCGTTCGACGCGTCATGTTGTGTACGGTTGCCGTCGGCCTCGTGGCGACGGTGCTTGCGGTCGTGCCGGTCACGCCCGCAGGGGCCACCGAGACGGACCCTGTGCTGGCCTCGTTTGCCTTCGACCTCGAGGGCTTCCAGGACATGTTGCTTGTCGAGTCCACCGACCGCCTCTTCATCACGGGCGGTGAGACAGACGACACCCTGCTGGTCACCGACCTGGTGGGCAACGAGATCAGCCGCACCACCGGTCTGGCCGGCGTGCGGCAAATGGCCTACGACCCGGTGAACAACTGGGTGTGGATCGCCGTCGCCGACGGCGCAGCGGTGCGGGCCCACGACGCCGGCACGGGAGCCTTCGCCCGCCGGGTATCGCTGCCGGCGGGGATGTGCCCGTCCGCGATCGCCTTGGCGGGCGGCGCAGACGTCACCGTCGGGAACGAGACCCTTGTCGTCTCATCCGAGTGCGATGACCGCCTTGTCGTGCTCGACCTCGCTGACTTCACCGTCGACGTTCACTCCGGGTACCCGGACGTCCTGCAGCTGGCGCCGTCGCCGCCGCCTGAGCAGCCTGGCCGCGTCGTCATGCTCGACGAGACCGCCGTGCGGGTCCTGAGCTTCCAGGCAACGCCAACCGAGCTGTACTCGCTCGCCGTGAGTGCTACGACCATCGCCACCTCGTCGAAGGGTCCACGGCGCATCGCCATCGGCACCGGAACCGACGTGAACACCCTGAGCTACCCGACATTGGTTGTCGAGGACACGTTTGCGCTCGACATGGAGCCGATCGCCCTCGAATGGACACGACAGCCGGCTGTCGTGTCCGTTGACCTCGAGCAGGTCGTCGGCCTCCGGCCTTCGACCTCTGGAGCGTTCTGGGGGTTCCCCGTCGCCCCTGCGATCCCGTATCCCAATGGGATCCAGGCGCACTCGGACGGCAGGATCTTCATCGCCGCCGAGCTGCCCCCGGACCCAGGCGGCGGCGGCGACCCGGACCCGGGCGGTGGCGGCGGGGACCCGGGTGGTGGCGGCGGCGGGGTCATCACGCCCGGCGAGGGCGAGAACCCTGCTTCGCTTTCAGGGACGGTCACGGGTACCGCACCGGCCGCGGCAGGACACGTACCGGCGACGCTCGAGGTCCGTCTCCTCGACGACGAGCACGATGTGGTTGCAGTCGACTCGGTCACCTTCGGCTCCGGGGCGTACTCCTTCACGACGGTGCAGCCGGGCACCTATTACCTCGAGTTCCACGCCCTCACCGACGGGGCGACTGAGGGCTTCTTCGGCGAACGGCACAGCGACAGGCGGTTGCTCGCCAAGACCACGTCAACGGCTGTGGTGCTGTCATCGGACGAGGATGCGGTGGTCAACGCTGTGCTCTCGCCGCTGTTCTACGACATGTTCGGGTCGGTGTTCTACGCAGACATCCTGTGGATGGGGAACACCGGGATCACCCAGGGGTGCAACCCTCCAACGAACACCCTCTACTGCGGTGCCGATGCGGTGACCAGGGGTCAGATGGCGGCGTTCCTGGTGCGGGCGCTCGGGCTGACCGCAACGGGAACGATCGACTTTGTCGACGACAACGGCTCGATCTTCGAGGCGGACATCGAGAAGCTGGCGGCGGCGGGTATCACCAAGGGCTGCAACCCACCGAGCAACACCAAGTTCTGCCCAGACTCCCCTGTCACCAGGGGCCAGATGGCGGCGTTCCTGGTGCGGGCGCTTGCGCTCACCGCAACGGGATCGGTCGACTTTGTCGACGACAACGGCTCGGTCTTCGAGGCTGACATCGAGAAGCTGGCCACGGCAGGGATCACCTTGGGCTGCAACCCACCGGCCAACAGCAAGTTCTGCCCGGACGCGTTGGTGACGCGCGGTCAGCTTGCCGCATTCCTCAACCGGGCGGTCGCCGACCTCTGGCCAAGCGGGTAGCGGGGACAAGCGGGTAGCGGGGAGCGGCGGGTAGCGGGGAGCGGCGGCGGGTAGCCGCCGGTCGCTGCGGTGACGTCGATCACCTCGTGGCCCCGACGGGATTCGAACCCGCGTTGCCGGCTTGAAAGGCCGAAGTCCTTGACCGCTGGACGACAGGGCCGCCACGTCGCAGAGAGTAGACGTTGGTCACCTCCCAGACGGTGCCGGTATGTGGCGAAGGTCCCGGCCGAGGCTCACGAGCGGAACCGGTCGAACGGCTCGATGGTGATGCCGGCCTCTTCGATCCGTCGTTCGATCTTTGCGAGCGCTGCGGTGGCGTCGACAGGTCGCTCGGCGAGCGTGGCGAGCGGGTCGGGTCGCTCCAACCATGGACCGATCGAGCGCAAACCGACATGGGCTGGCGCCACCTCATCCACCTCGTCCCACTCGAGGGGTGTGGCGACCGGTGCCCCAGGACGAGCCCGCAGCGACCAGGGCACCACGGCGGTCTGGCCGGGTCGGTTGCGCAGCCAATCGACGAACACCCGACCGAGGCGTCGTTCCTTGCGGAACTCGGTCGTGAGCAGCGTCGGGTGGGCGCCGGCGAGCAGGGCGGCGGCGCCGTCCATCGCCGACGCCACCCGATCACGGTCGACGGTCGAGGCGATGGGGACGACCAGGTGGTACCCCTTCGAGCCGGTGGCGACCGGTGCCGATGGCAGCCCTAGATCGGCGAGGAATGCCCGGACGAAGTGGGCGGCGTCCCGCACCGCCGAGGTGTCGCCTTCCGGCGGGTCGAGGTCGATGACGAGACGATCGGGGCGCTCCAGATCCGGGGTCCGGCTGCTCCACGCATGAAAGGTGACCGTGCCCTGGTTGGCGAGATACGGCAGATCGGCCGCCTCGATCACCACGGGATAGGTGGTGGTGCCATCGCGTCTCGGCACCTCGACCCTGGCGATCGACGCCGGGTAGTGACGGGCGGCGTTCTTCTGCATGAACCCGCCGGCGCCGATCCCCTTCGGGTATCGCTCCAGGGTGAGCGGACGACCCGCAGCATGGTCCAGCATGTGCATTGCCACCAACTCGTAGTAGGCGACGACCTCGCCTTTGGAGATCCCGTCGTCCGGGTAGACCACCCGGTCGGCGTTGCTCACGTTCACCCGACCCATTCAAGCGGTCGCCGCCGCCGGGGGTGGGGGTAGCCTCGGCGCCATGGACCAGGACTCCCCAAGGGCGGTGCGCTGCACGGCCGTGGTCAGGGGTGCCGTTCAGGGTGTGGGTTTCCGCTTCAGCGCCATCCGCCAGGCAGAGCGTCTCGGGCTTGTCGGGTGGGTTGCCAATGCTCCTGACGCCAGCGTGCGGGTGGTCGCCGAGGGCAGCCGATCGATCGTGGAGGCGTTTGTCGCGTGGCTGCGCTCCGGCCCACCAGCGGCCCGCGTCGACTCGATCGAGACGGTGTGGACGATCCCGACCGGTGAGTACCACCGGTTCGAGATCAGGTGACCGGAGCGATCACCGCACCGTTGCGGTCAACGAGCGTTGGGCAGACCGCCCCTGCGGTCACCAGGTCGGCTACGAGACAGGTGGGTTCGTGGTCGCGGCCCAGCTGCGTCTCGACGGCCATGCGGTCGACTATCGCCGGGAGCCGAACGGTGTAGAGCCGGCTGCGATCGAGGGTGGCCACGATCCGTCCCGCCACCAGCCGCTTCACCGCATCGGTGGCGGCATGGCCGGTCGCCACCGGGACGCCATGGATGGCGAGGGCGACAGCCGCCTCCGCATCCGCCCCTACGGCGACGAGGGCGACGAGGGCGATCTCGGGCGGCAGCATCGCCAGTGCGTTGCGTAGCGCACCGGCGTCGAGCCGGGCGCCCTCATCCGTCGTGGCGCACCACACGGTGGCGATGGCGGCGGGAGCCGGGGTTGGGTCCATCCCCTCACGCTACCGCGGCGGCGTCTCCCTATCCTCGCTGGCACCGTCTCGACGGGAGGGCGCCATCGACGGGGGCGTTGCCGCAATCATTCTCGCCGGCGGGAGCAGTACGAGGCTCGGTACCGGCGCCAACAAGGTCCTCGCCACCATCGGCGGGCGCACCGTGCTGTCGCTCTCGCTCGAGACCTGTGCCGCCATCCCCGCCGTTGCGCTGGTCGTGGTCGTCACCCGAGAAGGCGAGCGCTCGGTCGTCCAGGAGCTGGCGGCCGCGGCAGGGATAGCCGCACCGGTCATGCTCGCCACGGGCGGCGCCAGCCGTCACCAGAGCGAGGTGGCGGGTCTCGACGTGGTGCGTCCGGCAGTGGCGGCGGGCGAGATCGACGTCGTCACCATCCACGACGGGGCCCGTCCCTTCGCCACCGCCGCTCTCCACACCGAGGTGATTGAGGCGGCCCGCACCGTCGGGGGAGGTGTTCCCGGGGTGACCTCGATCGAGCCGATGTTTCTCGCCGGAGCCACGGGGCTGGAGCGCATCGGCGGCGGGGAGGTGGTGGCGGTGCAGACACCACAGGCCTTCCGGGCGGTTCCGTTGCTCGAGGCGTACGAACGGGCGGGTCAGGCTGGGTTCGAGGGGGTTGACACGGCTGACACCGTCGCGCTGTTCGGGGATGTCGCCGTTGCTCTTGTTGCCGGCGATCGTCGCAACCTCAAGATCACATTCGACGCAGACCTGGATGCGGCTGGTGCTTTGATCCCGGCGTGGGCGGCGGGGCGTTGGATGAGGTAGGGACTCGGTGAACGCTCCACCGCCGCCCAGCCGGTGAAAGTTGACGGCCAGCCGGTGAAAGTTGACGGTACGACTGGGCGCTTGGGCCGTGGAGGTTGGTAGGGGGCGCCCAGTCGCACCGTCCAGACGCCGAGGTGGGGGAATGGGCCCCCGGCGCTCCAACCCCTTGTTTGTCAGATCCGCAGGACGAGTTCTCGCTTTTCTCAGGTTTCCGACAAATCATCAAAATTGATGATTGACGTCGAAACGAGTACGGTTCGGCCGGACAGCGTCATGCGCCGTCCGGTCAGGTGGCATAGGTGTTTCCCCGCGAACGCGCTGCCGGGCTGAGGCAAACAACCAGTACGCGGACCCCCTGGAGGTTGGTATGCATTCTCGTGGTAGGAGCGTCGGCGGACGCGTCCTCATCCTGATGGTGCTCACCCTCGCCGCAGTGTCGGTGACCGTGGCCCCGGCGAGCGGCGCACGCGACGCCGCCGGCTCGGCAACCGGCAACCACTGCATGGCCAAGATCGTCGATCAACGGAGCGACGGCGAGTTGGTGACAGAGAAACCGGTGTGTTTCGCCACCTTTAGCGAGGCGATGAGCTACGCATCCGATGGTGCGGTCAAGCTCGACGCCGACACCCCTGGATCGGCCGTGTTCGAAGACGAGGTGGTGGGCCCACTGGCGGATCAGTTCACGCTCGGTATCCACTTCGACCTGTACGGTGGCTACGGCCTCTCGATCGGCATCGTGGGAACCATCTGCAACGGCGGCTATTGGAATGCCCTCGGCTGGTGGTCGAACCGGGTGTCGTCGTCGTTCAACGGGTGCCACCACCTGCGTCACTACGACGAGGCGAGCAGGGTCGGGTCGTACTTCGATACCTGGACCGGTGGCCAGATCGACAACATCGCGACGTGGTTCAACAACCGGACCGAGTCCGTCGCCTATCTCGCCTCGTAACGATCGTCGGGCAAGGACCTGAGCGACCGGCATCGAGAACGGCGGTGGGGTAGCGTCCCATCCTGTGGTGGGTGAACGCTCAGACGCCGAGGTAATCGCGGCATCGCTCGGCGATGGCGACGAGTTTGCGCTCGTGTTCGAACGCCACTTCGCCACGGTGTTCAGGTACGTCGCCCGCCGCATCGGCACCGATGCGGCGGGCGACGTCACCTCCGAGGTGTTTGTACGCGCCTTCGAGACCAGGGCCCGCTACGACACCTCGCGCAAGGTGTGCCGGCCATGGCTGTACGGCATCGCCTCCAACCTGGTCCGCGACCACATCCGCAGGCAGCGGCGCCGCTCCCGGGCCTACGTGCGGGTGGCGGTCCAGGAGGAGGCGGGGATCGATGCGTCAATGGCGGACGCCGAGAGCCGCACCTCTGCGCTGCTGATGGCGCCGGTGATCAACTCCTCGCTCGGCAAGCTCAACGACGGCGACAGGGAGGCGCTCCTGTTGTTCGCCCTTGGCGAGCTGAACTACGAGGAGATCGCAGAGGCGCTCTCCATCCCCATCGGCACGGTGCGCTCCCGGCTGGCGCGTGCCCGGCGCAGAATGCAAGAACTCGTGTCCACGGAGCGGCAAACAAGGGGTAGGGGAGTAAAGAATCGAGGAGTTGAGCTGTGAGCGCCGAGGCGCATTCCGTCGACATCGTGTTGCGTGACGTTGCCGGAGACCCGAGCCCGTCGGCGAGCGACGTGCTTGCCGGTCGCCGTCTGCTGGTGTCCGCTATCGCCGCGGAGCGAGCCCCGGACGCCCGGCGCCGCGCTCACGGCATCCGCTGGCGGTGGGTTGCCGCCGCCTCCTCTGTCGTGGCCCTCGTCGCCGCGGTTGCGGTGACCGGTCTGCTGCGCCCGCGGCCGGTCACCGCGCTCGGCGAGCTGGCGCAGGTGGCCGAGCGGGTCGAGCGGGCCCCGCTCGCCGCCGGCACCTACGACTACGTGAGGGCCACGGAGTCGCGGCTCCTCGTTGTTGCCGGGTCCGAGATCGGTCTCGCCGATCGGGCCTACGTGGCGTATGCGGTTCCCCTGGTACGGGATCGCTGGGTTTCCGGTGACGGGGTGATCCACGAGGAGGTGACACACGGCCAGCCGGTTTTCTTCGACTCGGTTGTCGAAGCCGCCTATGCCACGAGCGGCTTGGCGGTAGTCGACCGGATCGGTGCCACCGATGTCGCCGAGTTCACCCGGGAGGCCACCGTACTCGGAGTGCGCGAGTGGCCGACAAGCCGAGACGAGCTGGTCGTGGCCATGCGCGCCTATGTGTCGGGGCGGGGGAGTGACGTCGCAGAGGTGGCAGCCCTGGTCGATCTGGCCGCCGACCTGCTGCGGGCCTCCGGCGCCACCCCCAAGCTGCGGGGGGCCGTCATCGCGGCGCTCGACACGCTCGATGTCGATGTTGCAACTCGCCGCGAAGGCGGCGGTCTCGCGGTCGCCGTCGAGTTCGAGGATGTGGTGCGAGCCCGGCGCGTCCTCGAATTCGACGCCTCCGCCAACCTGGTACGTGATCGTCTGATGTGGTTGGAGGACGCCCCCCTCTACGGTGTTCCCGCGGGCACGGCGTTCTTTGATACCCAGCTGAGCCCGAGCCGAGTGGTCGAGTCGCACACGCGACCCTGAACTCCCGGCTCGGGTTCAACCGGGCGCCACGTTCCACCGCGCAGCCGGACGGGTCTCACGTCCCGGCGATAAAGCGCCGCACCCCGGCGACGATGCCGTCTGCGTCGAGCCCGAGCTCGGCCAGGATCGCCGCCTGGCCACCGAACCGCACGAATCGATCCGGCACGGCGAGGGTGCGCACCCTCCCGGCGAGACCCGTCGCGGCCAGCGCCTCGAGAACCCCGGCCCCAAAGCCGCCCGATCCCACGTTGTCCTCGACGGTGACGACGAGGTGATGTGAACGGGCCCACTCCGCCAGCCGCGCGTCCATCGGTTTGATCCATCTGGCGTTCACCACCGTCGCCGCCACCCCGGCTTCGGCGAGGCGGGAGGCGGCCTTCGACGCCCCCTCGACCATCTTGCCCGTGGCCAGCAACAGCACGTCCTCGCCGTGGCGCAGCACCTCCCACTCGCCAAACGGGACGGGCTCGACCGGCAGTGCGGGCAGGGCGGCGACCGAGCCCTTGGGGAAGCGGATCGCCACCGGACCGTCGTGATCGAGCGCCGCCTCGAGGAGGCCACACAGCTCGGTCTCGCTCGCCGGTGCGGCGACGGCGAGGTTGGGGATCATGCGAAGGTAGGAGAGGTCGAACACGCCGTGGTGGGACGGTCCATCCGGGCCGGTGACACCCGCCCTGTCGAGCACCAGGGTCACCGGGAGCCGATGCATGGCCACGTCAAGCATCACCTGGTCGAAGGCGCGTTGCAGGAAGCTCGAGTAGATGCACACCACGGGACGAAGACCACCCATGGCGAGACCGGCGGCAAAGGTCACGGCATGCTGCTCGCTGATGCCGACGTCGTATACGCGGTGCGGGTAGCGGGCTGCCATCGCCCCGAGCCCTGTCGACGATTCCATGGCGGCGGTGACAGCGACAACATCCGGACGGGTGCCGGCGGCGTTGGCGAGCGCACTCTCGAACACGTCCGTATAGGAGACCTGGGTCAGCCGCGGGGCGCCGGTTGCGATGTCGAATGTGCCGACGCCGTGGAGCTTGTCCCGCTCGTCCTCGATCGCCGGGGCGTAGCCGCGCCCCTTCTCGGTGACGACGTGGATCACCACAGGCTCATGGATCTCCATGGCCCTGGCGAACGTCGCCTCGAGAAGCGGGATGTCATGCCCGTCGATTGGTCCGGCGTACTTGAGCTCGAGGACGTCGAAGAACGTCGAGGGCGCCAGCATCTGCTTGACGCTCTCCTTGATCCGGCGCGCCGTCTCGTCGGCCCGTTCTCCCACCCACGGGAGGTGGCGCAGCCCGGAACCGATCGCCTTCTTCGTCGACTCGTAGTGGGGGTCGAGCCGCAGCCTGGCCAGATGCCTGGCAAGTCCCCCCACCGTTGGGGCGTACGAGCGACCGTTGTCGTTGACCACGATGATGAGACGCTCGGGGCGCACCTGGGCGATGTGGTTGAGCGCCTCGTAGGCCATACCCCCGGTGAGCGCCCCGTCGCCGATGACCGCCACCGTGTAGCCCGCGTGACGGCTGACGGCAAGACCGAGCGCATACGAGAGCGACGTGGATGCATGGCTGTTCTCCACGAAGTCGTGGTCGCTCTCCTGGCGGCTCGGGTAGCCGGACAGCCCACCATCGCGCCGCAGCTCGGGGAACCGGTCGGCACGCCCGGTGAGGATCTTGTGGACGTACGCCTGGTGGCCGACGTCCCACACGATCCTGTCCGCAGGGCTGGTGAAGCTGCGGTGGAGGGCGAGCGTCAGCTCGACGACCCCGAGGTTGGGTGAGAGGTGCCCGCCGGTCTCGGAGAGCATGGTGACCAGGTAGTCGCGGATCGCCTCGGCGAGCTCGGCCAGTTGGGCTTCGTCCAATTCGGCGAGGTCGTGCGGCAGATCGAGGTCCGCCAAGAGGTCTTGCAGCTTGTGATCGGCAGGAGGCACGTCGACTCCGGAGAGAGACGGAGAGAGGACTCCATCTTTCCACACGCACGTGCGCAATGACGACCCCGCCCCGAAGCGTCGCCGGGACGAGCGCGGGCGAGGGGCGCCGCTTGGTGGGCGCCCCTCGCTGTCGGCGGGTGAACCTCAGGCGTCGCCGGTGTCGGTCGAGGTCTCGTCTGTCGTACCAGTGGTGTCCGACAGCCCGAGCCCGTCGCCACGACCGTGGTCGCCGCGGTGGGGGTGGCCGCCGAGCGGCGCCTGGCCTGACACGATGGCGTCGATGCGGTCGGCAAGATCGGCAAGGTGCTCGTCGGCCTGCTCCTGGGTGAGCCTGCCGTCGGCCACGGCGTCGGAGATCCGCGCCGTCATCGCCGTCTTGATCGCCGTTTTCACGTCATCGAGGGCGACGCCCTCGGCGGTGGCGATGTCGGTGAGCGTCTCGCCGGCTCGCAACCGCTCGACGAGGGCGGTGCTGTCGAGCCCGAGCACCTCGGCGACAGCGTCGAGCCCGAACCCACCGAAGCCGTGCCGGTCGCGACCAAACCCGAATGGGGCGTCGCCGTTCACGGCGTCGGTGATCCGTTGCTCGACATCGGCGAGCCGGGTGTCCGCCTCGTCCTGGGTGAGCCGGCCGTCCTCGACCGCAGCCGCCACCCGCTCCTCGGCGTCGGCCACGAGGGCGGCGACGACGTCGGAGACGGGTACGCCCTCGGCGGTGGCGACATCGGCGACGGTGTCCCCTGCGGCGAGCCGGTCTACCAGCTCGTCCTCCGTGATGCCGAGCGCCTCGGCTGCGGTCGCCAGCTGTTCGCCGCCGCAGCCGCCGTGGCGGGCGATGCCTTCATCGGTTGCCGTGGTGGTGGTGGTCGTTGTGGTGGTCTCGTCCTGGGCGAGCACCGGCAGGGCGATGACCGCGGTGCCGCCGAGCAGGGCAGCGACCGTGGTCACCCCTGCGAGCGTCTTCCTGTACCTCATCCCGAGCTCCTTTCCGTAGCGTTCGTTGCCTCGGTATGTGCCCACACGGTGACGTGCGCCGATGAGCCGGATCTGAGGTGGACCTGAAGGTTCGATGTGACTCCTGGCGACTCGAGGAAGCCGAGCCGACCCATCTGTGGACAACGTCGTTGCGGATGTGGCACTGGATCGGAGTGCGCAACCCGTCGCGGTCGAGCAAGGGCGCCTGCGTGGCGATCGTCGAGCCACCCGCGGCCATGGGACGAATGGCACGAGTCGGCGGGATGATCCACGGTACACTGGCGGTCTCGACCCGGGGTGACGTGGCGGCATCGAAACTGGCTGTGGTGATCGCTGCGGCGCTGCGCCGCACCGAGAACCGGGCCCGCTACCGGCGAGTCCTCGACGCTGTGCTCGCAGACGACGGCGCACGCGACGTCATACTTCACCGGCTCGGGACCGGGCACATGCACGACACTCGCCGTATCGACACCGCGCGGCCAAAGCCTGGCCCTGTGGAGGGGTTCGAGGACCTCACCTGGTTGCTCTCCTCGAACTACGCCAACCGCGGGCTCGCCCTCCTCATGCTCGACGAGGCGTTGTGGCTGTATCGCACCATCGGCGCCCTGGAGCGGCCACAGGTCGCCGAGCTTGGCCGCGCCAAGGGCGGGACGACCTTCCTGATGGCTGCTGCGGGGGCCCACGTCCTCTCCCTCGACAACGGAGCGCTCGAGGAGTCGGCGAGGGCAAGACACTCTGGCATGGACGTCTCCTACGCCGAGGCGCTGCGCCGAACCCTGGCCGGCGCCGAGCTGGCCGATCGGGTGGAGCTGGTCAACGCTGATGCGACAACCTATGCGCCTCCGCCGGCGGCGTTCGATCTCGTCTACATCGACATCCCGATCAGGGGCGATCGGGGGATGCCGCTCTTCGATCGCTGGTGGCAGGCGCTGCGTCCCGGCGGACGGCTCGTCCTTCGCGACGGGCGCGAGCCTCGGATGCCGGGGGCGATAGCGCTCGTCGACGCCCTGCGTCGACGACCAGACGTGGCGTTCGAGGAGCCGGCGCCGGGTCTGTTCGTGGTGGTGGTCACCGCCTGACGCTGCGTCTGCGGCGTACGGTTTGCCGAGATCTGCGCGATCGGAGCCACCATGCACAGCGACGCCGCTACGGTCGAGGAGTACCTCGCCGGGGTGCCGGAGGATCGCCGCAGCGCACTCACCCCCCTGGATGTGATCGGCGACACCATCGCCTCGATCCCCGGTGACGAGATGGTGGCGTTCGTCAGGTCGGCGGCGTCGCCGCGGCGCACCGCCAGGGGCTGATCTGCGGCCGCCGTCTCGTCACTCGAGCAGATCGCCGATGATGCGAAGATCGATGGCGATCTGCGCACCCAGCAGCAGCGTGAAGGCGACGAGAAGCCAATTGGCAGACCATGCGCCGCCGATCACACCTATGAGAAGGGCGATGGCGGCGGCGGCTACGCGCACCAGCGCCTGGCGCCGGTCCCGCTCGTCCTCGCCGCGATCGGTGGCGACGAGGATGCACGCCATGGAGAGCATGGTGGCGGCCACGCCGAGCGACACGATCCAGCGACCGACGTCTGGCTGTTGGGAGACGAGGAACTCGAAGCCGATGCCCGTCGCCGTCAGGGCGACGGCGAGCGGGAGGTGGCTGAAGATCCACACCGTAGGCTTCCACGCCTTCATCTGATCGGCGCGGCGGCGGACCACCTTGCCCTCGGCATTCTCGAAGTAGAGCCACCATAGCGCGGATGCGGAGGCGACGGCCAGCATGGCGGCGGTGGTCGGCGTCGACTCCCAATCGAAGTGCGCCAACCCCGTGACCACCGCGGCGATCGGCTCGCCGAGCACCAGGATCGTGAACAGCCCGAAGCGCTCAGGCAGGTGGGCGACGTCGAGCGGCACCTTTGCCTGTTCCTTGCGGATGACGTACGGAGTTCCCAAGTCGACAACCATGCCGACAGCCCACACGATGAAACGGGCAGGGCTCGGCACCCAGATCGAAACGAGCCAGATCGTCCCCCCGAGCGAGAACCCCCTCAGGTACCCACCGACCAGCCGCCGGGTGACCGGGACCGACCGGTACGCCCTTGCGTACATGACGACGAGCACGACCCTGGCGAGCACGTATGCGGCGGCGAATCCCGCCATCGAGTCGGCCTTGTCGCCCGAGATGGCGGCCGCCATGAGCGTGATGCTCATCATCTGGGCGACGGCAAGCAGCCGTTGACCGAGGTCGTTGGTGTCGTACCGGTCGGCGTAGAAGGTGAACTGGGCCCAGGCGTACCACAGAGGGATGAACAGGCCGACATAGCCGAGGCTCCCGGTCCACCCGTGGTTGACGAAGAGCCGCTGACCGAGCTGAGCCACCGCCACCACGAAGACGAGGTCGTAGAACAGCTCGAGCCATGTGACCTTGTGTTCCGCCGCCTCGCTCTCCGCCGTGCGCAGCCGCGGTGGCCGTACACCGGACAGACGCATGTGCACCATCCCCGATCTGTGTTCGGGGCGCGAGCCTACCGCAGCGAGGTGCGGCGCCGCGAGCCCATGGGTTACGTCACCTGAGCTGGCGCCGGCCGGGTGACGATGTCGAGCGCGACATGGAGCACCGCCATGGCGAGCGCGCCGGCGACGAGCACCGGCCCGAGCGCCTCGAGCGAGCTGTGGGCCACGATCAACCCGACCAGCCACGGGAACACCGCCGCACCGAGGCTGGCTGCGGCGAGCTGATAACCCATCATCGCCGTTGTCTGCCCGGCCCCGATGCGTTGCGGCGTGAGCGTGACGAGTGTTGGGAAGATGCCGGCGAGGCTGAGCCCGATGACGGGCAGACCCGTCACCCCCAACCCGCCGGGATCCCACCAGAAGAGGGCGCACCCGGCCGCCGTTCCGCCCATCGACAGCCCGAGCACCCTGTGCGCCCCGAGCCGGCTGGCGACGGTGCCGAGCGCCAGCCGACCTGCGGTGAGCCCGCCCCAGTAGGAGGCCACCCAGGCCCCTGCGGCGTCCGTGTCAAGCCCCCGGCTCTCGCCGACGACGCTGAAGGACCACTGACCGGCCGCCACCTCGACACCGGTGTAGAGGAAGAACATCAGCAGGCTCAACACCACGACCCGGCCCGGCCGCACCCGGTCGCGGTGCGGGGCGGCAACGTGCTCAGGGCGCCACCGGGCTCGGGTCACCCAAAGCACGCCGAGCATGACGGCCTCGGCGGCGGCGATCACCACATAGCCGGCGTGCCAGCCGGCGCCACTCGCCACCGCCCGCGCCATCAGCACAGGCCCGATCGTCGCACCGACCCCAAAGCCGGCGTGGAGCAGGTTGGTGGCGCCGGGGGTGAACCGATGGGCGGCGTAGGCGTTGACGCTGCTGTCGATGAGCCCACCACCGATCCCGAGCGTGACCGCCGACGCCAGGACCGCCGCCCAGCCCGAGGCAGTCGCAAACCCGGCGAGACCCGCAAGCGAGCATCCGGCAGCGCCGAGCAGGCCAGGGGCGACGCCGATGCGGCGGGTGACCTGGCCGGACACCGTGCTCGCCGTCATGTAGCCGACGAGCCCAGCCGCCAGCAGGGCGCCGAGATCGGCGACGGGTCTGCCGACATCGCGGCGCAGCGAAGGCCACGCCGTGCCCAAACAGCTGCTGCTGAGGCCGAGCACGACAAACAAGAGGACGGCGATCGGCTCCGTCCTGCGCACGGCCGTGTTCGACCGATCGCCCGCCACGGCGGCAGGCTACCGCCAGGTGCGGTGGCCCCACCGGGCTCGGGTCCCCGCCGTGCAGTAGCGTCTCGGCGATGGGTGCCGTGGACTTCCGGCTCGATGGGAAGGTGGCGGTTGTCACTGGGGCAACCCGCGGGATCGGCAGGGGTGTGGCGCTTCGGCTTGCCGAGGCGGGGGCCCAGGTGGTTGTCGCCGGACGCAACGAGCGGGCGCTGGGTGCGCTGGCTGCCGAGATCGCGGCCGGCGTCGGGGACGCCTCTCCCATCGTGATGGATGTGGCCGACGTCGCCTCGATCCGTCGGGGGTTCACCGACGTCAAGCGCCGGCTCGGCTCTGTCGACATACTCGTGAACAACGCCGGGCTCGGCGCCAACCACCCCGCCGAGGATGTCACGGAGGCGGACTGGGACGAGATGATGGCCGTCAACCTGCGGGGCCTCTTCTTCTGCTGCCAGGCGGCCGGCCGGGTCATGCTGGAGCAGGGCGCCGGCCGGATCGTCAACATGAGCTCGCAGGCGGGGATCGTCGGGATCCGCAACCACGCCGCCTACTCTGCCTCCAAGGGGGGTGTCAACCTGCTCACCAAGGTCCTCGCCCTGGAGTGGTCGGAGCGGGGGGTGACGGTCAACGCCGTTGCGCCCACCTTCATCTCGACGCCGGGCACGGCCGAGCGGCTCGAACAGCCGGAGTTCCTGCGCAGCGTGCTCGACCGCATCCCTATCGGCCGGGTGGGGACGGTCGATGACGTTGCCGGCGCCGTGATCTACCTGGCGTCGCCGGCGGCCGCCATGGTCACCGGTCACATACTTGTTGTCGACGGAGGCTGGACCGCCCAGTAGGGCCGTTGCGTCGAGGCGGCGATGTCACGCCGGCGGTGGCGCCTGGGGCTTGACGACGAGCACGTCGCACGGCGAGAGGTGGATGGCGCGGTGGCTGGTGGATCCGAGGACCATGGAGGCCAGCTCCCCGCGCCCCCTTGTGCCCACCACCAGCAGCCCGGCGGCAACGTTCTTGACATAGGCGACGAGGGCATCTGGCGGGTAGCCCTCGAGGTTGACCGTCTCGACGGGGACATGGGCCCTGGCGAGATGGCCTTGGAGCGGCTCCCACACCCGGCGACGCTCGGCGGCGGCGAGCTTGTCGACATCGACGGGGAAGATGCCGTAGCCGGCGGTAACGGTTGGTGGCAGGTGGAACACATGGACGACGTGGAGCATGGCCTGCCTCTGCTGGGCGACCTGGATCGCATGTTCAAGGACCTTGATGGAGTGCTCCGTGTCGTCGACGCCGACCACGATGATCATGCCGCACGCCTCCTCTTGATCCGATCATCCTCGCCGCGGCCGACCAAGCGGTAGGGCCGTTCGGACGCATCGCACCGCCGAATCGCATCCTCCGCCAAGCCGCAGGCCGGCCCCTTAGCCGGGGGACGATGGGCGCTAGCCGCAACGCATCGGATCGGAGCATCGTCGCACCGGAGCGCATCCGGCGCCACCTGAATGTCCTGACCCCCGGTAACATCGCCGCCATGCGACCCATCATCGGCATCACGACGCGCCCCCGTACCGTCAAAGCGTCCGTTGGCGAGATCGACGCCCACACCATCGAGCACACCTACACAGACTCGGTGTTGCGGGCGGGCGGCGTACCGGTGTTGCTGCCCCCGGTCCCGACGGCCGACGTGCCGGCCGTCCTCGACCGCATCGACGGTGTCGTGCTGTCCGGGGGGGGCGACGTGGACCCTTCGCGCTACGGTGGGGTACGTCACGAGGCGATGTACGGCTTGGACTTCGATCGCGACGAGTTCGAGATCGAGCTTGTCCGGATTGCCGCCGCTCGACGCCTGCCGATGCTGGCCATCTGCCGGGGGCTCCAGGTGCTCAACGTGGCGCTGGGCGGGACCCTGATCGGGGACATCCCCACCGAGGTGGGGTCGATGGATCACACCGCCGTAGGTCACCAAGCCTTCAACGGCCACCAGCACGTCCGGCTCGAACCGGGGTGCCGGGTGGCGGCGATCGTCGGCGCAACCGATCTCGAGGTCAATTCGATCCACCACCAAGCGGTCCGCCGCGTGGCGCCCGGCTTGCGTGCCGTCGCTTGGGCCGACGACGGCGTCGTGGAGGCGATCGAGCACGACGACCCTACATGGCAGCTCACCGCCGTCCAGTGGCATCCGGAGTACCTCGGGCAGGCGGACGACAAGGCCTCGTGGGCGCTGTTCGCTGCGCTGATAGAGGATGCCAAGGAACGGCGAAACGGGTCGGCCACGCCACTGTGAAGCAGTGGTCGGAGCACCCAATCGTGGCAGCCGCTACTACTGTGCCATCGACGGCGTTCGCTCGAAGCCGCATCCAGGTCTACGGTGTCGAGTCTCTTGAGGGCCGGTAGGGGCGGTCGCATTGCGACCGCCTCTCCGGTGTCAGGAACCTTCCGATGCGCTTTGGCGCATACGATGGCGGTCGGCTCGACGGCGTTCCATGACGATCGGCGCTTGGAGGTCTCGTGACGTGGTCGTCGCTCTCTTGATCATGACGTCCCCGGTTCGGGCAATGCCATGACCGGGTTGCTCGCCGGCGTCGAGGTCGTCGACCTGTCTCGGGTCCTGGCAGGCCCGTTTGCCGCTCAGGCGCTCGCCGAGCTTGGCGCAGACGTGGTGAAGGTGGAGAGCCCAGACGGCGACCCGGCGCGCCGCATCGGTCCGTTTGTCGGTGGGCGGTCGCTCTACTTTGCATCGCTCAACACCGGCAAGCGCAGCGTCGTGCTCGACCTCGCCACCGCATCCGGGCGCAACGCCCTCGATGCGTTGCTGGACAGGGCCGACATCGTCATCGAGAACTTCCGGCCAGGTGCCGGCGAGCGGCTCGGGGTCGATGGCCGTCGTCTCGCCGCCCGGCATCCTCAGCTCGTGGTCGTGTCTGTGCCGGGGTACGCATCGGCGAGCCAGCGGGGCGACGACCCTGCGTACGATCTCGTCGTCCAAGCCGAGTCGGGGATCATGGCGGTGACGGGGGAGCAGGGGAGAGCGCCCGTCCGCGCCGGGGTGCCGATCGGTGACCTCGCCGCAGGCTTGTGGGCGGCCATCGCCGCGGTTGCCGGCTATGTCTCCCGTCTTCGCACCGGGTCGGGCCGGCACATCGAAGCGCCCCTCTTCGACGCCACGCTCACCATGCTCTCGTACATCGCCACCATCGCTGCCGGGACCGGGGTCGACCCGCCTCCCGTCGGGTCTGGGCATCACACCGAGGTCCCCTACGGCGCCTACCCAACCCGCAACGGCTGGGTGGCGGTGGCTGTCATCGGGGACAAGTTCTGGCCGCCGCTGCTCGAAGCGCTCGGGCTTGGAGGGAGCGGCGTTGCCGAGCTCACCTCGAACGATGGGCGCAGCCACAAGCGTGGCGAGGTGGATGCGGCGGTGGCGACGGCCCTCGCCGCCCTCACCACCGAGGAGGCGTGTACCCGGTTGGCGGCGGCCGGTGTCCCGCACGCCCCTGTGCTCAGTGTGCTCAGCGCACTCGGCGCCCCCTACGTCGCCGAGCGCGGTCTTGTCGTCGAGGTCGATGGTGACGTGCGATACCAGAGGGTGCGCGGACCGATCGGCGAAGGGGTGCTGCGTCCTGCTCCCGGTCTCGGTGAGCACACCGCCGAGATCATGGCCGAGCTGATCGATCGTGGCGTTTCTCCGGCCGACGGGCCCTGACCAGTCAGCGGCGGGCTCCGCCGATCAGGCTCACGTCCGACATCGTCACGTCGAGACATCCACCCGGCCAGCGGTATCGTGCCGATGTGAGCGTGCTCGTGACCTCAGGGGCCGCCGTGGCCGCCCGCACCTACCTCTTCGTTCCGGGTGACCGTCCCGACATGCTCGCCACAGCGGTCGGGCGTGGCGCCGATGCCGTCATCGCCGATCTGGAGGATGCCGTCGCCCCGACCGGACGGGATGCGGCACGACACGTGGTTGCCGGATGGCTACGGGACACGGCCGGTGCCTCGGTGGAGCGCTGGGTACGAGTGAACCCTGGGGAGCCGCAGGAGGCCGACGTCGCCGCCCTGTGCGATGTGCCCGTCGACGGGGTGATGCTGCCAAAGGTCCGGTCGCTCGACGATGTCATCCGGCTAGTGGATGCACTCGACGGCGTCGGTCGGCGGCACGTCAAGGTCCTCCCCCTCATCGAGACGGCTCAGGCCGTGCTCCACCTCCCGGCGATCGCCAACGGGCCCAGGGTGCATCAGCTGATGATCGGGGAGCACGACCTCGGGGCCGAGCTCGGGATCGCCGCAACGGCCGACGTATGGCTCCCTATCAGGTTGCAGGTAGTGGTGGCGTCTGCGGCGGCGGGTATCCACCCGCCGCTTGGTCCGGTCGACGCCGACTTCTCGGATCTCGGGCGGCTGCGACGCGAGACACGGGCGCTGTACGAGATCGGGTTTCGCAGCCGACCGGCGATCCATCCGGCGCAGATCGCGGTGTACGACGAGGCGCTTCGGCCGTCACCGGACGAGGTGACCTGGGCCCAGCACGTCATTGCAACCTATCGGGCGACGCTGGCGGTGGGCCGGGGGGCTGCCGTCGATGCCGAAGGCCGCATGATCGACGAGGCGGTCGTCAAGCAGGCCCACGCCGTGCTCGCCGCCGTCCCCCCCGGCTGACGGCGTGTTCTGCGACGGCCGGTCTCAGCCGTTGCGCTTGGCGAAGGCGCCGGGCAAGGCTTGCATTGCCTGCGCTGTCGTCTCGTCGAGCGCCTTGTCGATGCCCCCGCCGAAGAGCCGCTTGAACCCGGTGACACGTGACTTGTGCCCCATCGACACCTTGGTGCCCCCCGCCGCCGGCTCGAGCTGGAAGCCGATCATGACGTTGATCCCCGAGACCTCGCCACGCACACGGTGGCGGTGTGGTGGATCGTGTTCGACGATCTCGAGATGGTCGGTCGCTTCCTTCGACCCGCGGCGACGCACCTGTTCGAGCGTTGCCCCCTCCCGTAGCGGGGGGTCCACGACCCGGCTCGACACGATCTCCCGGTTCCACTCCCCGACCCTGCTTTGATCGGTGAGGTAGGCGAACACCTCGTCTGGTGTGCCGGCGACGGTGCAACTGTGACGGTCGGCCATGGCGGCGTGACTCCTGTGTCGCTGATGCTGATGCAATCGTAGGACACCCGCGGCCAGGATCTCCCTGCGGTCTTCACGAGCCCTTCACAGGCGTCGCCCATCGTGTATCCCGTCAGTTCGCATCGCAAGGAGGAGAGACACGACATGATCCGGTTTGTGGTGGCGGCTTTGGTGATCGGCGTCGTCGTTGCGCTCGTGTCTGGTGTAGTTGGCTCGCCGGTCGCCGGTCTCGTTCTGCTGGTAGCGCCGCTGGTGTTCCTGGTCAAGGTCGCACTCCTCGTGCTGCTGCTCGGTGCGTTTGGGCGCGGCTGCTGGCGGCGATCGCAAGCAAGCGATGATGGTCGACGGGCCGATGGCGGCTGGGGCCGGCGTTCTGACAGCAGCCAGCAACGCACGGGGAAGTCGCCGGAGCAGTCGTTCGAGGAGTGGCACCGGATGGCGCATGCCAAGGAGGAGGTCGACAGCTGGGCGCCTCCCTTCCCCGACACCGGCGAGAATGTGTGACGTGAAGCGCGTGTTGCTCGTCGAGGACGAGTTGAAGATCTCCCGCCTGGTGCGTGACTACCTGCACCAGGCGGGCTTCACCGTGGTCGAGGCGACGACCGGACCTGCGGCGTTGTCGCTGGCCAGGGCGGAAAGACCAGACATGATCGTGCTCGACCTCGGGTTGCCCGGCATGGACGGTCTCGATGTGATCCGCGAGCTGCGCAAGACCTCGGCGGTTCCGATCATCATCCTCACCGCACGGACCGAGGAGAGCGACCGCATCGTCGGGCTGGAGCTCGGCGCAGACGACTACATGGTGAAGCCGTTCAGCCCGCGCGAGCTCGTGGCCCGCATCCGGGCGGTGGTGCGACGGGCGGATGCGACGATCGGAGGCGGGGAGGTCGTGCAGGCCGGTCCGCTCACCATCGACATCCCCAAGCGGCGCGTCACGGTGCATGGCGCCGAGGTAGACCTCACCGCCACCGAGTTCGAGCTGCTGTTGGCGCTGGCCCGCCGGCCGGGTCGCATCTACACGAGGGCGCAGCTCCTCGACGCCCTGCATGGGGTGTCTTTCGAGTCGTACGAGCGGTCGGTGGACGCCCACATCAAGAACATCAGGCGCAAGATCGAGCTCGACTCGAAACGGCCCCGCCTCGTGCTCACCGAGTACGGCGTCGGCTACAAGCTCGCCGATGCCTAGGCACGGAAGCCCGGGCGGTTGGCAGCCGCCGGATGGGTGGAAGCCGCCCGGCGAGTGGGGGCCAGGAGCGCGGGCGTGGCGAGGGTTTGAGCGGCGGATGTTCGTTCGTTTCATTGTGATGGCGGTCCTCGCCCTTCTCGTCGTCACGACCGTGCTCCCCTTGCTCGTCTTGGTGGTGGTTCGCGGCTTGAACCCCCTGTTCGGGTCCATGGCGGCGATTGGTACGCTTGTGGCGGTCGCCGTTGTCGTTGTGGGATCCCGCTACGCCCGGCGGACGTGGCGGCCGGTGGGCAGGCTGGTGAAGGCGGCGGGGTCGCTGGCCGACGGCGACTACTCGGTCCGTGTCGATCCGACGTTGGGATCAGCGGCGGTGAGACCTGTTGCCGAGTCCTTCAACGAGATGGCGTCTCGGTTGGAGACGGCGAGCGAGCAGCGGCGCCGTCTGCTCGCCGATCTCGGCCACGAGCTGCGAACCCCACTCACCGTTGTGCGTGCGGAGATCGAGTCCATGCTCGACGGGGTGCACCGACCCGACCCCGAGCATCTGGAGCTGCTCCTCGATGAGGTGGCGGTCATGGAGCGGCTTCTCGAGGACCTGCGCACGCTGAGCCTGGCGGAGGCGGGGGCGCTCAGCCTCGAGCTCGAGCCGGCGGATCTCGCCGATCTCGTTGGTGACGTGGCCGAGGCGTACCGGCGTAACGCCACCGAAGCGAGCGTCGCGATCTTGGTGGATGCCCCGAGTCGGCTGCCGGAGGTCCTCGTCGACACGGTGCGGATCCGCGAGGTGGTGACCAACCTGGTGGTGAATGCCCTGCGGGCGATGCCGGACGGCGGCACGGTGACGCTTGGCGTGCGCCAGGAGGGCGGGGATCAGCTGATCACGGTGGTGGACACGGGTGTCGGCATCGATCCGGATGAGGCGCTTCAGGTGTTCGACCGGTTTCGTAAGGGCTCGACATCGACCGGCTCGGGTCTTGGGCTAACCATCAGCCGCGACCTCGTCCAGGCCCATGGCGGATCGATCTCGCTGCGGAGCATCCCGGGCGCGGGCACCACCGTCGAGGTGAGGTTGCCCGCCGGGCGTTGACACCGCCCGGCGCCGGCAAACTGGGGGATGCGCGGTCCACTGCTGCTCGCCGTCGCTCAACCGCCGAGCGAGGCGCACCATGTCGTCGCGCACCGCCATCTGATGAGGCTGATGCGGGCGATGGTCTCGGCCACCGTCAGTCGGTGGTTACCTCACGAGGTGCGTGGGCAGCTCGTCGATGACAGACGAGAGGATCTGTGCCAAGGCTGCGGGATCGGTCGTCGTCACCCCGAACCCGACACCCCTGGCAAGTGACTCGTTGAACGTGATGTCCGATGTCAAGCATGGGTTGGTGGTCGGACCTGATGGCGTGTAGAGGGTGATGGCGAAGATGTTGATCCCGGCGTCGCCTGCGGTGTTTGCCGCTGTCGTCGCCCATCCCTGGCCGACCGGCACCCGTTGTGAGAGGGGCAGCTCGGCGATGCAGGGCAGACCGTCCGACACGAGAACGATCACCTTGTCGACGCCGGGTCGGCCATCGTTGACCAGGATGTCCTTGGCGCGGTTGATCCCGATGGCCAGGTCGGTGCCGTAGCAAGGGCTCCCGACGGATCCGACGTTGGTGCACACGGCCATGGCGTCGATCGCATCCTTGATGTCCTGAGCACTCGTGTCGAGTGGTGCAAGCGAGTGGTCGTCCCACACGCCGCGAGCAAAGGACACGACACCCATGTGGACCGTGTCGCCGCTCTCGGCGGCAAAGGTGTCGACCATCGCCTTGTCAGCGTCCTTGGCCTGGTCGATCTCCTCGACGAACGACTTCGTGACGTCTTGGACGATCATGACGTCCGCCTCGACAACACCGCGGGCGGCGATGGCTTCGGCGCCGATGTCGACGCTGTCGATCCCGAACACCCTGGCGAAGATCGTCTGGAGCGGATTGCCGTTGGCCTGTGACTGCCTGGCGATGATCTGGACGGCGTTCTCCGGATCGCCACCCGGTTGGAACGTGGAGGATGCAGCATCCCAGTTACCGAGGACGACGTCGGCCGGGTCGAGGATCTGCCCGCCTCCTCCGTCGCTCGCCATGGCGTACTCCGCAGCGATCGTGCCGACCGCCGAGGGATCCGGGAGCCCGTCGGCTGCGGCGATGGCGATGGCATCTGCGGCCGTCTGCAGCTGTGCCCGTGCGACGTAGATGCGCCCCATGTCGAAGGCGAACGCAACAAAGGCGAGCAGCATGGCGATGCTGATCGCAACGAAGACGAGGACCGCTCCTCCCTCCGGACCGGCTTGTGTGTCCCGCGGCTGCGGTTTGTCGATGCCCGTGCGCAAACGCACAAGGGCCAACGTGACCTTGCTCATCGGCCGGTCCCCCTACGCGACCTACTGTCCTGGCGTGGGCAGTGAACACCCTGCGGGCGGGGAAGACATCGTCACGATTGATGATTCTGGGCGACACCCGACGGCGTCCCCCAGAATTCACCCTCTCAGCTACAGCCCTTCGAGTCGCCGCAGTTGAGACAGCGGTAGCAGCTCCCGTTGCGGACGGTGATGTGGCCGCAGGTGTCGCACAAGGGGGCGTCGCCCATCTTGTCGGCCAGGACCGCCTGGATGCCGGCGGCCTGCACCCCGGCCGTCGCGGCACCGTTGCCGTTGGCCGTGGGTGAGCTCATCGTCCTCGGGCCGGGGGCGAGGCGTTGAGCTCCGGCGGCGGACCCTCCCCTTGTCGGGGTCGAGCTCGAGTCAGGGGAGGGCGAAGCCGTGCCGCCGATCCTGGCCAACCCGTCGTCGTCGCCATCCACGAACTGGGCGGCGGCGACCTGCGCTTCGATGTCGAGCTCCTTGGCGGCCTCCTCCAGCCCCAGCTGGACCCCGGCGTCTACGGCGATTCCCTTTTTCGGTTCGGGGAGCTCGGAGATGCGGTCTGGCGGAACCTGCGCCAACTCGTCCCTTCTCAGGTACTCGACACCCAGCGCCCTGAACACGTAGTCGACGATCGAGTTGGCCATCTTGATGTTGGGGTGCCCCTCCACCATGCCCCTCGGCTCGAAGGTCTGGAAGGTGAAGGTGTCGACGAACTCCTCGAGCGGAACGCCGTACTGGAGACCCTTGGAGACGGCGATGGCGAAGCACGACAGGATGCCGCGCAACGTCGCCCCCTCTTTCGCCAGGTCGATGAACAGCTCGCCGAGCGTGCCGTCCTGATACTCGCCGGTGCGGAGAAACACCTTGTGGCCGCCAACCCGTGCTTCCTGGGTGTAGCCACCGCGACGGGGTGGCAGCAGGAACCGCGGTCGCGGCAGGTCGGCGTACGCCTCGGTGGGCGATATCCCGGGCCGGAACATCCCGGCGTGGACGGTGGTGTGGCCCATCGTGACCAGCTCGCGCTCGTCGTCCAGCGCCTCGCCGAGCCCCTCGGATTCCTCGTCAGACACCCCGTCGTCCGATGTCGCCGACAGCGGCTGGCTCGCCTTCGAGCCGTCCCGGTACAGGGCCATCGCCTTGAGCCCGAGCTCCCACGACAGCATGTAGGACTCCTCGATGTCTTCAACCGCAACCTCGTTTGGCATGTTGATCGTCTTGCTGATCGCCCCCGAGATGAACGGCTGGGCTGCGGCCATCATCTTGATGTGACCGACGTGGTGGATGAAGCGCTTGCCGGAGCGACCGTTCCTGTTGGCGGTGTCGAACACCGAGAGATGCGCATCGCTCAGGTGCGGGGCGCCCTCGATGGTCTGGCGCCCGCAGATGTGATCGTTGGCCTCACGGATGTCTGCATCGGAGAAGCCAAGCGCCTTCAGCATGTTGAACCGGGGGTCGGTGTACTGCGCAGGGGTGAACCCGAGCCGACTCATGGTGTCCTCGCCGAGCGTCCACTGGTTGAAGGCGAAGCTGAGCTCGAAGACCCCCGGAAGCAGCGCCTCGATGTTGTCGATGTCGTCTGCTGTGAAGCCCTTGGCGATGAGGGTCGCCGTGTTGATGTGCGGCGCCCGATGCAGGCTCATCGTGCCGACCACGTACTGCAGGATCTGCTCGATCCGTTGGGCGCTGTAGCCGAGACGCACCAGCGCAGGGGCGATCGACTGGTTGGCGATCTTGAAGTAGCCGCCACCGGCCAGCTTCTTGAATTTGACGAGGGCGAAGTCAGGCTCGACGCCCGTGGTGTCGCAGTCCATGAGCAGGCCGATCGTCCCCGTTGGCGCCAACACGGTCGCCTGGGCGTTGCGGTATCCGTGCCGCTCGCCGAGCTCCACCGCCTGGTCCCACGCCGCATGGGCCTCGGCCAGCATGTCGGGAGGACACAGGCTCTGGTCGATGCCGACGACGCGGTGGCTGATACCGTCGTACATCGACTGGTCGAGACCGTATGCCGCCTTGCGGTGGTTGCGCATCACCCGCAGCATGTGGTCGCGGTTCTCGGCGAAGCGGGGGAACGGCCCGACCGCTTCGGCCAGCTCGGCGGAGGCCGCATAGGCGTAGCCGGTGAGGATTGCGGTGAGCGCACCCGCGATGGCCCTGCCATCGGCCGAGTCGTATGCGATGCCCGCCCGCATCAGCAGCGACCCAAGGTTGGCGTAACCCAGCCCGAGGGTGCGGTAGTCGTAGCTCCCCTGGGCGATGTCCCTCGACGGGAAGTGCGCCATCGTCACCGAGATCTCGAGCACGAAGGTCCACAGCCGGATGGCGTGCCGGTAGGTGTCGAGATCGAACGTCCCGTCCGCCTTCTCGAACCGGACAAGGTTGAGGCTCGCCAGGTTGCACGCCGTGTTGTCGAGGAACATGTACTCGGAGCACGGGTTGGACGCCCGGATCTGCCCGCCCGCCGGGCAGGTGTGCCACTCGTTGATCGTGGTGTGGTATTGGAGCCCGGGATCGGCGCACTGCCAGGCCGCATCTGCAATGTGGCGCCACAGGTCGCGGGCCTTCACCGTCTTCATCACCCGCCCATCGGTACGGCCGGTCAGCTGCCAGTCGCCGTTGGAGATGACCGCCTGCACGAACTCGTTGGACAGCCGCACCGAGTTGTTCGAGTTCTGGCCGGACACGGTGGCGTAGGCCTCGCCGTTGAAGTCGGCGTCGTAGCCGTGGGCGACCAGCGCCCGCACCTTGTCCTCTTCCCGCGCCTTCCAGCTGACGAAGGCCTCGATATCGGGATGGTCGACATCGACGATCACCATCTTGGCGGCGCGGCGGGTGGTGCCGCCAGACTTGATGGCCCCTGCGGCGCGGTCGCCAACCTTGAGGAAGCTCATCAGCCCGGACGACTTGCCGCCCCCTGACAGCTGCTCACCCTCGGCGCGGATGGAGGAGAAGTTGGCGCCGCTGCCGGCCCCCATCTTGAACAGGCGTGCCTCGCGCACCCACAGGTCCATGATGCCCCCTGGGTTGACGAGGTCGTCGTCGACGCTGTTGATGAAGCAGGCGTGCGGGGCCGGTCTCGTGTAGGAGTCGGGTGAGGGGACAACCTGGTCGGTCGCCGGGTCGACGTACCAGAAGCCTTGGGGTGTGCCGGTGATGCCGTACATGTGGTGCAGACCCGTGTTGAACCACTGCGGCGAGTTGGGTGCGGCCATCTGATGGAGGAGCATGTAGGCGATCTCGTCCTCGAAGGCCGCGGCGTCCTCGGCGGTGGCGAAGTAGCCGTTGGTCTCGCCCCACCATCTCCAGGTGGCGGCGAGCCGCTTGATGACCTGACGAGCCGAGGTCTCGGCACCGGTCACCTCATTGCCGTCCTCGTCGAGCTGGGGCACCCCGGCCTTGCGGAAGTACTTGGACACCATGATGTCTGCGGCGACCTGCGACCAGTGCGCCGGCACCTCGGCGTTGCGCATCTCGAACACGACCGAACCGTCCGGGTTGGTGATCCGGCTGTCGCGACGGGTCCACTCGACGGTGTCGTACGGGTCTCTGGTGTCGGACGTGAACCGCCGCTCGATGTGCACACCACCGCTCATGCTCGCTCCCTCCCGGGGGATTGCGGCGCCCAGCCCGAGCGCCGTACCTTCACAAAGACATCCACCTACAACATCTTGGGGTACCGAAGAACGTCAGCCCCTAGATGTTGCGCAAGATCCGCGAGTGTAGTTACACAGTTGTAACTACGTCAAGCGAATTTCTGGCGCGTGGCTCCGGCTTGTTGTCACCGAGGAAGTGTTCACGTTCTACAGGGCCGTCCACCGGCCGATCAAGTCGGTGGCCGTCATTTGTTTCGCGGAGGGCGGACAGTTTTCGCGCGGCCATGCCGGCGGTAGCGGCCTCGGTCTGCTCCCATTAGGGTCGTCGGTGTGACCGAAGGCGCCCGCAGTGTCCAGCGCACCTACCTGCTGCTCACGCTGCTCTCGACGCTTGCCGCATCCTCTATCTGGGGGATCAACACGCTGTTCCTGCTCGATGCGGGGCTGAGCAACACCGAGGCCTTTGCGGCCAACGCCTTCTTCACCGTCGGCCAGGTGGTGTTCGAGGTGCCCACAGGCGTCGTTGCAGACACGTGGGGGCGACGGCTGTCCTACCTGCTCGGAGCCGGTACCTTGCTTCTCTCAACGCTGTTGTACCTGCTCATGTGGCGGATCGAGGCGCCCTTCTGGGGCTGGGCGGTGGCGTCGATCACCATCGGCCTCGGCTTCACGTTCTTCTCTGGCGCAGTCGAGGCATGGCTTGTCGACGCCCTCCACTTCAACGGATTCGATGGCGACCTCGAGTCTGTGTTCGCCAAGGGTCAAGTGGTGACAGGGGGAGCGATGCTGGTTGGCTCGGTAGCCGGCGGCTACGTCGCCCAGGCGACCAACCTCGGCGTCCCCTACCTCATCAGGGCCGCCGTGCTCGGCGTCACGGTCATCGCAACGCTTGGGCTGATGAGGGATCTCGGCTTCAGCCCCGATCGCACCTCCGGGCCCGTGGAAGAGGTGAGACGTGTCGTCAGGGCCTCGATCGACGCCGGCTGGCGTCAGCCGTCGATTCGCTGGATGATGCTCGCCTCGCCGTTCACCATCGGCGTCAGCTTCTATGCCTTCTATGCGATGCAGCCGCACCTGCTCGAGCTGTACGGAGACGAGCAGGCGTTCGGGATCGCCGGGCTCGCTGCTGCAACCCTGGCGGGTGCACAGATAGTGGGCGGTCTCCTGGTCCATTGGGTACGCCGCATCTTCCACCTTCGCACGCATGCGCTGATTGCCTGCACCGCCATCGGAGCGGCGGCGCTCCTCGGGATCGGACTCACGTCGAGCTTCTGGGCGGCCATTGCCCTCTTCGTCTTGTGGGGTCTGGCCTTCTCGGCGGCGCTGCCCGTTCGACAGGCATACCTCAATGGGATCATCCCCTCGGAGCAACGGGCCACGGTCTTGTCGTTCGATGCGCTCATGGGGTCGTCGGGCGGTGTCGTCGTCCAGCCTGCCCTCGGCCGTATTGCAGACGTGTCCGGCTACCCGGCGTCGTATGCCGTCTCGGCTGCCATCCAGGGGCTCGCCGTTCCGTTCATCGCATTGGCGAGGCGGACCCGAGCGGTGTCAGACCCCGTGGACGCCGTCGTCGCGACCGAGTGACACACCCTCACCCGGAGTGGGAGGAAGGAGCCGACTCTCGACCTCTACTTGACAGTGATGGCCACCGGATGGTGGGGCTCCCGGAACCGAGCGCCATGGGCCCCATGGCTCATTCCTTGTAACCTGGCTCGTCTCTCGTAAGCTCCTGGACCAGGCGGTGTCCAATCAGGGAGATCCCGAGTGTGGGCAACGTTGCGCGGCTGGACCCTGGCGTCCTTGCCGCAACGAGACAGCCCAAGCGCGCTAGTCAAAAAGGGCCAAGACCAAGATGTCACAGGAGACTCGCACGGTGAGTGCGGCGTGGCGTGCGGCAGCGGTTGCGACGCTGTTGCTCGCCTCGATGCTCATCGCCGTACCGGTTCCCCCGGCACAGGCTGCCGCCCCGGGTGACATTTGCTGGGTGTTCTCCGATGACGACGACCGCTTGTATCTCTGGGACTTTGACACTGCGACGCTCACCGATATCGGGAGCTCCGGTGGTGCGACGAGCATCGAGGCGATGGCTTGGGACGAGGTGACCGAAACGCTCTATGCGGCCAACGTCGGCCAGCTCGGCACGCTCGACCAGACAACCGGTGTCTTCACACCAATCGGACCAAACTTCGGCTTTGACATCGACGGTATGGCCATCGACCCGTTCAGCCGCCTGCTCTACGTCACCAACAGGACGAGCACTGCAAGCACCTACGACGACCTCGCCATCATCGATCTCGACACGATGACCTTGCTCTCGGTTGGTCCGATGACCGGCGCAGTCGACCTGGCGGGCAACCCGCTCTACGACATCGACGATCTCGGCTTCAACCCCGTCGACGGCCGCCTCTACGCCGCAACCAGCGGTGGTGGCAATCCGACCCTGGTGCTGATCTCGAAGACCATCGGGTTCGTCGAAGCGACGATCGGTGAGTTTGGTGTCCGCGACGTGGAGGGTCTCGACTTCGACGCCTTCGGCAACCTCCGTGGTACGACAGGCGTGTCGAGCAACATCAACAACTCGCTCTTCGACATCGACCCGCTCACGGGTGCCGCCACCCTCGTCACGACGTTCGCAGCCGGTGGCGACTACGAGGCCATCGCCTGCTACAACACGACGATCCCCGGGTACAACGTCATCACAGGAACGGTCTTCTTCGACGCTGACGGCGATGGGGTGTTCGGCGGCGCAGACGTCGGCACCGCAGGTCACCTCGTTCACCTCTACCGCGATCTCGACGCCAACGGGATCCTCGACGCCAACGACGACGTCAGCGGCGACGGCATTCTCGACGCAGCCGACATCCTCGCCACGGCGACGACCGCGGCCGACGGCTCGTACTCGACGCTGCTGCCGGCGGCGACGGGTGCATTTGTCATGGTCATCGACGAGACGTCGCTGCCGGTCGGCGCCGTGCTGACAACGCCGACAACGCAGACCGCAGACTTCGGCACGGCGTTCGGGCTCACGGACGCCAACAACAACTTCGGGTACATCGCTCCTGGCGAGCTCGACGTCACGAAGGTCTCCGACGTCGCCGGCGAGGTGAACCCCGGCGACATCATCACGTACACGATGACGGTGACAAACGACGGAACGTTGCCGCAGAACAACGTCACGGTCACCGATGCGCTCCCGGCAGGGACTACGTGGCTCTCGACGTCTGTCACCACCTACGTGCCGTCGGGTGTCTTCACCACGGCGAGTGACAACTTCAACAGCGGGACCTACAGCGGCGGCACCGGGTGGCTGGGGCCGTGGGTCGAGGTCGACGACGACGGCACCACCACGGGCGGGTTGATCCGTCTCGTGAGCGACAGCGGCAGCATCGCACTCCAGGTGGGCCGCAACACAGACCCACCGACCCCAAACAACATCGTGCGCGGTGTCAACATGGCAAACGCCGGGTCGGCGACGCTGTCGTTCACAAAGAGAGACAGCAGCCTCGAGACCGGCGAGAACGTCACCGTCGAGATCTTCGACGGGCAGCTGTGGCAGGTCCTCGTGGTGTACCAAGGCGCCGACCCCAACGACGTCAGCCCGGTGGCGCAGACCTTCGACATCACGCAGTACGCAAGCGCCAACACCCAGATCCGGATACGGCCCCCCGCAGACACCAACGCCAACAACGACGTGATGTTCTTCGACGACTTTGTCGTGTCGTGGGAGGGAAGGACGGCCACCACCGTCGCCGGCCACCCGATGCCGGACCTGGTGACGGCGGCGGACGGCTACGACCTCTATCCGGGCGAGACCATGACGATCACGGTGACGGTTCAGGTCGACGACCCCGTCGCATATGGTCTCACCACCATCGACAACACCGTCGTCGTCAACAGCGACGGCCAACTCGGCGACTCTACGGCCTCGGTGTCGGATCCGGTCAATCTTGGGTCGATCGGAGACACCGTGTTCCTCGATGCCGACGGCGACGGAGTGGCTGACGCTGGCGAGGGCGTCGCCAACATCACCGTGACCCTCACCGGTACTGACGGCGCAGGCAACGCGGTGAGTCTGACGACCACGACGGATGCGGCCGGCAACTACTCGTTTGTCGATCTACCGCTTGGCACCTACACGATCACCGTCGACGAGGCGGACCCCGACCTCCCCGTGGGCGTCGTGCAGACGGTGGGAACGAATCCCCAGGTCGTCTCGCTCGGGACCGGTGAAGATCGCACCGACATCGACTTCGGGTACCGCGACGTCGGCTCGGTCGGCGACAAGGTCTTCATCGACATCGACGGTGACGGTGTCTTCGATACGGGCGAGGGCATCGCCAACATCACCGTGACCCTCACCGGCACAGACGAGCTCGGCAACCCGGTGAACCTCACGACGACCACCGATGCCGATGGCACCTATCTGTTCCCGACGCTGCTGGCCGGTACGTACACGGTGACGGTCGATGAGGCCGACGTCGACTTCCCGCCGGATCTGGTGCAGGTGGTTGGTGTCAACCCGCAGACCCTCACTCTTGCCAGCGCCGAGGATCGCACCGACATCGACTTCGGATACGACTCGATCCTGGCCTCGCTCGCCGGCAACGTCTATCACGACGAGAGCAACGACGGGGTGTTCGATGTGGGGGAGTTGGGGATCGCCGCGGTGACGGTGACCCTGACCGGCACCGATCGCTTTGGTGTCGCTGTCAGCCTCACCACGACGACCGACCTCAACGGGGCGTGGTCGTTCACCGGTCTCCGTCCCGCCGATGCCACCGGTTACACGATCACCGAGACGCAGCCTGTCGGGTTCCTGGATGGGATCGACACGGTGGGGTCGCTTGGCGGGACGGTCGGCGCCGATGTCATCTCAGGGATACCGGTCGCAGCCGGTGCCGTCGGTACCGGCTACAACTTCGGGGAGGTCCTGACTCCAGCGTTGTCTGGTTCTGTCTACGTGGATGCCGACGACGACGGGGTGTTCGACGTGGGTGAGGTGGGGATCGCTGGGGTGACGGTCACCCTCACCGGGACGGACGACTTGGGGAACCCGGTGGCGCTGACCACGACCACGGACACCGCCGGCGCTTACTCCTTTACGGATCTGCGTCCCGGGACGTACACGGTGACGGAGACGCAACCGGCCGGGTTCTTGGACGGGTTGGACACGGTGGGGTCGCTTGGCGGCACGTTGGGTGCTGACACGGTCACCGGTATCCCGGTGGCTTCTGGTGAC
>Ga0114938_1000334_pt1 | contig 37567 bp, 37 predicted proteins | sample AshMeaBigSpring_FD_88675 | JGI IMG/M metagenome (GOLD analysis project Ga0114938, IMG submission 88675) | Groundwater microbial communities from Big Spring, Nevada to study Microbial Dark Matter (Phase II) - Ash Meadows Big Spring | ecosystem: Environmental > Aquatic > Deep subsurface >... | reverse complement strand
GCCGAAACCGTGGAGCAGGACGTGGTCCTCGAAGGTGCAGAGCACGCGGCATTTGCGGGCGTAGGTTTCGAGCGCCGCGGTGTCCATCGGCTTGATGAAGCGCGGGTTGATGAGGGCGACGGAAAGGCCGCGGGCTTCGAGCTGCGCTTTGGCGCGCTCCGCCATTTCGAACATCGTGCCGAGGCCTAACAGTGCGACGTCCGCGCCGTCGGCGACGATCTCGGCCTTGCCGATCTCCAGGAGCTGCGGGCGTTTTTTCACCGGAGTGCCCTTGATGGCTCCGCGCGGGTAGCGGATGGCGGAGGGGCCGGCGTCGTATTGAGCCATGGTGTGGAGCATGTCGGCGAACTCGTCCTCGTCCTTCGGCTGCATGTGGACGATGCCGGGGATGTGGCGCAGGTAGCCGATATCGAAGAGCCCGTGGTGGGTGGGGCCGTCGTCGCCGGAGAGGCCGCCGCGGTCCATGCAGAGGCGCACGGGCAGGTTCTGAAGCGCCATGTCATGGATGATCATGTCATAGGCGCGCTGCATGAAGGTGGAGTAGATGGCGAGGAAGGGCCGGAAGCCTTCGGTGGCGAGGCCGCAGGCGAAGAGGGCGGCGTGCTCCTCGGCGATGCCGACGTCGAAATAGCGGTCCGGCAGCTCGTCCTTGAAGATTTCCAGCTTGGTGCCGCCGGGCATGGCGGCGGTGATGGCGACGATTTTGGGGTCCTTCTTGGCGAGGTCGGTGACGGTGCGGCCGAAGATGTCCGAGCAGGTGGGGGTGGCGGAAACGTCGGTGGAGCCGTCGTTGATCTTGTAGGTGCCGAGGCCGTGGAACTTGCCTGGATTGTCGAGGGCGGGTTGGTAGCCGCGGCCCTTCTCGGTGATGATGTGGAGGACGACGGGCTCGTGGAGCGTCTTGAGGTGCTCGAAGGTGCGGACCAGCAGCGGCAGATCGTGGCCGTCGATGGGGCCGTAGTAGCGCAGGCCGAATTTCTCGAAGAGCACGTTCGGGAAGAGCAGGTTTTTGGCGCTTTCCTCCACCTTGTGGGCGAGGGTGCGGGCGGCCTTGCCGGCGACCTTTTCGACGAAGTCGGCGGCCTTGGCGCGGACGGCGGCGAAGGTGTGGTGGGTCTGGAGGTCGTTGAAGTAGCGGGCGATGGCGCCGACGTTCTTGTCGATGGACCATTCGTTGTCGTTGAGGACGACGATGAATTTGCGGGTGGTTTCCGCGATGTTGTTGAGGGCCTCGAGCGTGGGGCCGCAGGTGAAGGCGGCGTCTCCGGCGACGGCGACGACGTGGTTGTCGTGGCCGGCGAGGTCGCGGGCGGCGGCCATGCCGAGGGCGGCGGAGAGGGCGGTGCCGGCGTGGCCCGCGCCGTAGGCGTCGTGTTCGGACTCCGAGCGGAGGAGGAAGCCGTTGAGGCCCTTGTAGGTGCGGATGGTGTGGATCTTGTCGGCGCGGCCGGTGAGCATCTTGTGGACGTATCCCTGGTGGGCGACGTCGAAGACGAACTTGTCCTCAGGAGTGGAGAAGACGCGGTGGAGGGCGATGGTGAGCTCGACGACGCCGAGGTTCGGGCCGAGGTGGCCGCCGGTCCGCGAGAGCGAAGTGATGAGCGAGTGGCGGATTTCCGCGGCAAGGCCGATCAAATCCTCGTCGGCGAGGTTCTTCACGTCGCCGGGGGAATGAATGGACTGGAGCAACGGGCCGAGGGCGGGAGGCTCAGAAAAGGCGGATGTCATCGTCGTCGTCGTCGGAATCATCCGGCGCGCCGGACGTTGGGGAGGGGGCTGGCTCCGTTTCGGATTGGTTGCGGAGCGTGATCAGTTCGATGCGGCCGCGTGCGGACTGGAGGATGGATTCGCAGCGGTCGAGCAGGGCGGAGCCTTTTTCGTAGTGGGCGACGAGGTCTTCGAGAGGAAGCTGCTCGTGTTCCATGGCTTCGACGATGGCTTCGAGGCCGGCGAGCGCCTCCTCGAAGGAGGGAGCGGTGGATTCGTCATCGGGGGTGGATTTGCGGCGTGCCATGGATTCATTCCCCCGCGGAGTCGCGGGAGCTGTTGGGGGTGCGCGGTGCCCGCTCGCTGTAGAACACCATGTCCATGCCGACGAGGCCTTGGCGGTGCGGGTAGTGTTTGGCGATTTCCTGGATTTTAGGGCTCTTGTCGTAGATCGTGAAGCCCGGCGGATAGGTGGCGATGAGCACGCGGCCGTCGAGCACCATGGCGGCGAAGTCCTTGTAGCGGTCCGCCACCTCCGAGATGGGGCCGGAGCCGTGGGACGAGGGCGAGACCAGGATGCCGGCCACGGGAGTCTGGAGGTCGGAGGCCACTCCTTCGAGTTTCATGAAACCTTCCTTGGTGGGCGGGAGCCAGATGCTCAGGCGGTCGGCATACCAGGCGACCGCCCATGGCTGGTCGGAAACGACGACCTGGTTTTCGGAGACCCAGCCCTTGATGCCGGATTCCATGCTGTTGAGGGCCGGGGCGTAGTAGGGCGGCCAGTGGGGGACGCCGCCGCGGTCGCGGATGGTCATGCCGACGCGGACTTTCTGCGGCAGCGAGAGGATGAGGGGCAGGGCGCAGATACCGACGACGACGAAATGGTGGACATTACGGAGCATCGGAGTGGAGACGACGAATTCAAGCCGGCTCCAGAGGATGGAGATGAAGGCGAGGCCGTAGGCCGTCATGATGGGGGCGAAGAGGAGGTGGATCTGGTTGGGATCGAGCTCGGCGGTGGAGATGCCGAAGAAGGCCAGCCCGAGGGCACCCATGATCCACATAAGGAGAATGGCCCAGCGGAAATCGGCGATCGACTTGCGCTTGAAGGGGTGAAGCAGGGCGAGGAAGAACAGGGGCGCGACGACGATGCCGCCGAGGAAGGGGATGATGTCGGTGGTCTGGAGCAGGGTGGTGCTGAGGATTTTCCCGATGAGGCCGTCGAGCACGAGGGGTTCCGCGCCAAGGTCGATGTTGCGCATGACGGCGACTTCCGAGCCGCTACCGAGGCCGTTGTAGAGGGTGAGGAAGGCGGTTCCGAAAGGGGTTCCCGAGACCCGCTCGTTGCGGATCATCACGAAGGCGGCGGGGATGGCGAGCAGGGTGAGGACCGAGATGCCGATGATGCCGCGCGGGCGGAAGGCGATGGCGGCGAAGAGGATGTAGCCGAGGGCGATCCAGACGGTGAGCCAGTGGGTGAGGGCGAGCAGGGTGAAAAAGACGCCGGCGATGATGGCGGGCGTGGCGGCGACGCGACCCTCGGAGGCGGCCTCCACGGCGCGATAGACGAAGTAGATGCCGCAGGAAAAGAGCAGCAGCATGAGCATCTGCGGGAGCCCGCTGAGCGAGTAGTTCCAGAACGTCTCGCAGAAGAGCATGAGGATGGCGCAGACGCCGGCGATCTTCGCGTCGAAAATCCGCGAGACGAGCAGGTAGTTCACGCCGATGGCCATGAGGAAGAACAGCGTGGCGACGGTGGCGATGACGCGGTCGAGCGGATAGACGAGCTCATCCTTGCCCATTTGCATGGCGTCCGGGTCGTCCGCGCCGATGAGTTTGAGGACGGCGGCGTTGATCAGCGGGTTGAGGGGGGAGTGGTAGGTGTCCTGGAAGCCTTCGAGGGAGACGGCGCTCTTGGCGGCGCGTTCCGCCTGGTAGTAGGCGACGGGGCGGATCATCTTGGTGGTGAAGCCGTTGCCGCGGGCGATTTCGCGGGCGATCTGGGCCTGGTCCATGGCCTGCGGGGAGTTGAGTCCGCGGAAGAGGACGAAGAGGTTTCCCAAGGTGAGCAGGATGAGGATGAGGAAGAAGAGACTCCGGCGGATGAGCACTCCGGCGTCGATCTGTGAGGGGCGTTGGTTCATGCAGGAAGGCGTAAGGGCGGGTGGATCACAGGCCGAGGTCTTTCAGTTTTCGCTGGAGGGTCCTGCGGCTCACGCCGAGAAGGTCCGCGGCGCGGGTGCGGTTCCCTCCGGCGGTGGAGAGCGCGGCGCGGATGGCGTTGGTTTCGAGCGCATGCAAGTTGAATTCCGGCATGGCATCAAGGGAGTTTTTGGGAAGCGCGGGCCCGGGGGCCGGGGCGGAGGGCTGGGCGAGGAGGAATCCGGGAAGGTGGCGGACGTCGATGACGGGGTCGTTGCTCATGACGACGCCGTGTTCGATGGCGGTGCGGAGTTCGCGGACGTTGCCGGGCCAGGGGTAGGCGAGGAGGATCTGGAGGGCGGAATCGGTGAGGGGTTTGACGGGGCGTTCGTTCTCCTTGGCGAATTCCTGGAGGAAGCTGCCGGCGAGCAGGACGATGTCCTCGCGGCGGGAGCGCAGCGGCGGCATCTCGATTTTCACCACGTTGAGGCGGAAATAGAGGTCTTCGCGGAAATCCCCGCGGTCCACGAGTTCGCGGAGGTTCTTGTTGGTGGCGGCGATGACGCGGACGTCCACCTTGATCGGGGTGTTCGATCCGACGCGTTCCAGGGTGCGCTCGGAAAGGACGCGCAGGAGCTTGATCTGGGTGGCGGCGTCGATTTCGCCGATTTCATCGAGGAAAAGCGTGCCGCCGTCGGCTTGTTCGAAGCGGCCGATGCGACGCTGGGCGGCTCCGGTGAAGGCGCCCTTTTCGTGGCCGAAGAGTTCGCTTTCAAGGAGTTGGGGTGAAAGCGCGGCGCAATGGACGGTGACCATTTTCGCCGCGGGCCGGCCGGAGAGGTGGTGGAGCAGGCTGGCGACGACTTCCTTGCCGGTGCCGGATTCCCCTTCGATGAGGATGGTGGCGCGGGTGGGGGCGACCTGCTGGATGAGTTCGGAGACCTTTTGGATTTCCGGGGATTTGCCGATGAGGCGATCGAGCTTGTGGGATTTCCGGACCTGCTGGGTGAGCTGTTGGTTTTCCGCCTCGAGGGTGCGGCTGCGGAGCGCGCGCTTGAGGAGCATTTCCACCTCGTCGAGGTTGAGGGGCTTGGTGACGAAGTGCCAGGCACCGCGGCGCATCGCCTCGACGGCGGTATCTACGGAGCCGTAGGCGGTCATCATGATGGCGACGGGTGGCTCCGGCAGGGAGAGGGCGGCGTCGAGGAGGTCCATGCCGGATTCGCCGCCGAGTCGGAGGTCGGTGAGCAGGAGCTGGATGGGCTCGGACTTCAGGATGGCGAGCGCCTCGGTGGTGCCGGCGGCGGTGTAAACGTCGAATTCCTCGTCGAGGGCGCTGCGGAGCCCCTCGCGGGTGGAGCGTTCGTCGTCAACGATGAGGAGGGTGGGGAGCATGGGGCGGAGATTGGGATTTCAGATTTGGGAGGAATCCAGATCGATGACGGGATCCGGCGCGCCGAGGAGGCGGACGGTGCGCTCGCTGCGCGGGAGGCGGATGACGACGCGGGTGCCTTGGTGTTCCTGGCTTTCGATGGAGATTTCGCCGCCGTGTTCGCGGACGATGCGGCGGACGATGAGCAGTCCGAGGCCGGAACCGGAGGGTTTGGTGCTGCGGTAGGGCTCGAAGATCGCGCCGAGGTGCTCCGGGGAAATGCCGGTGCCGTTGTCCTCGATGGAAATCACCGTCTCGTAATCGTTGAAACGGGTGCGGACGGCGATGCGGCCGTTCTCGGCGGGAAGCGCCTGATAGGCGTTGCGGACCAGGTTGTAGAACACCTGCTGGAACTGGCCGGGGTCGAGGGAGGCGGGGGGGAAATCCCGCGCGAGATCGAGCTCGACGGAGATTTTACGGGAGGCGAGTTCGTGTTCGAGAAGGCGGAGGGTTTCCTTGAGCAGGGCATGGAGGTCGCAGCGTTCGCGGCGCGGAATGGACGGGCGGACGGCTTGGAGGAACTGCTTGAGGATGGAATCGAGGCGCTGGATCTCGCCGCGGGCGGTGGCGAGGTGTTCCTCAAGCGGCTTGCGATCGCCGGGCGGGAGTTTGCGCAGCTTGCGGCCGAGCAGCTGGAGGTGGATGTCGAGCGAGTTGAGCGGGTTGCCGATCTCATGGGCGACGCCGGCGGCGAGCAGCGTGAGGGCGTTGAGGCGCTCGGACTCCAGGGTTTCCTCCGCCTCGGCGCGGGTGCGGGTGAGGTCGCGCACGAGCATGACGTAGCCGAGCGTCTCGCCGGAATCCTCCCCGTCATCGATGGGCGAGAGGTAGAAATTGAGGAAGCGATTCTCGGGGTAGAACACCTCCAGATCGCGGCTGATGGTCCGGCCGGGCTTGCCGAGTGTTTTCCAGTCCAGCCCGCGGATCTGCGAGGAAAGCGGCTCGCCGGCGGCGCGGTCCGGATCCAGCCCGAAGAACCGGCAGGCCGCTTGGTTGACGAAATCGATCACGCCGTTCGGATCGAGCAGGATCACGCCTTCCTGGAGCGCCTCGAAGACCTTTTCGAGAAAGCCCTTCTCGCGGATCAGGCGGGTGACGATCTGCTGGACTTCCCCGTGTTCGACGCGATCGAGCCGGGCGACGAGTTTTTCGAGGAATCCGGATTTCACACAGGGTTTGCTAGTTCGGGGTTTTCGGTGTTGAGAGGTGCCATGGAAACCATTCGTCTGGTCTTGTGCACTTTTCCTGACATCGAAGCGGCGCGACAGATTGGCACGGTGCTGGTGGAAAAGCAACTGGCGGCCTGCGTGAATCTGCTGCCCGGCGTGGAGTCGGTATACCGCTGGCAGGGGCGGGTCGAAAGCGCCGCCGAGGTGCTGGCGGTGTTCAAGACGAGCGCCGCGGTTTTTCCGGAATTCGAGCGGGAGCTCGCAGAGCTGCATCCCTACGACGTGCCGGAAATCGTGGGCATCGAACCGGCGGCGGTGGCGGAAACGTATGCGCGGTGGGTGGCGGCGGAGGTCCGGACTCCGGGTTGACTTCAATCTGGTACCCGGTAAGCTGTAAAACATGAAAGCCACCTTTGACATTCCCGACGATCTCTACCGCCGTGCCAAGGCGCGCAGTGCGATGGAAGGTCGGCCGCTTCGTTCGGTCGCGGTGGAACTTTTTCAGAATTGGCTGTCTTCCCGCCCCGCCCCACCGGCTCCCAGTGCCGAAACACCCCTTGTTGACCGCAAACCGACGCGATTCGACAATGCTCCGTGGGTGAAAATCGTCCGCCCCTATATCCGCCCCGGCATGAGTCATGACCTCGATGAAATGAACGAAGCGATCACGCGAGGCTGGGGCGAAGAGGCTGCCGCGAAGTTCGGTTCCCCCGAAGACTGACACCGGGCATGGCATCCTATCACCTCGATACCTCCGTGGTCATGCGCCTGCTGGTTCAGGAGCCTGCCGAACAATTCGTCCGGGCCGCCGATTTTCTGGAACAGGAGCTGTCGAACGATGCCGCGGTTTTCGTCGGCGATCTGCCGTTGGCCGAGGCCTACTTTGCCCTTCAAACTTTTTACGGATTGCCCAAAAGCAAGGCACTCGAGCTACTCGCGGGTTTTGCCCGGACGCCAGGCATCAACGTTTCCGATTACGCTCTGACCGTTCTTTCCCTGCCCAATCTCGCATCCGCCAGGCCCGGCTTCGCCGACCGCCTCATCCACGGCTCCGCCCGCGCCGCAAGCCAGACTCTCGTCACCTTTGAGAAAGCCGCCAAAACCCTTCCCGGAACACTCGTCCTCGAAGGTTGATCAATACCGCGGCACCGCCGGATCGATGATCTCGGACCACATGTCGATGCCGCCGCTCATCGAGAAGGCGTTTGCCACGCCGTGGGCGCGGAGAAAGGCGGCGGCGCGTTGCGAACGCATGCCGTGGTGGCAATAGACCACGACGCCGCGTTCGGAGCCGGCCTTCAGTTGGGCGATGGACGTCGGAAAGCTGCCGAGGGGGAACCATTCGTGCCCTTCGATCCGGCAGATGATGAGCTCGTCGGCCTCGCGGCAATCGATGAGCCGCGGCCGTTGCTCCGCGGGGAGCCGGTACCATTCCGCGACGGCGCGCGGGCTGATTTCCAGCGTGGTTTCCGCGTCCGGCAGGGATTCTGGAAATCCTCCGCTCACTCGACGATGACCGGGGTTCCGAGCGAGACGTTCTCGAAGAATTTCTCGGACATCTGGTGGGGCATGCGGATGCAGCCGTGGGAGGCGGCGTATCCGGGGAGGTAGCCGGTGTGCATGCCGATGCCGCCGGCGAAGCGCATGAAGTTCGGCATGGGGGCGGGGTAGTAGATCTCGTTCGGCTTTGGCTTGTCCACGCGGATGTCCACGTTGTCGTTGGTGGTCATGCCGGTGGCGCGGTCCTTGAAGACGCCATAGACGGAGGATTTGTGGTCCTTGCTCTTCTCGGTGATCTTGTAGCGGCCCGGCGGGGTGGCGTGGTCCTCGTTGCCGCTGGAAATCTTCGAGACGCCCACCAGCACACCACCCTTGTAGAAGAAGGCCTTCTGCTGGCTGCGATTGATTTTGATGAGCGGGCTTCCTGTCGCGCCGTCGCCGTCCCAATAGGAAATGTCGTCCGGAATCGCCGGCGGCGGATGGTGGGGGCCGTTGGAGACCTGTTGCTGCACCGGCCCGCCCACGCCGGCCATGTATCCCGAGCGTTCCGGCCCGCCCGGCCCGCAGGCATTCAGCGCGAGCGCCACGGAACAAGGGATTGCCAGCCGGGTAAGGGACGGGTGCGCGGATTTCATGTGGGCGGGAACCTGCACCATCCCGGCCCGCTGGTCAAGCGAACGGATGACGACGGCTTCGAGGACCGATGGGTCAGGTGCCGAAGGGCTTTGACGGCCGCTACAGCAATTCATGCGCGGCCTTCAGCCATGCATGCTCTGCGAAAGGTGGTTTGTCACATTGATTGGCGCTGCATCTGCTGCCCGAAAAATCAATTTCTTCTTGCCATGGTTCGGGCGTTTTGATGGAAGCTTTCCATTCTCCCAATCCCGAACCTCATGAAAATCCACACCTCCCGTCTCTCAAACACGCTCGCACTCGCAGCTCCCGGAGCCATCCTGCTGGCAGGCCACGCCGCCGGAGCCGCGGACATTTTCATCAAATTCGAAGGTGTCGATGGCGAGTCCATCGATACCTATCACAAAGGTGAAATCGAGGTAATGTCCTGGTCGTGGGGCCTGAGCCAATCCGGGATGGGGGCGACGGGTGGCGGAGCGGGTGCGGGCAAGGTGAGCGTTCAGGATTTCACGATCACCAAATTTGTGGACAAGGCATCGCCGGCCCTGTTCCTGCGATGCGCCAGTGGCGTTCATTTTGCAACGGTCAGCCTGCGCTTCACCCGTCCCGAAGTCACGACCGGGGAGGATTATTATGTCATCACGCTTCACGACGTCACGGTCACCAGCATCCAAAGCGCGCGGCCGGAACTGGTCGCCGGGAGCACACTTAGCCCAGTGCCCACCGAGCGGGTTTCGTTGAATTTCACGAAGTTCGAGATGGACTACCGCCCGCTGGACCGTGATCCCGCCACCGGCGCACCCAGCGGCACCCTCGGGCCGGCCGTATCCGCCTCGGTGGAGGTGTATGTCCCCTCCCTGTGATTCAGTTCCCTTCACTCCGCCAAACCATGAACGCGCGAGTCCTGACCGCCCTTGCGGTGGTGCTTTTTACCGGGCCGCCAGTGGCGCGGGCCACCAATTTCGCCATCCTGCTCGGCCCGACGATCCAGGGTGAGTCCGCGGATCCGGCCTTTCCCGGCGGCATCGACGTGCTGTCCCTGAGCCTTAGCGGACCGATCCGTTCCGGAACTTCGGGATTCCTGCAGCTGGACAAACACGTCGACAAGGCGACGCCGAAGCTTCTCGAAGCCTGCGCCTCCGGACGGCACATCCGGCTCGCGCAGTTGTTTGGGAAGACCGGCAGCCCGCCGCAGCAACTCTTCAAGATCGAGTTCCGGGACGTCCTGATATCCAACATCACCCAGGGAAAATTCGAACTCGACGGGATGGTGCGCGAGACGGTCGAACTGAGGTATTCCGCCGCGTATTTCACCTATTACGAGCAGAGCGGCGCGGCCACGGCCGCCTACCTGCCGCCGGCCGGAGGTGCGGATTCGGACGGCGATGGCATTCCGGATGTGGTCGAACTGCATTACCGCATGAACCCCGCGGTGAACGACGCCTCCCAGGATCCCGATGGCGACGGGCTTTCCAGCCTCACGGAACTCCGGCTCGGATTCAATCCGACTTCCGGCGATTCCTTTTTCCGCGCCGAGGTGGTGCCGGTGGTCGGCAATCCCAACGCGGTGGACGTCTCGTGGGAATGTGTGCCGGGAAAACCTTACGTCATCGAGTGGAGCCCGGATCTGGTGACTCCATTCACGAATTTCTCCAATCACACGCCGGACGGGACGCGCGCCACGGTGCGCCTCAACAAGATCGGCTTGAGGGGATTCTTCAAAGTGCGGCCTTTCAGCCTCTGATCCTCCTCCGCCACGCCTGTGTTGTTAGGGGAAACCGAAAACTGGGATCCGCAACCTCTGCGCCGCGTGCTGGAGCGCGGGGGCTTCACGCAGCGGGGGCTGTTGGCCCTCGGGCTTGAGGGTGTGCCTTGCAAAGGCCGGGCGGGCGGATGCATGAGGGCCTCGCTGCCACCGGGCTCTCCGATCAGCGTGTTGGCGCGCCTCTTCATGTTGGACGAGGAGGTTTCCGCGGATGAGCTCTTACCGGTCTTCGGCTCGGAACTCGGGCCCCTCACCGAGCTGGGACTGCTGCGTGTGACGGGTGGCGCGGTGCGGTCGGCGCTGCAGATCACGCCGCTTGCGGAAGGGTGGTTCGCCTCGGATTTCCTGCGTCTTCATGGCGAGGCTCCGGAAGATTTCGTCATGGGCCTCAGCCCGGTCACGCGCATGCTCACCTCGCTCACTCCGCGCTGGCAGGGAGCCCGGATGTTGGAACTCGGCTGCGGCGCGGCCTGGCTCGCGCTCGATCTTCGCCGCGCCGGACTGGCGGTCACCGCCACGGATTTCAGCCACCGCGCGCTCGAGATCGCGGGCTTCAACGCGAGGCTCAACCGTATTGAAGGCGTCGAATGGCTGCAAGGCAGTTGGTTCGAGCCCGTGGCCGGCCGCGAGTTCGATGTGATCTCCTGCAATCCGCCCTATGTCCAGTCGCCGGGCAGCACGCTCACCTACCGCGATTCCGCGCCCGGCGCGGAAAACCCCTGCGCCCACATTCTTCGGCACGCGGCGGGACACCTTGCGCCCGGGGGCATCGCCTGCGTCGTCATCAACTGGTCACACGCCACGCCGGATTCCTGGCGCGACGCCCCGCTCGCATGGACGCCCGCCGCCGGCGTCCGCCGCTGGCTCTTCCAATCGAAATGCCACGGTCCGGCCGAATACGCGTGGCGCTGGATCGAACACGATCCGCTCTTCGAAACCACCGCCGCCGCCCGCGCCGAGCTCGACCGCTGGGTGGCCCACTTCCGTCAGAACGGCATCCGGGCGGTTTCCTCCGGCTTCATGATCGTCCAGCGTTGCGAGCCCGGGGCGGAATGGACTCGCACCGACTCGCGGGACTCGGGGGAGATTTCCCCGGACTGCGGCGAGGAAATCCTCCGTCTCTTCGCCAACGAATCCTGGCTGAGGACCACTCCCTCCGACGATGAGGTGTTGGATGCGTCTTTCCTTGTGCCCGACGGCATCCGTGCGGAAATCGGCACCAAGCTCGGCAACGCCGGCTGGCAGGACCGGGCCATCCGTCTCAGCAGCCCGGGTCGGCTGACTTACGACGGCCAGGTCGATGAAAACCTGATGCGCCTGCTGGAAATCCTCCGCAAGGGCGGCACGCCGCGGAAGATGGTCGCGGAATTGCGCGCTCATCCGGAATTCGCGGCCAAACCGAATCTCGAACCCCAGATCGCCGGCTTGGTGCGCGAGCTGGCGCGCTACGCATTGATTTCCCGCCGCTGAGGGACGCTCATGAAAACGCCAGCCCGCAGGGCGGCGCGACGCCGGGGTCCGTGCCGCGGCGTTTCGCCTCGCGCAACCGGGTGGCGGCCTGGATCACGATCTCCGCGGCGTTGAACGCCTCCGCCGGAGTGTTGAGCAGGGAGAAACTGAAGCGCAGGCTGCTGCGGCCGCGCGCGCCGTCAAGCCCCATGGCGAGCTGCACATGGGACGGGCGGATTTTCCCGGCCATGCAGGCGGAGCCGGCGGAACATTCGAGGCCCGCCTGGTCGAGCAGTTGGATCAGCTCCACCGCCTCGCAACCATCGAAGGCGAGGTGGCTGGTGTTCGGGAGGCGGTGTACCGGATCGCCATTCACCGCCACGCCCGGCAACTCTGCGAGCAGCTTGCTCTCGAAGGTGTCGCGCATGACCTGCAGCGCCGTGTGGTCCTGCGCGCGCCGCCGCATGGCCGCCGCCGCCGCTCCCATGCCGACGATGCCCGCCACATTCTCCGTGCCGCCGCGGCGGCCGTTTTCCTGCGAGCCGCCCTTGAGCAGCGGGAAGAACCGGATGCCGCGCCGCACATGGAGCGCGCCCACACCTTTCGGCCCGTGGAACTTGTGGGCGGAGAGCGAGAGGAAATCCACGCCAAGCTGGCGGACCTTGATCTCCGCCTTGCCGGCAAGCTGCACCCCATCCGAATGCACCGGCAGCCCGCGCTCGCGCGCCATCGTGCAGACTTCGTGAAGCGGCTGGATCACGCCCGTCTCGTTGTTGGCCGCCATCACGGAGATCATCGCCGCGCCCGGCAGCAGCGCCGCGAATTTGTCGAGATCCAGCCGTCCGTCCGGGCGCACCGGCGCGTATTTCACCGGCCGCGAGAGATCCTCCGCGCCGCGCAGCACCGCCGAGTGCTCAATGGCCGAGACCACCGCCGTCCCGGCGCCGACGAGGCGGTCCATCGAGTGCAGCGCCGTGTTCACGCTCTCCGTGCCGCCGCTGGTGAAAATGATTTCATCCGGCTCCGCGCCGATCCATTCCGCCACCCGGCCGCGCGCGTCATCGATCGCCTGCCGCGCCCGCCGCGCGGAAGCATAGGCTCCGGAGGGATTCGCGTGGCCGTCGCGCAGCCATGGCAACATCGCCTCCAACACTTCGGGCAGCATCGCCGTGCTCCCGTTCGCGTCCAGATGGATCATGCGCGGAGCATTGAGGCAACGGGCCCGCGTTTCAATCCGCAAAACATGGGATCTTCCCTCTTTCCCCAAGGCGGCTCCGCGCTATGCTGGCCGCATGCGCGTCATCGTCCTCGCCTCGCTCATCGGAACCGCCTGCGTTTCCGCCGCCACGCTCGCGTCGCGGGAGTGGAGGGCAGCCGATGGCACCCTGTTGAAATACCGCTGGAGCGCCCCCGCGAAGCCGGAGGCGGGGGAAACCTATCCGCTCGTCCTGTTTCTCCATGGTTCCGGCGAGCGCGGCAGCAGCAACCGGGCGCAACTCCGGCACGGCGTGATGCCCATCCTCGAGGGCGCGGAGAAACTCGGCCAGCCCTGCTTTCTGATCGCCCCGCAATGCCCGGCCAACCAGTGGTGGGCGCCCTTCGACGAGAAGGTCACACACCTGAGCGCCGCCGGAAAGCCCAACAAGCTGTTGGACGCCGTGGTCGCCCTCGTCGAGGAAACCATGGCCGCCAACCCGGTGGACCGGAAGCGCTTCTACGTGACGGGACTCTCGATGGGCGGCTTCGCGACCTGGGATCTGCTGGGCCGGATGCCCGGAAAAATCGCCGCGGCCGTCCCGGTTTGCGGCGGCGGGGATCCGTCGCTCGCGGCCGGATTCAAGGACGTGCCGGTCTTCGCCTTCCACGGGGAGGCGGATTCCGAGGTGCCCGTGGCCGCCACGCGGGAAATGATCGCCGCCATGCGGAAGGCGGGCGGGAGGCCGAAAGTCACCTACTTTCCCGGCGTGGATCATGTCTGCTGGCCGCAGGTCTATGATGATCCGGAGGTGATCAGCTGGATGTTCGCCCAGCGGCTGAAGTGATCCGCGGGCGGTTAGAAAATTCCCGGGATATTCCATGGCCGGGGAGCTTGCTTGTGGCGGATTCGCGGAACATATTGCCAGCCGTGAGCCAACGACTCCTCCACCTCCTCGCCGCGGCGCTGGCGCTTCTGCCCGCCGCGTCCGCGCGCGCCGCGGAGCCGGTGGCGGAGAGGAACACCCCGGCCAAGGTGGTCGTCATCCCGATCCGCGCGCAGATCGCAAAACCCGAACTCTTCATCCTCCGGCGCGGGCTCAAGGAGGCCATCGAACAGAAGGCGGACACCATCGTGCTCGACATGGAGACCCCCGGCGGCGCGCTGGACGTCACCTTCGAGATGCTCAAGGCGCTGGAGAAATTCCCCGGCAAGACCGTGACCTACATCAACCGCGAGGCGATCTCCGCCGGAGCCCTCATTTCCGCCGGCACCGACGAGATCTGGTTCGCGCCGGGCGGCGTGATCGGCGCGGCCGCCCCCGTGCTCGCCACCGGCGGCGAGATCGATGAAACGATGCGCGGAAAAATCGTGAGCTACCTCAAGGCCCGCGTCCGCTCGATTTCCGAAGGCAAGGGCTACCGCGGCGAGGTCATTTCCGCGATGATCGACTCGGAGACCGAGCTGAAGATCGGCAACGAGGTCATCAAGCCGAAGGGCGAGCTCCTCTCACTCACCGCGCTGGAGTCCGTGAAGCTCTACGGCGATCCACCCCAGCCGCTGCTCGGCGCGGGCATCGCGGAGAACCTGAACGCGTTGCTCGACACGCTCCACGGACCCGGAAACCACAGCGTCGTCCGCTTCGAGGTGACGTGGTCCGAGAGGCTCGCGCAATACCTCACCGCGCTCACCCCGCTGCTGCTGGCGGGCGGGCTGCTCTGCCTGTTCATCGAGTTCAAGACGCCCGGCTTCGGGATCTTCGGCGTGACGGGCATTGTTTTGTTAGGCATCGTTTTCCTCGGCCATCATGTGGCCGGGCTTTCGGGATTCGAGCCGCTGCTGTTCTTCCTGCTGGGCGTGGCGCTGGTCGCCATCGAGGTGTTCCTTTTCCCCGGCACGATGGTTCCGGGCATCGCGGGCGCGGCGCTGATGCTCGGCTCGCTGGTCTGGGCGATGCTCGACCTGTGGCCTGGTGAACCGGTGAGCGTGTCCGGGGACGCGCTGCTGCGGCCGCTCGCCAACGTGCTGGCGGGAGTGGCGCTGGCGGTGTTCCTGTTCCTCGCGCTGCTGAAATTCCTGCCCAAGGGCGGGCCATGGAGCGGCATGGTGCTGGAAACCGCGGTGGCCGGAGAACCCGGAGCCGTCCGCCCGCTCAACGCCCCGTCGGCGGACGCGCCGCGCGGCGACTCGCTCATCGGCCAGCATGGCAAGGCCGCCACCGCGCTCTTCCCCAGCGGCCAGGTGGACATTTCCGGCAGGCGTTACGAGGCGAAGCTCGCCATGGGCTTCGCGGAAGCGGGCACTCCGGTCAGGGTCACCGGCTCATCCGAATTCGGTCTCATCGTGGAGGTGCTGTCATGACGGTGATCATCCTGTTGTTCTCCCTGGGAATCGTCCTGCTGGCCGTGGAGGTGCTCGTCCCGGGCGGCATTCTCGGCACCATCGGCGGGCTCATGATGTTCGGCGGCTGCGTGATGGCGTTCATCGAGTACGGCACCACCGGCGGGATCATCGCACTGGTCTCGGCTTTTCTGCTCACAGCGCTGGCGTTTTACATCGAGCTGCGGGTGCTGCCGAGAACCGCGGCCGGGAAACGCGCCTTCCTCACCAGCGAGATCACCGGCGTCAGCTCCGCCCTCGGCGCGGAGGCCCGCGACCTCATCGGCAAGTCCGCCGAGGCGCTTACCATGCTCTCGCCATCCGGCTACATCCGCATCGACGGCAAGCGCTATGAAGCCTTCTGCCAGACCGGCCAGGCCCCCGCCGGCACCGCGCTGGAAGTCATCGGCGCCGACAATTTCCGCCTCATCGTCTCTCCCACCAACCACCACTGACAAAGCCATGTTCGAACTCCCCACCATCATCCTGATCGTCGTCGCCATTCTCGGCCTGCTGCTCTTCGGCATCGTGCTCTCATTCTTCAGCGTCTGGCTCCGCGCCTGGCTGGCTGGAGCCTACGTCGGCTTCACCGAACTCATCGCCATGCGCCTCCGCCAAGTGCCCTACGGCATGGTGGTGGACGCCCGCATCACGGCGAAGAAGGCCGGCATCGAAATCCCCATCAATGACATCGAGGCCCACTTCCTCGCCGGCGGCAACGTCATCCCCACCATCCAGGCGCTCATCGCCGCCCAGAAGGCCGGCATCACGCTGGATTGGAACCGCGCCTGCGCCATCGACCTCGCCACCAAGGGCTCCGGAAAATCCGTCGTCGAAGCCGTGAGAACCTCGGTCGATCCCAAGGTCATCGATTGCCCGAACCCCGCGTCCGGCCGCACCACCATCGACGGCGTCGCCAAGGACGGCATCCAGGTGAAGGTCCGCGCCCGCGTCACCGTGCGCACCAACCTCGACCGCTTCGTCGGCGGTGCCAAGGAGGACACGATCATCGCCCGTGTCGGCGAGGGCATCGTCACCACCATCGGCTCGGCGGACACCTACAAGACCGTGCTCGAATCCCCGGACAGCATTTCCAAAGTCGTGCTGCACCGCGGCCTTGATGTGGGCACGGCGTTTGAAATCCTTTCCATCGACATCGCGGACGTCGATGTCGGCGAGAACGTCGGCGCGCAGCTCCAGGAAGCCCAGGCCGAGGCGAACAAGAACATGGCCCAGGCCCAGGCGGAAATCCGCCGCGCCGCCGCCGTGGCGCTCGAACAGGAAATGGTCGCCCGCGTCGCGGAAATGAAGGCCAAGGTCGTCGAGGCCGAGGCCCAGGTACCGCTCGCTCTCGCGGAAGCCTTCCGCTCCGGGAACCTCGGCGTGATGGATTACTACAAGATGGAGAACATCAAATCCGACACCCAGATGCGCGGCAACATCGCCAAAGGCGAGCCGTGACCCCGGATCCTCCGCTTCCCGGCATTGACTTTAGCACTTCCCTCCATGGACTGGATCTTCGACAACTTCCAAATCCTCGTCGTGATCGGCGTGGCCGTCGCCTCATGGCTCAAGCACCGGGCGGATCAGAAAAAAGCCGAGGAGGAGGAGCGCCAGGCACGCAAGGAAATGGCGGACCCCGAGGAGGTCTTCGGCCCGGAGGAGGACTGGCCGCAGGAGCCGCAACATTTCCCGGAACCGCCGCCATTGGTCCCTTCTTCGGGTCCGCCGCCCCTGCGTCCGTCCGCGCCGCCTCCGGTGCGCGTGGAAATGGCCGAGGTGGACGCGCTTCTCCGCCGCCAGCAGGAGATGCAGGAGCGCCTCAAACAGATCCGGGACGCCAAGGCCACCACCACCGGTGACGCAGCGGCGACGCGTGCGCGGGTGGCCGCGGCCGCCAAACATCCGCAGGTCTCCGCGCCGGGGAAGGCGGGCTTGCACGAGAGCCTGCGCGACAAACGCCAAACCCGCCGCGCCATGGTTCTGCGGGAAATCCTCGGTCCGCCCGTGGGCCTGCGCTGAGACGGCGTTTCCCCGCCGCATTTCAAGCGCCGCTCGAGCCGGCCTTCGGGATCGTCACGCCGGCCCGCCCGCGCGGCCGTTTGTTCCGTACCGGAAGATGGTGGGGCATCATCGCCGAGAACAAATGCACCAGCGGATAGGCGCACAGCGCCAGCAACACGCCCGAGAGGATCGTGCCGAGCATGTAGCTCGCCAGATTGAGCGTGCCGACGCCCGGGACGTGGAACGACACGTTGGTGAGGAAATGCGGCATCGGCACGCCGAGCACATCCCGCAACCATTGGCCGAGGGCGAACTGGCCCCACAGCAGAGGTCCGGTGGTGAAGGGATTGCTCAGCCAGCAGGCGGCCATCGCAAAGGGAACATTCGCCCGGAACCGCATCGCCAACAGAGCCGAGGGAACCGTCTGCAGCGGCATCGGCATCACCGAGAAAAACAGGCCGATGGCCAACCCGGTGGCCACCGTATCCCGGCAGGGAACCCACAGCGCGCGGTCGGCGATGGGCCGTGAAATCGCCTGCCACCAAGGCCGGTGGCGCAGACGCGGATGCCTCAGGGAGCGGAAGGCCCTGCGCACCAGTCTGAGGTAGCGCTTTTTCATGAAAAGGGTGGCGGAACGCGCGGAACATCCACCGCCGCCGCCGGACAAGCAACTGCAAATGCCTTGCAGCCACCTTGCAGGCCCCGCAGAGTGCGCGCGACATCATGGCACCCTGGCAAGCGTTCATCCTAGGCCTGATCGAAGGCATCACCGAATACCTCCCGGTCAGCTCCACCGGCCACCTGCTCGTCGCCCAACACCTGATGGGCATCGGCACGCGAACACCGCTCGACAAGGCCGCGGCGGACACCTTCGCCATCTGCATCCAGGGTGGTGCCATCCTCGCCGTGGTGGGCCTCTATTACAAACGCGTGGTCCAGATGATCCTCGGCCTGCTCGGAAAAGATCCCGAGGGGCTCAGGCTCGCCATTTCCATTGTCGTCGGCTTCCTGCCCGCGGCGGTCATCGGCGTGATTTTCGATGATTGGATCGAGTCGAAACTCTTCGGCATGTGGCCGATCATCTTCGCCTGGGTGGTCGGCGGGGTGCTCATCCTCGCCGCCGCGGCGTGGTCGAAGCGCCGCCCGGCGAAGGGCGGCGGCATGGAGTTGTTGGAGCTTTCCTGGAAGATGGCGCTCGTCATCGGCCTGCTGCAATGCGTGGCCATGTGGCCGGGCACCAGCCGCAGCCTGATGACCATCGTCGGCGGGCTGCTCGTCGGGCTTTCGGTGCGGGCCGCCATCGAGTATTCGTTCCTTCTCGGCGTGCTCACGCTCACCGCCGCCACCGTCAAGAAGGCGCTGTGGAAGGTGGAGGGGCTGGACACCGCGTATGACGTCTGGTTCGGCGGGGCGAAACTGATGTGGGACCACTACGGCGCGCTGCCGCTCATCATCGGAGCGGGCGCGGCCACCATTTCCGCCGCGTTGGCCGTGAAGTGGCTTGTCGGCCACCTGCAGAAGCACGGGCTGGCCGCCTTCGGCTGGTACCGCATCGCGCTGGGGGCCGTTGTCGGCGGGCTGATGGCCGCAGGGGTTTTCACCCCGTGAGGCGGCGGGCGCTATTCCGGGTTGTAGGAGCCGCCGTAACCGGGTTGGTAGGGATGGAAACGCAGGATGGGAGCCATCGCCGTGAAATGCAGGTCCACGGCGTAAACGCGGCAATCCGCCTCGACGGCGATGGTCGCGATCAGGACATCGTTCCATGGCGCGGTGACGCCGTGTGACTTGAGCAGGGCGAAATTCGCCGCCGCCTTGCGCCAGAGTTTTTGATCGCTGCGGATGTAGGGAAGCACGTTGCACCATGCCTGCAGCCGCTCGCGTTCCTGTGGCCTGGCCCCGCCCAGGTATTCCATCTCCACCGGTCCGCAGAGCGCGGCTTGGAATTCATCCAGTAACCCGCGTACGGCCAGCTTGACGGCCGGGTCGCCATCGCGGCGGTGAAGCTCGATCCAAGCGCTCGTATCGACCAGAACCATGGCGCTCAGCGGTCGAAATCCTCGATTTGCTCGTTGGTCATCGGGTAATCCCCGAATTCCCCCTCCATGACCTTCCGGCCGAATTCGCGGGCCATCTGCCGACGCACGAATTCACGGGCGGCCTTCACCACCGCAGGGCCTTTCTTGGTCTCACCGGTCAGGCGCATGGCGTCCGCCAAGACCTGGTCGTCGATTTCAATGGTGATTCTCATCCCGGAAACCTGGTGAGAAATGATGATTTTTCAAGATCATTTATCATGTTTTGTCACCATTTGAGACGATCCGCCCCTGTTCAACAAAAGCGGACCATGTCCTTGAGGAACTGGCCCCAGAGGAAGAACAGGCCGCGTCTGGAGTATTGGAAATGGCCGTCGCCGGTGAGGCGGATGATGCCTGAGGCGAGGTTGTGCTCCACCTGGCGGCGCATTTCCTCCTCGATGGAGTTTTCGATGGCCTCGGGATCCGGGATGCGGAGCTGGTCGGCCGGGATGCTGAGGCGGGTGAGGTATTGGCGGTGATCGGCGAGGATCTGGTGGAAGCAGTTTTTCCCGCAGGGCACGTGGTTCCAGCGCACGTCCGGCGGGCAGCGCAGGGTGGGGGCGAAGGGGAAATTCGTGGTGCGCCAGATGCGGCCCTCGCAATCGTGCGAGGTGATGGTGATGAAGGCGAAGGCCACGTCGCTTTGTTCGCAGAGGCAGACGGCGGAGACCGCGCGCTCCTCCGGGTGCCAGTAGAGGCGGAAGAACTGGCGCATGCCGTCCCATTCCCAGCCGCAATCCGAGACGTGCTCGAAGCCCGCCTCCTCCATCGCCGCGGCGGCTTCGGGGGCGTTCGGGAAGAACGAGGGATTGGGGATCGGCCGCTGCGTCAGGCGGTTCTCCACCGGCAAGCGCATGCGGCGGATCCGGGTGAGCAGCTCGATCCATGGCAGGAAGAGCCAGACCACCGCGCCCGCCCAGCCGGCCGCGAGGCTGCCGGTCAGGTAGTAGAGCATCAGGAAGCTGGCCGCCAGGAAAGTGAGGGCCCCGAGTTTGCGCAGCCCCGTGCCGCGGGCCGAGCGCAGCGCCACGGCAAGCACGAACAATCCGAGGACGATCAGGGTTTCACGCATGCGGGACCGGCTGTGAAGAAATTATGCGGCATGGATGGACAACGGGTTCCACGGTTCTCCGGGCCGTGCAAGTTCTTGTTTCGCCTCATTCCCACGACTGGAGCAGCAGGGCTCGCAGCCGTTCCGGATCGGTGGCGGAGGTCTTTGCCACGAAGCCCCGGGCGTGGGCGAAATGCACGTCCTCGCAATCCTGGATCCGCGTGAAATCCAACCGCGGATGGTCGTTGTGGCGGGACAAGCCGAAGCCTGCTCCCCGGCGGTCCGGATAGACCAGGCCCACCACCTTCTCCCCGTCCGGGTGGCCTTCGATGAAGCGCCCCAGGCCCGCTCCCGGGTCATCCGGCAGCGGTTCGGTGCGCGGTAGGTAGAGCACGTGGAACGGCCCGCCCGGCGAGGGGATTTCCCAGAACTCACCGGTGGCCGCGATGAAATCCAGCCGCTGCCGCAGGTTCTTGAGGTAGTCGAGCAGGTCCGCGCCGATCCAGCGCATCACCTCCCAGAGCGGATCGCCGGGCTCCAGCCGGGACGCCGCGGCGAAGCGGCGGAGCAGGGTGCCATCGATGGGCGAGCTGAGCTTGGCGAGCACCTCGCGCCCGATGCCCAGCCAGCGCGAGGTTTCCACCGCGCCGCGGGTGTCGAACCACTCGGCCGGTTCCAGCCAGTCGCAGAAGGCCCGCGCGTCCTCGTAGACGCCGAGATGCTGCAGCACCAGGCTCAGCGCGCAGATTGGCGGGTGGTCTTTGGGAAATTGGTGGTGATCGAAATTCCCCCGTTCCGGAGCGTGCTCGCCGCCCACGTCCACCACCGCCGTCGCGGGATCGGTCAGATCGGTCTCCGTCGGTTCGCGGCGGACAAGCGGCGCGCGATGTTTGGCGAGCAAGAGACAGCAGGCGAGGAACTCGTCTTTGTGCGAGCCTCCGGGGTGGGTCAGGATCAGGGAAAAACTCATGGGCGGGGCGTCCGTCGGGAGGCGGCAACATAGGCCCTGCGTCCGCCATGGGAAGTTTTTTGAAAATCCCGGCCGCGAGGCCGGACGGGTGGATTCCGGGATTGCCGCCGCGGCCGCGGTTTCCGATCCTCCGCCGCATGCGCATCCACTCGGCCGAATTCATCACCAGCGCCGCCGGGTTGCCCGGCTGCCCGGCATGGGCGACGCCGGAGTTCGCCTTCATCGGCCGGTCCAACGTCGGCAAGTCCTCGATGATCAACCTGCTCGCCAACCGGCACGGGCTCGCCAAGGTCTCCGCCACTCCGGGAAAGACCCGCCTGCTCAATTTTTTCCTGATGAACGGCTCCTGGAGCCTCGTGGACCTTCCCGGCTACGGCTACGCGAAGGCCGACAAGGGCGAGAAGTTCGACTTCAACGCCCTCGCCGGTGATTATCTGGAACAACGCGAAAACCTGCGCCGCGTCTTCGTGCTCATCGATTCCCGCCACCCGCCCCAGCGCATCGACGTGGATTTCGTCGCCTGGCTGGGCACCACCGGAGCGCTTTTCTCGCTGGTCTTCACCAAGGCGGACAAACAATCCGCCGCGAAGACCAAGGCCAACATCGCCCTGTTCCAGGAAACGATCTCCCCGTTCCTCGGCGTGCAGCCCGAGACGCTCGCCAGCTCGGCCAAGACCCGCGCCGGCCGCGATGAGATCCTCCGCGTCGTCTCCCGTTCCTTGGGAAATTGAGCGGCGGAGTCTTGGAGGAATGCCGCGCAACTTTTCCCGCTGAAACAGGTTTCCCTTACTGTGCGTATTTTGCTTCAGGCAAACGGCGCATCGCTTGCCTGTGAGTATGAAACCCATCGTCCATCGCCTGGTCTCCTGGAGTCTGGCGGCAGGGGCATTCCACACGGCAAGGGCCGCAGAACCCGTGTGGGTGAAACCCTACGAGGCCGCCGCCTTCGCCACTCCGGAAACGAAGATCGACCGCATCGTGTTCGCCGCACAGCGGAAAGCTGGCATCCAGACAGCGCTTCCCTGTTCGGACGAGGTCTTCGTACGGCGCGTGTTTCTCGATGTCATCGGCCTGCCACCCACCGCCGCGGAGGCGCGGGACTTTTTCCGGGAAACCCGGCCGGACAAGCGCGCGGCCTTGATCGACACGCTGTTCACCCGCGACGAATACGCCGATTACTGGTCGATGAAATGGTGCGACCTCCTGCGGGTGAAGTCCGAGTTTCCCATCAACCTCTGGCCGAACGCGGTGCAGGCCTATCAGCGTTGGATCCACGAATGCGTGCGCGACAACACGCCTTGGGACCGCATGGCCCGGCAGCTCCTCACCTCCAGCGGTAGCAACTTCCGCGTGCCGCCCGTGAATTTCCTCCGCGCCGTCCAGGGCCGCGGCCCCCAACCGCTCTCCGCCGCCGTCGCCCTCACCATGATGGGCAGCCGCATCGAAAAATGGCCGGCCGACCGCCGCGCCGGCATGGAGGCCTTGTTCTCGCGCATCGCCTACAAACCCACCGCCGAGTGGAAGGAGGAAATCGTCTGCCTCGATCCCGCGCCCATGGGACCGCTGGAAGCCGTGCTGCCGGACGGCCGCAAGGTGAAGGTCCCGCCCGGTGCAGACCCGCGCGCCGTCTTCGCCGACTGGTTGCTCGCCCCGGAAAACCGCTGGTTCGCCCGCGCCGCCGTGAACCGCCAGTGGGCGTGGATCTTCGGCCGCGGCATCGTCCACGAGCCCGACGACCTCCGGCCGGACAACCCGCCCGCCATCCCGGGCCTGCTGGACCATTTGGAAAAGGAATTCATCGCCGGCGGATACGATCCCCGGAAACTGCTCCGCCTCATCCTCAACTCGCAGGTCTATCAGCTTTCGCCGATCCCCCGCTCCACCGATCCGAAGTCCGCGGCCGTCTTCGCCTCCTATCCGGTGCGCCGCCTCGATGCCGAGGTGCTGCTCGACTCGCTCTGCACCCTCACCGGCACCACCGAGGGCTATGACAGCCCGATCCCCGAGCCCTTCACCTACATCCCGCCCAGCGCCCGCTCGGTGAACCTCGCGGATGCCTCGATCACCAGCCCGTTTCTCGAAATGTTCGGCCGCTCGCAGCGCGACACAGGCAGGGTGATGGAACGCGCCAATTCGATCTCCGACTCCCAACGCCTCCACTTGCTCAACTCCTCCCAGATCCAGGGAAAAATCGAGCGGAGCTGGAAACTCAAAGCCCTCCTGCAAGGCAAGCGCAAGGACCCCTCCACCGTGATCCGGGACCTCTGGATGACCGTGCTTTCCCGCCCGCCACTCCCCGCGGAGGAAGACGCCGCCCTCTCCCATGTGCAGACCTGCGGCCTCGCCCTCAAGCAGGCCGCCGATGACCTCGTCTGGGCACTCGTGAACTCGAAGGAGTTCCTTTATCGGCACTAACAAAAACCTCTACCGCCATGATCGATCCCATGCTCACCCGCCGCGACTGGTTGAAACTCGGCTTGATGGGTGCCGCCGGATACACCATCGGCGATTCCGGCATCGCCGCGCCGGTCATCGCCAAACCCGCCAGAGCCGTCATCCAGATCTGGATGTGGGGCGGCCCCGCACACCTCGACACCTTCGATCCGAAACCCGACGCCGGACGCGACTATTGCGGCCCGTTCACCAATCCGCTCGCCACCAACGCCGATGGCATCCGCATCGGCGAGATGCTGCCGCTGCTCGCGAAACAGGCGGACAAGTATTCCGTCATCCGCAGCATGACCCACGGCAACAACGGCCATGAGACCGCCGCCTACATCGTGCAGACCGGCCGCCAGCCGGACCGCCTCTCCTGGCCGGGCCTCGGAGCCATCGTTTCCGCCTTCAAGGGCTACGACCACGGCTACACGGGCCTGATCCCCCCCTACGTCGTTCTAACCACCACCCAGGGCCGTTTCTCGGAATGCGGATTCCTCGGCCCGAAATACAAACCCTTCGCCACCGGCGGGGACCCGGGCAAGCCGCGCTTCGAGGTCGAGGGCGTCATCGCCGCCGGCATCAGCGACGAGCGCCAGAAACTCCGCCGCGATCTGCTCCACCGGCTCGACACGCTCGGCCGCGCCATGCCCACCGAGATCAGCTTCCACAATCTCGACAAGTGCGAGGACCAGGCCTACGACCTCATCCTCGGCGACTCGCGCAAGATCTTCGACCTCTCCCAGGAAAAGGACGACCTGCGCGACCGCTACGGCCGCAACACCTTCGGCCAGTCCTGCCTCATGGCCCGCCGCCTCGTCGAGCAGGGCGTGCCCTACGTCACCATCAACTACAAGGGCTGGGACACCCACAAGCAGCACTTCGAGATCATGCGCCGCAAGCTGCCGGAACTCGACGCCGGCTTCGCCACGCTCCTCCAGGATCTATCAGACCGCGGCCTGCTGGACAGCACCATCGTCTGGTGGGGCGGCGAGTTCGGCCGCACGCCCAAGGTCTTGTGGGAGCCCCCTTGGAATGGCGGGCGCAACCACTTCGGAAACTGCTTCTGCTCGGTGCTTGCCGGCGGCGGATTCACCGGCGGCCACGTCGTCGGCAGCTCGGACAAGACCGGCTCCGAGGTCGTCGAACGCCCGGTGCATCCGCATGATTTGTTAGGAAGCATCTGCGAGCGCATGGGCATCAATCCGGACGGGAAAATGCCCAATCCCATGGGCCAGGACCTCAAGGTCATGCCCGAGGACCTGCCCGGCTTCACCAGCGAAAGCAAACGCCTGAGGGAAATCATGTGACACGCCGCCCATGAGCATCCGCCACACATCCGGAAAAGACTGCGCCCGCGCCCCTCGCGGGATGCCGCTCGTAGCCGCGCTCGTCGCCGCCTTTCTCCAATCCGCCAGCGCCCAACCCGGACGCAACGACCCGCGCGTGGGCTACCTCCACCCGGCCGGAGCCTGCCGCAACACCACGCTCGAAATCCTCGCCGGCGGCCAGGGCCTCAACTCCATGAAGGAGGTCCGCGTTTCCGGCAAGGGCGTCGAGGCCCGCGTCATCAAAACCTACCGCCCTGTCCGCAACCTCGACGGCGACCAGCGGGCCCTTCTGCTCTGGCGCGTCGCCTGCCGCCGCGCGGAAATCAATGGCAAGCCGAAACCTCCCGCGCCCAAGCCACCGCCGCCCAATCCCGACGGCACGCCGGCCCCGGACGTGAAACTGCCGGACATGCCCGTCCTGGATTTGTTGGAGAAGCTCGACCTCCGCGGCATCGAGCACTGGATGACCGTGCGCCAGCGCATGGACCGCATGCAGCAAAACAACCAGCTCGGCGACACCGTGAGGATCGAGTTAAAGATCGCCGCCGATGCCGAGCCAGGCGTCCGCGACCTGCGCCTCGGCGGCCCGCAGGGACTCACCAACCCCATGCGTTTCGAAATCGGAACCTTTCCGGAAATCGCCGAACGCGAGCCGAACGAACCTCAAAGCCGCAATCCCGCCACGGACCTTCCCGCGGCCCAAACTCCCTGCACCTTCAATGGCCAGGTCCAGGCCGGCGATGTCGACGAACTCCGCTTCCGGGCCAAACGCGGCGCGAATCTTGTCGTCCGCGGCCAGGCCCGCGCGCTCATCCCCTACCTGGCCGACGCCGTGCCCGGTTGGTTCCAGATGGTGCTCGCCGTGCGTGATGCGAAGGGCCGTGAGGTCGCCTATGGCGATGATTTCCGTTTCGATCCCGATCCCGTGCTCTGCTTCCGCGTGCCCGAGGACGGCGAATACACGCTGGAGGTCCGCGATGCGATCTACCGCGGCCGCGAAGATTTCGTCTATCGAATCCACGTCGGCGAGCTGCCCTTCGTGACCTCGATGTTTCCGCTGGGCGGCAGGGAAGGCGTCCCCACCACCGCCGAGCTGCGCGGCTGGAACCTGCCCGCCAGCCGTGCAACGCTCGATGTTTCCGCTGGCGGGCCGCCCGTCCGGACCCTGCGCATGCAAGGTAAACCATGTGCCTCCAACGAGGTCCCCTACGCCGTGGACACGTTGCCGGAGGCGTCGGACACGGAACCTAACAACGACGCGACGCGGGCGCAGGCCATCCCGTTTCCGCAGGTCATCAACGGCCGCATCGACAAACCCGGCGACGCCGACGTCTTCCGCATCGAGGGACACAAGGGCATGGAACTCGTCGTCGAGGTGCAGGCCAGACGCCTCCGCTCGCCGCTCGATGCGGTGCTGCACGTCGCCGACGAAAGCGGGCGCGTGCTTGCATGGAACGACGATCTGATGGAGAAGGACGGCCATCTCCATCTCGGCGACGGCCTGCTCACGCATCATGCCGATCCAAGGGTGCGCGTAAGCATTCCATCCGACGGACCGGTTTACATCCGCATCGCTGACACCCAGACGCATGGCGGCGCGGAATACGCCTACCGGCTCCGCATTTGCAGCGTGCGCCCGGATTTCGAACTGCGCGTCACTCCGTCCGTCGTCAACGCCCCCGCCGGCGGCCATGTGCCGCTGCGAGTGCATGTCCTGAGAAACGACGGCTTCGATGGCGAGATCCGCCTCGCGCTCAAGGAAGCGCCGGAGGGTTTCCATCTATCAGGCGCGAGGATTCCCGCCGGAGTCACGCAGATCAGGGCCACCCTTTCGATTCCGCCCCGCCAGGCGGCCGGAGTGGTGGCGCCGGTCCTGACGGGCTCCGCGGGAACCGGAAACGCAATGGTCACCCGCGAGGCCCTGGCCGCGGACGATACGATGCAGGCCTTCCTCTGGCGCCACCTGATGCCCGCCGGCGAGTGGCTCGTCTGCGTGGCCCCCGGCCGCGGCAGGCGGACGCCCTTGGACATCGCCTCCGATCTGCCGCTGCGCATCCCCGCCGGAGCCTCGGCCGAAGTGCGGGTCAAGGCACCCAAGTGGATCGTGGACCGCAAGCTGGAGCCGGAACTCAGCGAGGCTCCCGCAGGCGTCACCGTCTCCGCGGTCCGCCCGGCACCCGGCGGCGTGGCCTTTGACGTGAAGACGGACGCCTCCGTCAAGCCGGGCATGGAAACCAACCTCATCATCGATCTCTTCGCCACCGCCCAGCCCGGCGGAAAGCCCGGCGCTCCCGCCAAGCCCCAGCCGCGTTTCGTGCTCTCCGGCCTGCCCGCCATTCCCATTCTCATCGTGCCACCCGCCACCCCATGAAAACCTCACCGCCACCCTCATCCCGCGGCTCCGGCGTCATGCCGCACTGCGAAACCGCCGTCGAATGGCTCCAAGTTCATTGTGGAAATCTTCCCGCCACCGCCGCGGTCGCGCGCTTCCAGGGCAGCAGTGGCGTGACCGAGTGCCACGTGGCCGTCCAGCTCACCGGAAACTCCGCGGACCCGGAAACCACCCTCGAACTCGCGTGGTATCACGCCCTCGGCTCCGCCGAAATCGATCCATTCAGCACCGTGTTCCGCCGCGTGTTCTGCAGCGATGTGACGAACCAGGCCCCGGCCCTGGCGGAACTCTCGCGGAAGCACCCGGGCGCGTTCTCGGTCATCGGCCAGCCGCCCCTTCCCGCCGCCAAGTTCGCACTCTGGTCCCAGCACCTCATCGATCCGGCGGGTGAGAACGAAATCATCCGCAAGGGCCCGGCCGCGAGTTGCCGCAGGGGCGCGCTCACCCACCACTGGATCACCGGCTTGACCGATCCCTCCACCCGTGACTCCGCCAAACAGACCCGCAACGTGCTGGAACACCACGAGGCATGGCTCGCATCCCACGGCATGACGCTCGCCGCCAACGTCGTCCGCACCTGGTGGTTCGTCCGCAACATCGATGCCGACTACCAGGGCCTCGTGGATGCCCGCCGCGATCATTTCTCCAGCCACGGCCTCACCAAGGACACTCATTACATCGCCAGCACCGGCATCGCAGGCGCGCCCGCCGATCCCGCAGCGAGCCTCTCGCTCGATTCCCACGGCATCGCCGGCCTGCGGCCCGATCAGATCGACCATCTCCACGCTCCCGACCACCTCTGCCCCACCCACGACTACGGCGTCACCTTCGAGCGCGCCACCGCCATCACCTACGCCGACCGCCGCCATGTGTTTCTATCAGGAACGGCCAGCATCGACTCCTCCGGCCGCATCGTCCACGAAGGCGATGTGGTCAAACAACTCGACCGCACGCTGGATAACATCGACGCCCTGCTGGCCCGGGCGGATGCCAACACCGGGGACCTCGCCATCCTGCTCGCCTACCTCCGCGATCCCGCCGACGGCGCGGTGATCGGCGAGGCCCTGCGCGAGCGCTTCGGAGCCATGCCCTTCGTCCTGCTCCACGCTCCCGTCTGCCGTCCCGGCTGGCTGATCGAGCTCGAGGGCCTGGCCATCGTGCCGGTCCGCCGTCCGGAACTGCCGGAGTTCTAACGGACCCGCGCGGCGCGGGCGTTTGCAATAGCCCGGCCCTCCCGGCCGTATCCGGAGGACCATGCAGGCCTTTCCTCCTTCCGTGCTCGTGTTCGCGGCGTTCGCATCCTTGGCCTTCGGACAGGATGCCGCCATCTCCCTGGCAGGCACCTGGCGCTTCGAACTGGACCGCGCCGACGCGGGCCGTGAGGCGCGCTGGTTCACGCGGCAACCCGCAGGAACCATCCAACTGCCGGGCATCCTGCAGGCGCAGGGATATGGCGATGAGATTTCCCCCGAGACGCCATGGGTCCTGGGTCTCGGAGGCGAGTGGTGGAAGCTCCAGCCGCCGGAGATCCGGGATGCCTTCTCCCGTCCGGGAAAAGTGGAGGTGCCCTTCCTCTCGCAACCGCCCCGCCACTACCTGGGAGCGGCGTGGTATCAACGCGAGATCGAGATTCCCGCCGCCTGGAAGGACCACCGCGTGTCGCTTTTCCTCGAACGTCCGCGCTGGGAATCCACCGTCTGGGTGGACGAGCGTGAGGCGGGCTCCGCACGCAGCCTCGTGGCCCCGCACGAATTCGGGCTCGGGTTGTTAGAGCCGGGCCGCCACCGCCTCACCATCCGCCTCGACAACCGCCAGATCGTCCGCGATCCGAAGGACAACGGCCACATGCCGGACGCACACGCGGTTTCGGACGCCCTCGGAGCGACGTGGAACGGCATCGCCGGCCGCATCGAGCTTCGCTCCACCCCGCAAGTCTGGATTTCCGACGTGCAGGCGTTTCCCAACGTGGCGGAGAAATCCGTCAGGCTGCGCGTGGTCGTCGGCAACATCACCGGCCGGCCCGGCGAGGGCACGCTGCAGGCGGGCGGCGTGAGCGTTCCCGTCCATTGGGATGCCGGCGGCGGCAGCGCCGAACTGCAAGTGCCGCTGGGTGCCGACGCGAAGACCTGGGATGAATTCCAACCGCACCTGCACCGGCTGGACACCACGCTCAAGAGCCCGTCCGGCGACCATGTCAGACAGGTGTCCTTCGGCCTGCGGGAAATCACCTGGCGCGGCAAGGACCCGCTCATCAACGGCCGGGTCGTGAATTTCCGCACCACGCACTTCGGCCTGGATTTCCCCCTGACGGGCTATCCGGCGACGGATGTGGCGTCGTGGAAAAAGATCATCCGCCGCTGCCGTGAGTTCGGCCTGAATGGCATCCGCTTCCACTCGTGCTGCCCACCGGAGGCGGCCTTCACCGCGGCGGACGAGCTGGGCTTCTACCTGCAGCCGGAGTGCGGGCTATGGGCACCGTTTCATCCCGGAAGCACCTTCACCCGCTATCTGGAGGAGGAGACGCCGCTCCTGCTGAGGGCCTACGGAAACCATCCGTCATTCGTCATGTTCTCACCCTCGAACGAACCATCCGGACGCTACACCCAGGTCACCCCGCAATGGGCGAAGGCATGGCATGAGCGCGATCCCCGCCGGCTCTACTCCGCGGGCACCGGCTGGAACCGCCCCGAGCAGGTCACCGGCGGCGCGCAGTTCGCCGGACTCGTCCGCTACGGCCGCGGCGAGCTGCGCAACACCACCGGCTGGTTCGGTGCGGATTTCCGCAAGGCCCTCGAAGGCGTGGAGATCCCCGTGCTCGCCCACGAGATCGGCCAGTGGTGCGCCTATCCGGACTTCAGCGTGATCGGGAAATTCACCGGCTACCTGCGGCCCTCGAACTACCGCATCTTCCGCCACATCGCGGAACGCAATGGGTTGTTGGAAATGAACGCGGACCTCGCCCGCGCCTCCGGCAAGTTCCAGCTCGCCTGTTACAAGGAGGAGCTCGAGGCGAACCTCCGCACGCCGGGACTCGCCGGCCACCAGATGCTCGATATCCGCGACTACCTCGGCCAGGGCACCGCCCTCATCGGCGTGCTCGATGCATTCTGGGAACCAAAAAACTACGTCACTGCCGCCGAGTTCCGCCGCTTCCACGGCGAGACCGTGCCGCTGGCCCGCCTCGGAAAACGCACCTTCACCACCGCGGACACGCTGGAATGCGAGGCCGGCATCTATCACTTCGGCACCGCGCCGCTGGCCGGGGCGCGGCCCGCTTGGAGAATCACCACCCCTGCCGGAAACACCGTGATGAGCGGCGCTTGGGACGCCCGCGACATCCCCATCGGAAAGGACATCCCGCTTGGCCGGATCCGCGCGGCGCTCGCGGCGCTGCGCGCCCCGGCCGCATACCAACTCGTCGTCGGCCTGGAGGGAACCGCCATCGAAAACGATTGGAACTTCTGGCTCTATCCGGCGGCGGAAGCGCCACCCGCCGCGGACGGCCCGCTCGTCTCCAGCGATTGGAACGAGGTCGCCGCGCGTCTGGAACAGGGCGGCATGGCGATCTTCACGCCGAGAAGGCTGGACCCCGCGCTCTCCCCGCCGATGAGGAAAACCCCCGTGTTCTGGAACATCCAGATGACCGTGCGTCCTCCCAAGAATCCCGCGCCGCGCTTCGACGCCATGCTCGGCCTGCTCTGCGATCCCGGACATCCCGCGCTCGCCTCCTTTCCCACCGACCGCCACTGCGATTGGCAGTGGACCTCCATCATCGACGGCGTCCGCTCGGTGAATCTCACCTCCGCCCCGCGCGAACTCCGTCCCATCGTCTCCGCCATCGACGACTGGAACCGCAACTGGCGCCTCGGCGTGATCTTCGAGTGCCGCGTCGGCAAGGGCCGCCTGCTCGTCTCCGCCATTCCCCTGGACAAGAGCGATCCGGTCACGCGGCAGCTCCGCGCGTCCTTGACGGCTTACGCGGCGGGCGGCGCGTTCCAACCCACCGCCACCCTCACGCCCGAGCAGGCAGGCCGGCTCTGGACGACCGGCGGCAGCCCGTCACCCGCGCCACCCTCCCGGAAGTTCGATCCGGACCTCGACGACGGCTCCGGCTCTCGCCCATCACCCTGAATCCCCGTTCATCCCTCCATCCGCGGGAGAGCGGATCGCCGAACCGGACCGCGGACTTCAGTCCGCCCCGGACTTTCCCGTGACCAAGGTTGTCACACCACCATCCAAAGAAGGTCGTGGCAAGACGCCGCAAGGGTCGCGTGCTCCACTCCGGCGTTGCAACGCGCCCCGCAGCCTGCATGATCCGAAGCGAAAACCAACACCAACGATCGACGTCCCTACCTCAATCGGCAGATATAAAATGACTCCGTTGCGACAATCATGAAAACCATCCGAAACATGCTGGTGGCGGTGTCTGTCTCGCTGAGCTGTGGTTCAGAAGCGGCGATTCTTTTGAATGCCGGGACGACCTACACTCAGAACTTCGATTCCATGGGGACCTCGCAGACGCTGCCGGAGGACTGGCAGATTACATTCAACGATCTTTTCACCTACCCGTTGAACAACCCTTATTTGGACAGCTCGTCCTCACTGGATTTTCAGGTTTCCAGCGGCACGCCGACAACGCCCGGAACTTATAACTTCGGAAGTGCGGGTGGATTGGATCGTGCCGTGGGGTCGATTCCTTATTCCACATTTTCCACCGAGAACTCCCTTTCGTCGCTTCTTTTGGCGCATTTCCGGATCAACGACCCGGCAATCACCAGTCTGAGGATCAGCTACGATGTTGAGACTTATGTTATCGGAGAATCGCCCATATTGACCGTTCTGGGACTTTACAGCAGCAGCCAGGTTCCCACCGATTGGCGATACTTGGCTTCGAGTCTTGGAGCGGGTTCCGCGACGGGGCATTATTTCACCGCTCCGCCATCGAAAACCGTGAACAAGGTTCTGACGTCAGCGAATTTCACCACCGGGGATTTGTATCTGATATTTCAATTCAACGGTGAAGGGGCGAACGGCCTGGCGCTGGACAATGTATCCGTCACGGCAATTCCGGAACCGGGCTCCATCCTCCTCCTCATGTCAGGCATCATGTTGGCATGCAGACGCAACAGGCCGCACAGATCATTCCTCGTTGGCGTCAGCCCCGGCTTCTGACAAGCCTCGCGCGGTCGGCGGGCTTGGCGGTCTCTGCCGCGGTGGCGGAATGGTCCTCAGCGCCACAGTTCGCAGGCGTGGGCCGCGAAACCCGCGCCGAAGGCGGTGAGCCAGAGGCGGCGGTCATGCGGGTGGTTAGCAGCCAGCCTGCGTTCCAGCGCGAAGAGGACCGCCGGGCTGCTCATGTTTCCGTGGTCGCGCAGGACTCCGCGGGTCTCGGCGAGGTGGAAGGGCAGCGCGGCTTCAAGAGCCTCCACCACATCGCGGCCGCCGGAATGGGCGATGACCTGGTCCGGCTCGCCCTGTCGCATGGCGAACAGGTCCGCCACCGCCTCAGCGGCCAATCCGGGCACCGCGCGGTGGAGTTGGTTCCGGAGCTTTCCCGCGTCGTTGACGAAGCGGATTTTCTCCCGCTCCTCCGGCCGGTGGAGGGTGGTGAAGCCACCCGCCTGCCAGTCGTCGGGTCTGCCATCGGTCGTCCAGATTGCGGCCGCTGCGCCATCGCCGAAGAGGCAGAGGCTGATGAGCACGCCGGGGTCGTCGTTGAGGAAAAACGCCGCCGAGCAGATTTCCACGGCCACGGTGGCCACCACCGCGCCGGGGTTCGCCGCGAGGAAGCCGTGGGCGGCGCGCAGCATCGGGATGGCCGCGCCACAGCCGAGGCCCACGAGATCCGCCAGATAGGTGTCGCCACGGAGGCCGAGGCGCTCGGCGAGATGGCTGCTCACGCCGGGGCAGAGGTAGCCGGTGCAGGTGCAGACAAACAGGGCGTCCACCTGCGCGGGCGCGAGGCCGCCGCGCTCCAGCGCGCGGGCCAGGGAGGTGGTGGCGAGCGCCGGGGCCTCGCGCTCGAAGCTCTCGTTGAGGGCCTGCGCCCCGCGCGAGAACACCGGCCCGATTTCCTCCACCGCGAAGTTCCGCCGCTCGATGCCCGCGTTTCCGGCGGTCAGCACCTTTTCCACGAGCGCCGCGGAGCGGGGTCTCAGCGCGCCCAGCGATCCGGCGCGTTGGAAAGCCTCCCAACATTCCTGCTGGGAAAACGAGCGGGGCGGGACGGCGGTGGCGAGCGAGCGGAGATGCATGGGAGGATCGGGAAATTCTAACGGACCAGTGGGAGCGCCAGACGGAACGGCAGCAGGCGGGCGGCGGAGAGGGAATGCAGCAGGGCGCGGCCGGAGTCATCGAGAAGCACGGAGTGCAGCGCCCGTGCCGCGGCGAGCCTGCGGCGGAAGCGCCGCTGGAGCACGGAGCGGATGCGGTTCACCGCCGCCTGCCATGCGAGCCCGCCGGAGGCCCATGAGACGAGCGGACCGCAAGCCATCTCCGCGGCCTGGAAGACCATCGACATCCCATTGCCCGTGAAGGGCGGGATCATGCTCTCCGCATCGCCCACGCAGGGCAGTCCCGGCACGAGCTGCTGACGGCCGAGTTCGAAGCCCGCCACGGCGGAAAAAGAATCCTTCCGCCACTCCGCCCGCCTCAGGAGCGCGGCGAGCCGCCCGTTTCCACCCGCCTCGAGATACGCGGGCAGCAGGTCCCGGCCCTCCCCGGCAAGCGCGCGATCCAGCCGGAACAGGCCGCAGACGTTTTGCCAGCCGTCCTCGACGCCCGCGATGCCTGCGTAGCCGTTGCTTCCGGCATGCATTTCCAGATCCGCGGACACCGGCAAACCCCGCAGGTGCGCCTTCAATCCGATCCATGGTCCCGGCCGCGGCCGCCTACCCGCCGCCCAGACCAAGCCCTCCGCCGCCACCGGCCGGACGCGCGTTCCCGTCCGCACGGTCCCGCCAAGCTCCTCCACGCGCGACTTCAGCCGCCCGTCCAACACGAAGCGGGAAATCCCAAGGGCCGGCTCCGGCAGCCGCCCGCGGTGGATCTCATGCCCGCCATCGTACCAGCACAGCGAACGGTGAATCCGGGCGTCCGCGAACAAATCCCGGATGCCCAGAAATTCCAGGGTCTCCTCGGAAACCCCCGAGATGAACTCGCCGCAAACCCGGTGCCGCGGATAGAACCCCGCCTCCATCACCGAGACCGGGACGCCCCGCGAGCGCAGCGCAGCCGCCAGCGACAGTCCCGCCAAGCCTCCGCCGGCGATGGTGATTTCCTTCATCAAACGCGCCATGCTACCACGTGTCTCGCCCCGCGCCATGTGGAAGTTTCACGGAACCTCCACCGCTCCGGCTCCGGGCCGAGCAGCGGGAGCCATTCGCCCTCCGCGAATCCGCCGCGGATGCTCACATGCATGTCGTGGCGGGTCACCAGGTTGACCCATGGCCACATCAGGAATCCGAGCACGTGGGGCACAAGCGCGCGGTCGGGCTCGTTGAAAACCAGCACCTCGAATCCGGCGCAAAGCCGGCCGAGGATGCGCAGCGCCTCGCCCTCGAAGTGATGGAGGAACAGATTCGCCACCAGCACGCCGCCGCCCGCATCGAGGTCGCCGGCCAGCAGATCGCCCTGCCGCCAGCGCACCCGCGGATGAAGTGTGGCGGGCCTAGGTGCCAGATCGCAGGCCGTGACCGGCGCGCCCGGAAAAATCTCCGCGAGCTTCCCGGCCAACACGCCATCGCCCGCGCCGAGTTCGACGATTCCGCGCGCGGCGGCTTCCGCAAACCCCCGCACCGTGCGGCAGACCCACCGCTCATTGCCCATCAGGAAATTGATACGCCGCAGATCCGCGCGGCTGCGCACGGCCTCGGGATCGTCCGCCGCGAGGTGGTCGAGGATTTCCGGCTTCACCACTCGCGGCGAGATTGGCATGGTGGTCAGAGTGCCCGCCCCGACGCAAGGTGCCCGGCCAGGCTGGATTGCAGCGCTTTCAGGATCCGGCGGGGAAAAGGGGTTGGATCCATGTCGGTGCTGATGATTCCGGGAGCGGACTTATTGAGTCACGGCGGCCCGCTCATAAAAAGTCACGCCGACGCGCCGGATGTGGTCGAGCAACCCGGGGTGCGTCAGTTTCTCAAAGAGCGAGAGATCGATGCGATGGGGGAGCATGAGGTCATCGAGTTCGTTTTCGATGCGGGTGAGCAAGGCGTGATCGAGGTGCTTCCCGCATAGCGTGATATCGATGTCCGAGCCGGGGTGATGGGTTCCCTTGGCGCGTGAACCGTAAAGCACGGCCTTTTCCACTTCGGGATGATGCGTGAGCACCTTGCGGATGCTTTTCTCAGTGGAATCGGAAAGACCGTGATTCATGCGGACTCCTCCTTTTCGAGATCGAGGAACCGGCGGTGGAATGCTTCAAACGCCGGAACATAAAGTGTCCGCACCGCTTCACTGATTCTGTTGGCCACTTCGTCGTTGTAGGTGTGGGATGATTCGTTGCGGTGGGTGATCATGTTCATCCATGCCTCGCCATCCTCGATGAGCCCGGCGGCGAATGCGGCACGGGTGGCGTCCTTCGAGCCGTAGAGCTTGTCCGACGAGCCGCGCGAGCTGAGAAAATCCTTCAGAGTGTTCCATGCCAGTTCATGAGTGAACTCGAAGGCCTGGATCAAGCCCTGCCTTTCCAGATCGGAGAGGTCCCGCTGCTCCGCAAGTCCGCATGCATCACTCAGGCGCGCGAAGGCCCGTTTGAAGTTGTCGAAGCGCTGGACCCAGCGGGTGTCTGAGCTGCTCATGGGTTGGAGATAGCAGGGTCTTGGAATGGAGGAAATCAGAAACCTCGCGACTTCGAGGGGGTGGGTTCCGCGCCCATGGCTGGGCTGGCTGAGTACTGACCCCGATTTCCCCATTGGGGTGGGCTTTTCGGATGGGGGGCCTTCTTCATACCAATCGACATCCACCTTGGCAAAACGCCGGGCCAACACTGGTTTCCCCACCATGACCATGAAGACGGTGGAAGAATGCCTGACCCGGATCGAGCGCGAGTTCGATGCGTTGAAACACGAGGTTCTGGGTCTCAAGCCACGTGCCAAATCCTGGCGGCAGACGGTGGGTTCGATTCCCGACGATGAACTCTCCCGCATCGCCGAAAAACTGGGCCGCGAATGGCGCGATCAGGCGAACAAGGACTAGCTTGCATGTTTGTCCTGGATACCAATCACGTAAGCGAACTGACCTATCCGCCATCATCGCGTCGGCATCCCGACAACGTCAATTCTCGCCCCGACCCGGACCACACCTGAAAACACTGAAATCCAAGGCCTGACCCGGGAGCTGCAGGAGCATCGCCGAGCCCATTTTGTTGAAATGCAACACCTGACCCCATTCACGCAGGACACCCAACGATTTTGAGCCGCATGGCAACTCCCACCCGTCAAATCCCCTTTCTCAGATCCCGCAGGCTCCACAGCAGCCCCCCCGCCGCCGCCGCCGCATCGCCGCGCATTTTTCTCGCGCCGTCCCGGCGTTTCGGTCCAAAGCGCTCGCGGGCACTCGCAAACGCCTCGTTCACGAAGCTCCGGCCGCCGATCACCGCCCCGTCCGTGAAATACCTCACCCGACAGCGCAGCATCCTGCCCTGCGAAATCTCGCCCACGCGCTCGCTCTCGGCTTCCGCCGCGCTCATGCCCTTGCGCGTCCGCCTCGTCTCCTCCGCGCCGTTGCGGCCGATCCTTGTCTCGGTCTTCTCCATCGCCCCCGCCATCAGGAGTTTGCGGTATTCCTGCGAGACATCGTTGGTCCATAGCGAGGCATCCGCAGCGAAACCCTTGTGCGCCCGCAACGCCCTCACAAGGCCGGCCCGCGCCGTTTTCCCGTTGCCCTTCGCCCCGCCGCCGATCGCTTCGCCGTAGCTGCTCCAGCGATACTCCGCCGG
>Ga0114938_1000332_pt1 | contig 37641 bp, 31 predicted proteins | sample AshMeaBigSpring_FD_88675 | JGI IMG/M metagenome (GOLD analysis project Ga0114938, IMG submission 88675) | Groundwater microbial communities from Big Spring, Nevada to study Microbial Dark Matter (Phase II) - Ash Meadows Big Spring | ecosystem: Environmental > Aquatic > Deep subsurface >... | reverse complement strand
TTCCACGTATCTATCAAACACATGATAGCCGTTTCTCAATTTACTTCTACGTTCAAGCAATGTATCTATTGAACAGTATTTAGTAGCAGTCTGCCGTGAAATGCATAGTTTCTTGGATATGGCAAAAGGCTTGCATCCTTTCTTTTGCAACTCTTTTACTTCATTGAACATCACCTCTCTGGAGTCCTGTTTCTTCAATATACGGGGTATTGGTTCTTTCTGAATATCCGGTTTTGAATCAAGGCACCTCACAATATGCTCTTTGTGCCTGACTATACTCCGATACTCGCTGTAATGCTCGGAGATCACTTTAGTAAAACGGTCTTGGATATTTTTAATTAAATGAAACTTGTCAGCCACCTCTGTTATGTGGTGTTTTGAAGCAGAAATGGCTGCACTGTATTCCGTAAACCTGTCTCTGCTTGCCAATTTTACCGTCTGATGATGTTCCAGCCATACTCCGAAACTATTCTGTTCTCTATCACCCAGTAAGTCTATAACAATAGAGTGGTCAAGATCTATAATAATAGTTCCATATGTAGAACCCTTTCTTTGTGCCCAATCGTCAACACCAATTCTTATGACATCACTATATGAAGGAGGCAGCATACGGTGCAAATCTCTTAAGATTGTTGACCCGCTAAGCTTTGTTCCTTGTAAGGAAAGTATTTTTCCGGCAGTAATTGAAGAATGTTTGACTGCATGTTGATTCTGTACAACTTCACATCTACGAGTACGCCTGCGGTAACTGAACACTTCTACCCTGGCTGTTCGGCAAACGTGCGGAATTTGCATACCGGATTTGAGCAGAAGAATTTACGCATTCTAAGATGGAGAATTGTGGAATTTCCAAACACTGGCAAGTCTGAGATATGTCGAATATATAGATAAAACCTTACGGAAAAAGCTAAGTATAAATGCAATTAAAAATTATAATGAAAGATTTACACTAGAGAATATGATACAAAACACAATTAATTTGTACGAACAAATAATAGAAGAACATAATGCCTGAAATAACAATTCTAATGCCTGTCAGAAATGGCGAAAGATACATAAAAGAAGCTATTGATAGTGTTTTGCGACAAACATCCACTGACTTTGAGCTAGTGATTATAGATGATGGTTCCAAAGATTCTACAGTAGAAATCATCCAAGGATACGATAATGAAAGAATCTATTTAAGAAAAAGGAAGCACCAATTTGTTTTAAACCTAAATGAGGGGTTAAAATGGGCTTCTGGTTCTTATATCGCACGTATGGATGCGGATGACATTATGCATACAGAGCGCTTGAGGATACAATTAAAACGCATGAAAAAAAATCCAGATATTGTAGTCTGTGGTACGTGGGGAAAAATATTTAGCGATAACGGGAAAGAAAGGAAAGCATCCCATCTTGGATATGGTATTGTACGTGAACCTGTATTTGAATTATTGAAACATAACAAGTTACTTCATCCTAGTGTGATGATGAAAAAGGAGTTTTTACTTGACCACAACATTGAGTATCAAAACTATCCCTATTTAGAAGATTACAAATTGTGGTTTGATATTGCTAAAGCGGGAGGTACTTTATTTGTTGAGCCACAAGAATTATTAATGCTTAGAAAAAGTGATTTACAAATAACTGTAACTAAAAAGAAAGAGATGCACGCAGAGTCTATTCGTTTACGAGAAGAGATTCTCAGCTATCTTTTAACAATTAATCCAAATAAAATTTCAATGGATTTATTGTCAAATTTTGAGAATTTAGAAAAGAGCCAGTGGATTACAAACAAAGAAATTTTTGATGTTTTTATCAATATTTTAAGTAAAAGAACTTAGCTCTGAAAGTTATATTTTTATAACTCTAGCAAAAAATAACTTCTATTTGCTTAAATGCATTCTTTTTAGTTCATTTGCAAATAACTAACTGTAAATTCTATACTTATGAAAAGAAAATTAATAAAAGCTAATATTGACGAATTGAGAAAAGAGATGCCAGTATTGGATTTAGCTGAAGAAAAAGCGGTTATAGGTGGAGGAAACCTATATATAATGAACGAGGATGGACAAATTATTTTTAAAGGTAATACTTCATCAAATGAAGTGATTATAGCCATAGGTTCTATAGATAGCGGAAACATTATCAGACTATCAGGAGACACCCAGTTAACCCCGCTTAAAGAGGGAGGTTATATGATTACTGGTAGTGGAGTTGGCAAACAAGTTTTTGAATCCTTTGTCCATAGTACATGCGTAGAATGGTCTCTATATGAAAATAGCCAAACGGGATATTCTGCCATAAATACTTCCAACGATTATCGCAGCATTGGAATATATAATGTTCCAGGGTGCGATACACAATTTCATAATCATGAGTATAGTAATGATCCAAGCGAAGCTGATAAAAATAGTAAGGGGTATTACTCCAATTATTATATTTACCATGAAGAAAGCAAAACATATATTGCATATTAATAAACTAGGAATATTACTTAAACACAAAAAATAACAGCATTTATATGAGGATCTTTTTTATTTTTACGTTTTTCTGTTGGACGTATACAATGCTCGGACAACAGTATGTTTCATTAGAGAAAATGTTATTAAATTATCAAGAGAGAAAAACTACTGATGATTTGAGACGTTACGACATTATTTATGGCGTTGAAGAATCTGCAGAAGCATCCCTACTCAAAACCTCCTTATTACCTTATAACATTGCAGGCTCTAAACAATTTCGTGGCGAATGGCATATCGAATATTTCAATGACAAACCAATGCTATACCTACGAAAAATAGTCCCCCTCAAAGAAAGCCTGCAAGATTCTATGCTAATTTACGAAAGAGAACTGTTAGGCAAATACGGAATGAGCAAATATGGCATTCCTGCAAAATGGTATTCGGGAAACCTCACGATTCTTTTATGCCCACAGCATCTATTTGGAGAAATCGTAACTAAAGAGCTCATAGAGCTTACAGTAAAAGAGGGAGAAGTGATATCCCGCAATAGTAGAGTCATAAGAACAGGAGAAATGGAACGCACGCGCAATCCGCAAACAAATAGTGTCTTCGCTCTTATTGCCTCTTTGGATGGCTGCTGGCATAGCAACTTACAATATAAGTTAGATTTATTCGATCAATTCATAAACTTTGACTTTCAAAAGGCAAAAAAATCCATTAATACTTTTTGTTGTTCCATCTTATTGGTAACCGATTGCCAAGGTGAAGCAAATGGATATTTATTACACCCTACCAAGGTAACAGAGAAGGAAGAGTTATTAATGAATAAGTTGCTCAAACGTATCCGCCAATTGCCTCGTTGGAGTTTTGGATGGTTAGAAACAGTAGATGGCTTAATCTTTCGAGGTCGTTACTTGAAAGCCTCATATTCATCAGATACAGGTTGGCAATTCACAGATTACCTTTCGTTAGATCTCAAAAGATAATACCATGAGAAACCAACTGATTTACTTCATTGTATTACTGATATCTTTAACCTCCTGTGATCAGTTCTTTACAATGCCGGACACGTAAATGATAAGAACGGGGAAGCGATACTTACTCATTCTAGTAGCAAATATGATCACACATATAAATTATATCAATGATTTATGGAGTGTCGACATGATTATATTGCCTTTTTAGTAAGCGTCTCCGCGATTCTACATTGTCAGTAAAAGAAAAACGGTTAATAGAAATAATCCACTAACCGTTTTTCCTGTCAGGAAGTAAGTCCCTGTATTTTTCTACGGGTGTATTGGGTGCCCATTCGGCTGTTTTGTTGATAATGTCTGTCAAGTAATCAAAGAGATTCACATTCCGCATCCTGCAGGTTAATGACAGAGTATATAGTATGGCTCCCCGTTCAGCGCCCTTATGGCTGCCGAAGAACAACGAGATTCTTCTTGATAAAGATAGATACCTGTTGTAGCACTCCACTTCATTGTTATCCAAATGAACTTCTCCATGATTGAAGATTTCATTTCTGCTTTTGGGGATCTGGCTGTTCCGGCTGCTGCTTCTCAGATGAGTTTGAAACAAGTTTAGCGATTCCCTTGGTTATGCGTTTTTGCATGTCTAGAGATTCGCCTTTCCGAAGGAGCGATTCAACGCCGTTTGCTGTTCCATAATTGTAAAAATGAATTTGATGGAACAAAGATAAATAAAAGAGGAAGTTGATACAATGTGGAATCGCAGAGACGCTTACAGAAAGACATAAGTGATAAGTAGTTACCCAACCTAACTGATAAACAGTGGAAAGTTATAAAAAAAGTGAAAAACAAAGAAAGAAGACGAAAACGTCCTTTACGAGAGATGATAAACGCTATGATGTAGATTAGCAAGACGGGGTGTCAGTGGCGAATGCTTCCCAAAGAATTCGGTCCTTGGCAAACTGTTTACTTCTATTTCCGCAAATGGAAGCTAGAAGGAACCTTTGAGGAACTGATGCATCATCTTCGTGCCCTCTTGCGAAATGCATGTGGTAAAGCTATCAGCCCCAATGTAGGACTTATAGATTTCAGAAGCGTACGAACGTCTCATCATATAGATAGCTGTGAATAAGGTATTGATGGTGGCAAGAAAGTTAAAGGCAGGAAAGAGCATATAATTGTTGATACACTTGGATTGCCAATGGCAGCCAAAGTACATGCTGCAAATATTCATGACAGTGGAGCAGCCGTCGAACCGATAAAACAACTACGGTACATATTTCCAAGGCTAAAGAAGATTATAGCCGATGGGGCATATAGAGGAAAGATAGCTAATACGGTTAAAGATTTTGGATGGGAACTCTCTGTGGTACTCCGCTTTGAGGAATCGTCAAAGAAGTTTCAGGTACTTCCACTTAAATAAATTGTAGAACGAACGTTTTCATGGATAGAAAACCATAAAAGAATGACAACCGATTACGAATATAAAACAGAATCAGCAGAAGCGATGCTACAAATAACGTTTTGCCAAATCATGCTAAAAAACTTTTTAAAAAATCAAAACAGCTTCTAAAAGACAGAAATAGTACAAAAGTTTAAAATAATGAGAAGCTTCAACAGTAAAGCAAGCTCCTTTATGAGGAAAAATTGCCAACTTTAGTTACGATAAGAAAAATTAATTTTAAAAAGAGAAATGATTCAAATAAAACGTGTATTTTTGCGATTCGTAATTTACTACTGATTGAAAGCTGAATAATAACCGTTTTGCTTCAATCGCCAACCCCAAATATATATGGATAAATTTAGTTATGCTATCGGCCTTGGAATTGGCCAAAACTTGTTAGGAATGGGTGCAAAAGACATCAAAGTTGAAGATTTTGCACAAGCAATTAAAGATGTGATTGAAGGCAATCAAACAGCGATCAGCCACCAAGAAGCCCGCGAAATAGTAAACAAATATTTTGAGGAACTAGAAGCTCGAATGAGTGCAGCTAACATAGAACAAGGAAAAATCTTCCTCGAAGAAAACAAAAAGAGAGAAGGAGTTGTGACTTTAGCAAGCGGATTGCAATATGAAGTAATCACTGAAGGTACCGGTAAAAAAGCTCAAGCTACCGATCAGGTGAAATGTCACTACGAAGGTACACTGATCGATGGAACTTTGTTCGACAGTTCAGTAAAACGTGGAGAACCAGCTGTATTTGGTGTCAACCAAGTAATTCCAGGTTGGGTAGAAGCTCTTCAATTGATGCCGGAAGGTTCAAAATGGAAATTGTACATCCCTTCTGATCTTGCTTATGGAGCACATGGAGCAGGTGATATGATTCCTCCTCACACCACTTTGGTCTTTGAAGTAGAACTTATTGAAGTATTATAAATAATAATTTTAGCAAAATGAAAAAAATTAGCATTTTTATGGCAATTGCTGCAGCTGCAAGCCTTGCTTCTTGTACTGCTCAATCACCTAAAGCAAACTTGAAATCAGATCTTGATTCATTGTCTTACTCATTAGGTATGTCTCAAACTCGTGGTTTGAAAGAGTATTTGGTAGGTAATGGAGTTGATACAACCTACATGGCTGAATTCATCAAAGGTTTGAATGAAGGAGCATCAAAAACCAGCAAAAAAGATATCGCTTACATGACAGGTTTGCAGATTGGTCAACAAATCAGCGGTCGCATGATGAAAGGTGTAAACCAAGAATTGTTCGGTAGCGATTCAACAAAGACAATCAGCAAAGAGAACTTCTTGGCAGGTTTCATTGCTGGAACTCTTGAGAAAGGTGGTTTGATGACAGCAGAGCAAGCTCAGACTTATGCTCAGACAGCTATGGAAAGAGTAAAAGCTAAAGCAATGGAAGAACAATACGGTCCTAACAAAAAAGCCGGAGAAAAATTCCTTGCAGAAAACAAAACTAAAGAAGGAGTAAAAACTACACCTAGCGGTTTGCAATACAAAGTGATCACAGAAGGTAAAGGTGCCGTTCCTGCTGATACTTGCAATGTGAAAGTAAACTATAAAGGAACTTTGATCGACGGAACAGAATTCGATAGCTCATACAAACGTAACGAGCCTGCAACTTTCCGTGCAAATCAAGTAATCAAAGGATGGACAGAAGCGTTGACAATGATGCCTGTAGGATCTAAATGGATTCTTTATATTCCTCAAGAATTGGCATATGGTTCAAGAGAAGCTGGTCAAATCAAACCTTTCTCTACATTGATCTTCGAAGTAGAATTATTAAGCATTGAGAAATAATATTCTCTGATTAAATAAAAAGCAAGAAAGAGATGCAATAGTTTTTGCATCTCTTTCTTGCTTTTGCTCATTTTTTTTCCTCAAAACAGAGAACAATTAAAATAAATCTCTATATTTGCTTACTATTTGACAACAAATTGAAACATTCAATTAAAGATTATGGAAAAAATAGACAATCTTGACAGGCAGATTCTTGAAATTATTTCTCAGAATGCCCGCATCCCTTTTAAAGATGTTGCCGCAGAATGTGGTGTATCGCGCGCAGCTATTCATCAGCGTGTCCAAAGACTAATTGACTTGGGCGTAATTGTCGGCTCTGGCTATCACGTTAACCCTAAATCACTTGGCTACAGAACTTGCACATACGTTGGTATTAAGTTAGAGAAAGGCTCAATGTATAAATCGGTCGTTGCTCAATTGGAGAAAATTCCAGAAATTGTGGAATGCCACTTCACGACCGGTCCATACACCATGCTAACTAAAGTATACGCTTGCGACAACGAACATTTAATGGATTTATTAAATAATAAAATGCAAGAAATACCAGGGGTAGTTGCAACAGAAACTCTGATATCTCTAGAGCAAAGCATCAAAAAAGAGATTCCTATTCGAGTAGATAAACATGGAATTTCTGAATAACTATCATTTGGCAGGGCTGTTTATCGGCATCTGTACATTTCTCATTATCGGCCTTTTTCACCCTGTCGTGGTTAAGGCCGAGTATTATTGGGGGACCAAATGTTGGTGGATATTTTTATTATTAGGTATCGGGGGACTCATCGCATCGGTAAATACTGACAATGTAGTCATATCTTCTTTACTGGGAGTTTTTGCCTTTTCTTCGTTCTGGACTATCAAAGAGGTTTTCGACCAAGAGAAAAGAGTGAAGAAAGGCTGGTTTCCTAAAAACCCCAAACGAAAATATAAGTTTTGAGTAGAAAATATGCATTCTTTTTTTTACTAAAGATTTGCATATTTCGACAAGAATCACTACTTTTGCCCCGCATCCAGAGAGATGGATACACCGGACTTGTAGCTCAGTTGGTTAGAGCAACAGACTCATAATCTGGAGGTCCCTGGTTCAAGCCCAGGCTGGTCCACAAAAAGCACCTACGAATTCGTAGGTGCTTTTTTGTGTTCCCATAAAAAGAACTATCTTTGATCTGAGAAATCTAAAATTTTATGTTTTTTCCAAAAACTCATTTTTACATATATCTTCTTCTAATCGTCTTGGCAGCTTGCACCTCATCGGAGCAAAAAAAAGAGGAGGGACAAAAACAAATATGTCCGGCCGATTCGTGCCCTCTTAATAAAGTAGCCCACACCAAGCAGACGAAAAGTTCGGCAGCTACCTACATGGATTCATTGGGTCTAGTCAATCTAGCAGATCTCGACAGTTCGATCGTGGTTCAACTCATGTATGCAAAAGCCGATAATTTTACCGGAAAGATTTTATACAAGAATTTGAAAGAAGCCTATCTACAGACCGATGCAGCCAAAGCCTTGGTTCTTGCACACAGCAAACTAAAAGAGAAACATCCCGGATACAGATTCGTGGTATACGATGCTGCACGTCCCCTGTCGGTGCAACAGCAGATGTGGGACGTTGTTAAAAACAGTTCGAAATCTATTTATGTATCCAATCCCCAGCATGGTGGTGGATTACATAATTACGGTCTGGCAGTAGACATAAGCATCCTCGATTCACTTGGAAATCCGTTATCGATGGGAACAAAAGTCGACCACCTGGGCAGTGAAGCCCATATCACAAACGAAAGACAGTTGGTTAGCCAACAGATCATCACTGAGAAAGAACGAGAAAACAGAGTTTTACTAAGACAAGTAATGAAAGAAGCAGGCTTTCGCACCCTACCCACAGAATGGTGGCACTTCAATTTTTGCAGTCGGAGAGAAGCTTCCAGAAAATACAGAGTTATCCCTTGAAAAAAGAACATTATGATACAAATATCCCCAGAAACACGGGCATTTATCCGTGCGCACCAAGAAGATGATGTACGGGCATTGGCATTACAAGCCAAGAAATATCCGGAAGTAGATATGCCGACTGCTATTGTACAGATCGCCGGACGAAAGGTCGCAACCGAAAAGATCCCTTCGTGGAGAAAAGTTGAAAACATCGTGTACCCCAAACACCTCTCTTTAGAACAATGCTCTTCTGAAACAACGGCTCGTTATAAAGCCGACCTATTATCCGGAGAGAGCTTTGCCGACTTGACAGGTGGGTTTGGCATCGACTGTTCATTTATCTCTTCTCAATTCAAAGCGTCTACTTATGTAGAAAGGCAAAAAGAACTTTGCGAAATAGCTGCTCATAATTTTCCTCTACTTGGTCTGAATCACGTACGAGTAGTGAATGATGATGGAGTTGCTTTTCTTAGCAAAATGGAACCGATCGACTGCCTATTTCTCGATCCCGCACGACGGAACGAACAAGGTGGAAAAACCGTTTCAATCGCCGATTGCGAACCAAACGTGAAAGAGCTGGAAGATCTTTTACTCGATAAAGCGACCCAAGTTATGATCAAACTATCGCCCATGCTAGATCTTTCTTTAGCCCTAAAGGATCTGCCAAGCACTTATGAGATACATGTTATTTCGGTCAATAACGAGTGCAAAGAGCTTTTATTACTGATAAGCAGGAAAGCAGTAGATCGAGTTCCGATTCATTGCATCAACTTCACTGCCCATGAAAAGCAGTGTTTCATCTTTACACGTGAGCAAGAACAAGAATGCGACTGTGTATATACCTCCGATCTCAAACCCTACATCTTTGAGCCGAACGCCTCCATCCTTAAAGCAGGTGGCTATCGGAGTCTGGCTTCACACTACCAAATAGAGAAGCTTCATCCCAACAGTCATTTATACACATCGGACCAACCTATAGACGACTTTCCCGGAAGGACATTCCGCATGATTTCACAATCCACATTCAACAAAAAAGAGATGAAGGAGAAATTAGGAGATCTGCAAAAAGCCAATCTGACTGTTAGGAACTTTCCTGCTTCAGTAGCAGAATTGCGTAAACGCACCAAACTAGAGGAGGGAGGCGATACTTATTTGTTTGCAACTACACTCCATAACGAGCAGAAAATATTGATTCGCTGTGAAAAATATAATAACAACGAAACACTTCGGTAAAATATAGATAAAAACAAAACATACAATCTATTTTTACTCTCTCATCTAAAGGGATTCATTATATTTGCACAAAAATAAAATCACAATTATGAATATTTTGTTTCTTATTGGGGGACTGATCCTCATTCTTTTAGGAGCAAACGGCTTGACGGACGGAGCTGCTTCCATCGCTAAACGCCTGAAGATTCCGGCTATCGTTATCGGACTCACGATTGTTGCTTTCGGGACATCAGCACCAGAACTCACCGTAAGTGTTTCGTCCGCAATAAAAGGAAGTGCAGATATTGCGATTGGCAATGTGGTGGGAAGTAACATCTTCAACACATTGATGATTGTAGGCTGTACGGCCTTATTCGCTCCGATCGTGATCACTCGTAATACCCTGAAGAAGGAAATACCCCTTTGCATCCTTTCCTCTGTTGTGTTGCTCATTTGTGCGAATGATCTGTTTCTCGACAAGGCATCGGATAATATCATAAGCAGAGCCGACGGTCTGCTGATGATCTGCTTTTTTGCAATTTTTATGGGCTATACATTTGCCATAGCATCGCATGGAAAAGAGGAAATATCCGAACATTCCGATGAAGAAATCATCCAAATGCCTTGGTGGAAATCAATTCTGTACATTCTTGGCGGATTAGCCGGTTTGATTTTCGGCGGACAACTCTTTGTGGATGGAGCAACCGGTATAGCGCGCCATTTAGGAGTCAGTGAATCGGTGATCGGACTAACGCTGGTTGCAGGCGGAACATCACTACCAGAACTTGCAACTTCCATTGTGGCTGCTTTAAAGAAAAACCCTGAAATAGCGATCGGAAATGTGATCGGTAGCAACCTCTTTAACATCTTCTTTGTTCTAGGATGCAGTGCCACCATCACCCCTCTTCATATGAGTGGAATTACAAATTTCGACCTCTGGGTATTAATCGGTTCCGGTATTTTACTTTGGTTATTTGGGCTGTTCTTTGCCAAAAGAACCATTACACGCATAGAGGGAAGCATCATGGTGCTGGGGTATATTGCCTATACTGTAGCGTTGATCTACAACATTTAAAGAAGCACTTCCCTATTCAAAAAATGATCCTTTTTACTCAGCCTCTTTTGCATTTATCAAGAAGACAAAAGAGGCTGAGTTTTAAAAAAAGTGAACGATCGTTTTTTAATTCAGATTTGATACAAATTAAAGATTATCACGTATCTTTGCCTCTTCAATCATAAATACGAAATATGGCTATTACTATCAAAAAAGTTTCTACCAAAAAAGAACTTCATCAGTTCATTCGTTTTAACTACGAATTATACAAGAATAATCCATACTCTATTCCAGATCTTTACGATGATATGCTGAACACCTTCAACAAGAAGAAAAATGCAGCATTCGAGTTTTGTGAAGCAGACTATTTCTTAGCATACAAAGATGATAAGATTGTTGGGCGAGTAGCTGCAATCATCAATAATCGTGCCAACGAAAAATGGGATTGCAAGAACGTACGCTTTGGATGGATCGACTTTATCAACGATCCCGAAGTTTCGTCAGCTTTGATTCAGACTGTTGAAGAATGGGGAAAAGAGAGAGGGATGACTCATATCGTCGGTCCTTTGGGATTCACCGATTTCGATGCAGAAGGCATGCTGGTAGAAGGGTTCGATCAGCTAGGTACTATGGCTACGATATACAATCATCCTTACTATCCGGAACATATGACCAACTTGCATTTTGAGAAGGATGCCGACTGGGTAGAATATAAAATATACATTCCGGAAGCAATACCGGATAAACATCAACGCATTTCGGAACTTATTCAGCGCAAGTATAACTTGAAAATCAAGAAATACTCATCCGGCAGAAAATTAGCCAAAGAGTACGGTCAAGCTATCTTCGAGCTGATGAACGAAGCATACAGTCCATTGTACGGTTACTCACCGCTCACTCAACACCAGATCCAGCAATATGTAAAAATGTACCTTCCGATACTTGACTTACGAATGGTAACTCTTATCACCGATGCGGAAGATCAACTGATCGCAGTAGGAATCTCAATGCCTTCATTGTCAGAAGCTTTACAGAAATCACATGGGAGATTATTACCCATGGGATGGTACTATCTGTTGAAAGCATTATTCATGAAACGCCGTGCAAAAATGCTCGACTTATTATTGGTTGCTGTAAAGCCTGAGTACCAAAACAAAGGTGTTAATGCATTGTTATTTTCAGATTTAATTCCTATTTATAAGAAATTAGGTTTTATATTTGCAGAAAGCAACCCCGAATTAGAGCTGAATGGAAAGGTTCAGGCTCAATGGGACTACTTCGAAACCGAACAACATAAGCGACGCAGAGCGTTTATTAAAAAGCTTGAATAATTTTTATTATTATGGAAGAGAACGAACTGATACTAACAGAAAACAATCGTGTAGAATACACTGACGACAACATTCGTCATCTTAGTGACATGGAACACGTGCGCACCCGTCCCGGTATGTATATCGGTAAATTGGGCGACGGATCGCATGCTGAGGATGGAATATATGTCCTTCTCAAAGAGGTGATAGACAATAGTATCGATGAGTTCAAAATGCAATCCGGCAAAAAAATAGAAGTTACGATTGAAGAGAATTTACGGGTCATTGTACGCGACTATGGACGCGGTATTCCACAAGGAAAACTAGTTGAAGCCGTCAGCGTGCTCAATACCGGTGGTAAATACGACAGTAAGGCTTTTAAAAAGAGTGTGGGACTGAACGGAGTCGGTGTAAAAGCCGTGAATGCCTTAAGTTCTCGATTTGAAGTGCGTAGCTACCGTGACGGTAAGGTGCGCATTGCCACTTTTTCTAAAGGCGAACTTCAGACTGATACGACCCAAGATTCCGAAGATGAGAACGGAACTTATATCTTCTTTGAGCCGGATCATACCTTATTCTTAAATTATAGTTTCCGTCCCGAATTTATCGAGACGATGCTACGAAACTATACCTATCTGAATACCGGTCTCGCCATCATTTACAACGGACACCGTATATTATCACGTAACGGTCTGGTCGATTTGCTGAATGATAACATGACCTCCAACGGTTTGTACCCCATTGTACATCTCAAAGGAGAAGACATCGAAATCGCATTTACCCACACCGGTCAATATGGTGAGGAGTACTATTCGTTTGTAAACGGGCAACACACCACTCAAGGCGGTACCCATCAGAGTGCATTCAAAGAGCATATTGCCCGTACCATCAAGGAGTTTTATAATAAGAATATCGATTATACCGACATCCGAAACGGATTAGTAGCAGCTATCGCCATCAACGTTGAAGAACCCATGTTCGAGAGCCAGACAAAAATCAAATTAGGCTCTACCAACATGGCTCCGGGTGGCATAACGGTCAATAAATATATCGGCGACTTTATTAAACTCGAAGTCGACAACTATCTTCACAAGAATTCCGACATCTCCGAAGTCATGCTTCAAAAGATTCAAGATTCGGAAAAAGAGCGTAAAGCCATTGCCGGTGTCACCAAACTTGCACGTGAGCGCGCCAAAAAAGCCAATTTACACAATAAGAAATTACGTGATTGTCGTGTACACTTGAACGATGCGAAAGGAAAAGACTTGAGTGAAGACTCTTGCATCTTCATCACCGAGGGAGATTCTGCAAGTGGTTCGATCACCAAAAGTCGGGACGTGAACACACAAGCTGTATTCAGTCTACGAGGAAAACCTCTCAACTCTTTTGGGCTGACCAAAAAGGTAGTATACGAAAACGAAGAGTTCAACCTCCTACAGGCTGCACTGAATATTGAGGACGGGCTCGACGGACTTCGTTACAACAAAGTGATTGTTGCCACAGATGCCGATGTTGACGGAATGCATATACGTCTGCTAATGATCACTTTCTTTCTGCAGTTCTTCCCTGATCTGATAAAAAAAGGACATGTATATATCCTGCAAACTCCACTCTTCCGTGTGCGTAATAAGAAAAAAACCATTTACTGTTACAGTGAAGAGGAGCGTATTAAAGCGATTGAAGAATTAAGTCCCAATCCCGAAATCACCCGATTCAAAGGACTAGGAGAGATCTCACCCGATGAGTTTAAGCACTTTATCGGCAGAGACATGCGCCTAGAACAAGTCAGCTTACGTAAAACAGATGCAGTGAAAGAGCTACTCGAGTTCTACATGGGTAAAAATACAATGGAGCGACAAAACTTTATAATAGAAAACCTAGTAATAGAAGAAGATTTAGCATCATGAAAAGAGCTATTTTTCCAGGGACATTCGACCCTTTCACTATCGGTCATTCATCGATAGTAGACCGTGCCTTGACTTTTATGGACGAAATCGTAATTGGCATCGGAATCAACGAAAATAAGAACTCCTATTTTCCGATAGAAAAAAGAGTAGAAATGGTTCAGGAACTATATAAAGACGAGCCGCGAATCAAAGTCATGTCGTACAACTGCCTCACCATCGACTTCGCCCAACAAGTAAATGCAAAGTTCATCGTTCGAGGAATCCGCACGGTGAAAGACTTTGAATACGAAGAGACGATTGCAGATATTAACCGCAAGCTGGCTGGCATTGAAACGATTCTCTTATTTACTGAGCCGGAATTAACTTGTATCAGTTCGACGATTGTAAGAGAACTACTCTCCTACAAAAAAGACATTAGTCGTTTCATCCCCAAAGGACTGAAAATAACAGATTAACCATTCATTTATAACGAAAGCGAATGAAAAAGTATTATATACTATTGTTTGGTCTATTCACAATAGCCGCACAAGCACAAAACATTGGTACTGAAGCCATGCGCAAACTACAAATTGCGCAGTTTACAATTAACAATCTATACGTAGACAAGGTAGACGAGAATAAGTTGGCAGAAGAAGCAATCATCGGAATGCTTACCCAACTAGATCCCCATTCTACCTACTCAAACGCTGAAGAAGTTAAAAAGATGAACGAACCCCTAAAAGGCAACTTTGAGGGAATTGGCGTTCAGTTTCAGATGGTAGAAGATACCTTGCTAGTGATCCAACCGGTCAGCAACGGTCCTTCCGAGAAAGTAGGAATCTTGGCGGGCGACCGAATCATTGCAGTGAACGACTCTGCTATTGCGGGCGTAAAGATGAGCACTGAAAATATAATGTCCCGTTTGCGCGGTGCCAAAGGATCTAAAGTCAAACTTACGATCGTACGTCGCGGTGTAAATGATCCGATCTTCTTTACCGTCAAGCGCGATAAAATTCCCGTATACAGTCTGGATGCCTCTTATATCATTGAACCCAAGATCGGCTATATCAGAGTCAGCCATTTTGGAGCCACCACCACCGAAGAATTTAAAGCAGCAATGAAAAAGCTGCAAGGAGAAGGAATGAAAGATCTGATACTAGATCTTCAAGGCAATGGAGGTGGTTATCTGGATGCCGCTATCAACCTGGCAAATGAATTTTTAGAGCAAAAAGAACTCATCGTATATACCAAGGGCAGATCTGCTCAAAGAAGCGACTTCTATGCAAAAGGAGATGGTAAATTCCAAAAAGGACGATTAATCGTTCTTGTAGACGAATATACCGCATCTGCCAGCGAGATTGTATCCGGAGCCATACAAGATTGGGACCGCGGACTCATTGTAGGTCGCCGTTCGTTTGGAAAAGGACTTGTACAACGCCCTATTGACCTTCCCGACGGTTCAATGATTCGTTTGACAGTGGCCCGATACTATACACCTTCGGGACGTTGCATCCAAAAACCATACGAAGGTAAAAGCGGAGACGAAAAATTGAAAAAATACAATGAAGATCTGATCGATCGATACAATCACGGAGAGCTGACAAATGCCGACAGCATTCATTTTACTGATTCACTAAAAGTACAGACTAAAAAGATTAAACGCACTGTATATGGAGGTGGCGGGATCATGCCCGACTATTTTGTGCCCATCGACACAACGCTATATAGCGATTACCATCGTAACCTAGTAGCTAAAGGAGCCATCATTAAAAGTACACTGAAGTACATTGAAGAGAACCGCAAGAATCTGAAGAAAGCATACCAAAACTTCAAAACCTTCAACGACAACTTCCAAATTAGTGATGCGATGCTCACCGATTTACAAGCGATGGGTGAGAAAGAGGGAGTGAAATACAACGAGAAGCAATATCAGACCTCTCTTCCCTTAATCAAAATTCAACTTAAAGCATTAATTGCCCGCGACCTTTGGGATATGAGTGAATATTTTCAGGTCATGAACCAATCAAACAAAAGCGTACAAAAGGCTTTAAATATATTGAATACCAGCGAGTATAAAAAGAGACTTAAGTAATCAAGTGATTACTATATTCAACTTAAAAGGAGACCTTTCTAAAACGAAGAGGTCTCCTTTTAAGTTTTTTTTATGTCGAACACTAAACCCTTTTATGGATTAGCATATCCGTTATATACCATCGTCTTATCCTCTTTTTTCTTACCAAAAAGCCATCTGTTTAACCAGCGATTTACATAAATATTAGCAAATGCACAACCCACCCCAATTGCGGCTCCCGCCATGATATCCGAAGGATAATGAACACCCTCGTTCATGCGGGCGAACCCCACAGAGAAGGCCCAGACTGCCGATGGTGCGATGACATACCATTTAGGATATTGGATGCTTAAAGAAGTAGCCAAAGAAAACGCTGCGGCAGCATGTCCCGAAGGAAAGGAAGGAGTATCCTCTGTATTAGATGCACGGATCAAGTCGGGATACCGTTGATACGGCCTTTTACGATCGAAAACATACTTCAATCCATAGGTAAGAACAACCGCTTCAGCCACGCTACTCCCAATATAAACGGCATCGTGAATTACTTTTTCATTTTTATCAAAGACTCCATAAAGAAGCATAGCAGTCGGAAGACCTACGGATATATAAGGGACGGACTCTGAAAAAACATTACTATATGTTTTCACAAACGGACTATCCCAACCATTGATTCTCTGCAAAGTTTTAATATCCCAATTCTGTGAATATGCTGCAAAAAGAGTAAACAGCATTAAAAAACAAAATAAAATAGCTCGTCTCATTTTCACATTTCAACGGATTAAGTTTTCACAAAGATAAATCAAAAAACCATAGATTTGATGGAAAAAAAGTATATCTTTGTTGCCATTCAGAAATTCACTTTTTTAATAGTCATGACAAAAAACTCTTTTTGCAAAAGACAGATTGACTGTGCACACTGCCCAAAGTTCACCGAAAGTATCCTTACCCATAAGGTTATGTTTAAAGGAGAGCATGTACCTGCGGATAAATGTACTCAGAATTGCATTCTATTCATCATGAAAGGTGAGCTTCTAATCAATAGTGAAGAGTATCCGGGAACCACATTACACGAAAATCAGTTTCTCTTGCAAGCAATTGGTTCCAAAATAGAGCTGTTGGCTTTAACAGATCTGGAATTCATCATTTATCGCTTTAACGAACTACCGATTCTTTGCAAGGAAAGTTACGACAAAATAATGAAAGATGCGGAAGCACCGCTGACTTATACTCCACTAGTCATGTCGAAGCGTCTGAACCACTTCATGACTGACATCATTGAATATTTAAGTGAAGATCTTCAATCTTGTGAGAAATATATCGAAATCAAATGCCAGGAGTTGGTGTTTTTAATCACCAGTTATTATCCATTACCTCAACTGAAATCTTTCTTTTATCCGATCAGCACCTATACCGAAAGTTTCCATTATTTCGTTATGCAAAATTACGATAAGGTGAAGAATGTAGAGGAGTTTGCGCATTTAGGCGGTTATACAACTACCACCTTCAGGCGTTTATTCAGAAACATGTATGGCATTCCCGTATACGAATGGATCTTGGATAAGAAACGGGAAGGGATTCTCGACGATCTGCAAAACACCAAAAAACGGATTACGGAAATCAGTACCCGTTATGGTTTTGAGTCACTTTCTCATTTTGCTCACTTCTGTAAAGACTCCTTTGGTGACACTCCCCGTGCTTTACGTAAAAAGGCTGCTAAGGGAGAGAAAATCGGAAAGGTTGCCGATTAAAGAATAATTTCTTTAATTCTTTGGTCAATCGACCATTTTACCCTATTTTTGCAATTTATAAATTACGTATAATCAAGGAATTTCAATTTTAACAATTAAATAATTTAAAATCAATCATTTATGTGGTTAAGTAATTCATCTGTAGGAAGGAAAGTGGTGATGAGTGTTACCGGTGTTGCCCTTGTCCTGTTTCTAACATTTCACATGGCGATGAACCTGGTTGCGATTGTTTCGGCTGAAGGATACAACTTGGTTTGTGAGTTCCTGGGAGCAAACTGGTATGCATTGGTAGCTACTGCCGGATTAGCGGCTCTTTTCGTAATTCACATCATCTATGCCTTTTGGCTGACTATGCAAAACCGTGCTGCACGTGGTACCGAACGCTATGCAGTGGTTGAGAAGCCTAAAAATGTAGAATGGGCTTCACAGAACATGCTCGTACTCGGTATCATTGTTATTTTAGGGCTTGGTCTTCACTTATTCAATTTCTGGGCTAAAATGCAATTACCGGAAATCATGCACAAGATGGGCGACTTGTCAGTTGACACTACTTATGTAGCTGACGGAGTTCATCACATTGTAAACACGTTCTCGAACCCTGTTTACGTAGTACTTTACCTTGTTTGGTTAGGTGCACTCTGGTTCCATATGACACATGGTTTCTGGAGCTCTATGCAATCATTAGGATGGAACAACAAAGTGTGGATTGAACGTTGGAAATGCGTTTCGAATATCTACTCTACCATCGTAGTTTTCTGCTTTGCAATCGTTGTGATTGTATTCTTCGTTCAATCGTTGATGTGCAGCGGTGCAGCATGCTAATTTGTTATTTGTAAATGATAAAATTGTAACAGTATTATGATTAAGATAGATTCAAGAATTCCAGAGGGCCCCGTGGCTGAGAAATGGACCAATTATAAAGCTCATCAAAAATTGGTGAACCCTGCTAATAAACGCCGTTTGGATATTATCGTTGTAGGTACAGGTTTGGCAGGTGCTTCTGCTGCAGCTTCTCTTGGTGAGATGGGCTTCAAAGTATTCAACTTCTGTATCCAGGATTCTCCTCGTCGTGCTCACTCTATCGCAGCACAGGGAGGTATCAATGCAGCTAAAAATTATCAAAATGACGGTGACTCTGTTTACCGTTTGTTCTACGATACAGTGAAAGGTGGTGACTACCGTGCACGTGAAGCAAACGTTTACCGTTTGGCTGAAGTATCAAACGCTATCATCGACCAATGTGTAGCTCAAGGTGTTCCTTTTGCACGCGAATACGGTGGTACCTTAGATAACCGTTCTTTCGGTGGAGCACAGGTTTCTCGTACATTCTACGCAAAAGGTCAGACTGGTCAGCAGCTATTGTTAGGTGCTTATTCAGCATTGAGCCGTCAGGTAAATGCCGGAACCGTAAAATTATATACTCGCTACGAGATGCAAGACGTTGTTATGATCGACGGACGTGCTCGTGGTATCATTGCTAAGAACCTGATCACAGGTAAGCTAGAACGCTTCGCAGCTCACGCAGTAGTAATCGCAACAGGTGGATACGGAAACGCATACTTCTTGTCGACTAACGCTATGGGATGTAACTGTACAGCAGCAATCTCTTGCTACCGTAAAGGTGCCGTATTTGCAAATCCTGCTTACGTTCAGATTCACCCGACTTGTATTCCTGTACACGGAGACCAACAGTCTAAGTTGACTTTGATGTCTGAATCATTGCGTAACGACGGACGTATCTGGGTACCTAAGAAATTGGAAGATGCGAAGAAACTTCAAGCAGGTACTTTACAAGGAAGAGATATTCCTGAAGCAGATCGCGATTACTATTTGGAACGTCGCTATCCTGCATTCGGTAACTTGGTTCCTCGTGACGTTGCCAGCCGTGCAGCTAAAGAACGTTGCGACAAAGGCTTCGGAGTTAACAATACAGGTTTGGCTGTATTCCTTGACTTCAGCGATGCGATCAACCGCTTAGGTAAAGATGTAGTGGGACAACGCTACGGTAACCTATTCGATATGTACGAAGAGATCACAGACGTAAGTCCTTACGATAATCCGATGATGATTTATCCGGCTATCCACTACACAATGGGTGGTATTTGGGTAGATTATGAACTACAAACAACAATCAAAGGTCTGTTTGCAATCGGCGAATGTAACTTCTCTGACCACGGTGCAAACCGCTTAGGTGCTTCTGCATTGATGCAAGGTCTGGCTGATGGTTATTTCGTATTACCTTATACAATCCAGAACTATCTAGCTGATCAGATCACTGTACCTCGCTTCTCTACCGATCTACCGGAATTTGCTGAAGCAGAAAAAGCAATTCAAACTAAGATCGACCGTTTCATGAACATCAAAGGAAAAGAATCGGTTGACACGATCCACAAAAAATTGGGTCATGTGATGTGGGAATACATGGGTATGGGACGTACCGCTGAAGGCTTGAAAGAAGGTCTTGCCAAACTGAAAGAAATTCGCAAAGAATTCGAAACAAATCTATTTATCCCGGGTTCTAAAGAGGGTATGAATGTCGAACTCGACAAAGCTATCCGCTTATATGACTTCATCACCATGGGTGAGCTTGTTGCTTACGATGCATTGAATCGCAATGAAAGTTGTGGTGGACACTTCCGCGAAGAATACCAAACAGAAGAAGGTGAAGCTAAACGTGATGACGAAAACTTCTTCTATGTTTCATGTTGGGAATACCAAGGTAACGAAGAAACGGCTCCTGCATTGCACAAAGAGCCTTTGGTATATGAAGCAATCAAAGTTCAAACTCGTAACTACAAGAGCTAATCTGCGAAGTATTTAACATTAAAAGAATCAGATAAAAATGGATAAAAATATAAGTTTCACGCTTAAAGTATGGCGTCAAAAAGGTCCCAAAGAAAAAGGTGCTTTTGAAACATACCAAATGAAAGATATCTCTGGTGATACTTCATTCCTAGAAATGATGGATATCTTAAACGAACAATTGATTAGCGAAGGAAAAGAACCGATTGTGTTCGACCATGACTGCCGCGAAGGTATCTGTGGTATGTGTTCTTTGTATATCAACGGACATCCTCACGGACCGGCAACTAGCGCTACAACTTGCCAGATCTACATGCGTCGTTTCAACGACGGTGATACCATCACAGTAGAACCTTGGCGTTCGGCAGGTTTCCCGGTTATCAAAGACTTGATGGTTGACCGTACTGCATTCGACAAGATCATGCAAGCAGGTGGATACGTTGGTGTTCGTACCGGCGCTCCTCAAGATGCTAATGCAATTCTTATTTCTAAACCAATAGCAGACGAAGCAATGGATGCTGCCTCATGTATTGGCTGTGGAGCATGTGTAGCAGCATGTAAAAACGGTTCAGCCATGTTGTTCGTATCTGCCAAAGTTAGTCAGCTAAACCTTCTTCCTCAAGGCAAACCAGAAGCTTCTCGTCGCGCGAAAGCAATGCTTTCTAAAATGGACGAACTAGGCTTCGGTAACTGTACAAACACTCGTGCTTGTGAGGCTGAATGTCCTAAAAATGTCTCTATCAGCAACATCGCTCGTCTGAACCGCGATTTCATCATCGCTAAATTGAAAGACTAAGCAAACTTGATTTGATTAATAGATTAAAGTCCCCTTTCGGTTGTACCGTTAGGGGACTTTTTTTTGGAGATACGGTCCTATTTCTTCCGAGGTACGGTCACATTTGCGCCGAGATACGGTCCTATTTTCTCCGAGATACGGTCATCGGAGCGCCGAGATACGGTCCTATTTGTTTCAAGGTACGGTCACATTTGTGAAGGTCTTTCGAGCTTAGAACCTGTGATGGCTAAGCCCGAAACTGAAGTAAGGTATTCGTTTAAAGCATCGGCTTACGCAAATCAGCAGAGATCGCTTCAAACTTGCCTTTATAATCGACCATAGGAGTAGCTAAAATTGTCCCTTTAGCTAAATTTTTCTTTGCCTTTTCCTCGGCATCAATCAGATCTTTTCTTGCTCGTTCGCACCAAGAGGCAGTCAGTTGGCGCACTTTAGAATCGCTACATGATTTATATACAATATCCGCCATAGAAAGCAGAGTGCGATTATCGCCCACTTTGTTCTGCTTTGCAAATAGTTTTTTACCTCTAATAGCGAAAGATTTCCAATCATTTGTCAGCGCATCTCTCTGAATCAGTATTTTTTCACCAATTAATTTGGCTTCCTTTACTCCATTATTAGTCATGTACTTCACATAGTCAGAAAGTCCAGACTCATCAACAGTGCAAGAATCCCCTTCTTTATGTAAATATTGTTTAGCAAAACTAAGCCAAGAAAAATAAATTTTATTTTCCAATTGAAACTTTTCTTCGGGGTATTGTTGACAAAGTTGCTCCTTATTCTGAACCACGAATTTAAAAACAGACGATTTTACATCATTGTAATATCGAAGGAAAAGATAATAATAATACTTTGAATGAAGAATGTTTTTATAAGCAGAGTTTAATAGTTCAACAGCCACCTGCTGAGCTTTCGCATCATTGTTCGTACTTATTAATATATCAATATATTGACCCATAAAAGTAGAATCACGCTGACCACTCTCATACTTCTTATCGAACGAAGACAACCCGCCGGAATCGATTAAAGTTTGGACGTTCTTCAACAAAGATTTTGCATCCGAAGCACCCACCAGACGATAAGCAACTTCACCCTCAGCATTAATAAACAGCAAAGTAGGAAAAGCTCTCACTTCGTATCGTTTCTTCAAATCGATACCTTCGCCTTTCTCCATATCCATTTTCAGATTGACGAACCGACTATTGAAGTAAGCCGCAAAAGCAGAATCTTTAAAGACAACGTTCGAAAGCATCTTACAAGGTCCACACCAGGTAGTATAACAATCAACGAAAAGTAGTTTATTCTCCTCTTTAGCCGCTTTAAGCGCCTCCGAGAAAGAGAGTTCACGAAAGTTTATACCCGAAGTATTCTTCGAAGAATCGGATGTTTGAGCATACAGTTGTACTGCCAAAAACAACATAAAAATAGTTGTAAAATAAAAATGTCTCATCATGTTTTGTTTTTAAAGATTATAATAATTGATAAACTCCACCAGCTAAAGCACGAACCACTCCTTTCATTTCCAGTTCAAAAAGAAGACCGGTCATCTTATGTATAGGAATATTCGTTTCAACAGTTAAAGCGTTTATTTGCAAATTGCCCATACGTTTCAACACATCTACCACGGCTTGTTGCTCCTCGGTCAGTTCAACGAAAAGACATCTTTGAACATTCTCCCTTTTCTTTGCCGACAGTTGGCTATCCCACGACAGAGCTTTCACCAGATCTTCTGCCGAGAGAAGAACGGAAGCTTTATTATCCCGGATCAACTGATTGCACCCTTTCGAATATTCATCCGATATTCTCCCGGGAAAAGCGAAGCAGTCGCGGTGGTAACTACCGGCAATATCTGCCGTAATGAGTGAACCGCCTTTCTGAGCCGACTCAACAACAATTGTTGCATCGCACATCCCGGCAACGATCCTATTTCTGCTCACGAAATTCTGGCGATCGGGTGCAGTACCGGTCATATATTCCGTCAGTAGTCCCCCATTTTCGAGCATTTGTTGGGCAGTATCTCGATGCAGATAAGGATAGATCCGATCCAACCCATGTGCCAGCACAGCCACTGTTGCCACACCATTAGCCAACGATTCGCGATGAGCGTGAATATCAATACCGTAAGCCAGTCCGCTGACGACCAACACATCGGGGCAGATCTCCTTCAGATCACGAATGAAAGTCGCACAGATCTGAGTACCATACTCTGTTGCGTGCCTAGTACCCACTAAATTGACCACATGCAACTGATTCAGATCTGCATTCCCTCTATAATACAACACGATTGGAGCATCCTCGCACTCCCTCAGTCGTGAAGGATAGCGATCGTCCCAATAAGTCAGGCACGAAATATTATTTTTCAGCACATAGTCATACTCCTGTTGTGCACGAGTAAATACTTGTGAAGATTCGAGAGCCTCAACTGTCCGTTGACGAGTACCCGGAACCAGTTCAGGAAGTTCTTTACGAAGACGAAAAACATCGGTAGCGCCTTTCATCTTATCAACCAACCTTTTAGCTCCGATATGTCCAATTCCAGGCACCAAGGTAAGAGCTATAGAACAAATTTTTTCTTCGTCAGTAATCATTTTAAGTAAGGAGCCATCAGACTGTCGAACAGCTCACTTTCCCCCAAACATCCATTCACCACACATACCGCTTCGACAGTCGATTTTATTACCACTTTATTGTCATTTTTACGAAATATATCTTGGTAAAATATATATTTTATCCCCTCCTTCTTTACAAAAAGTTTAGATACAAATACATCTCCACTTTTCAAGGGAGTTTTAAAGGCCATGTGAATACGTGCTACAACAGTATCGATCCCCTTTTCGTGAAGATCAGCGAAGCTACCTCCGATAGTCAGAAGAAATTCATGTCGTGTGTGTTCCAAGTAATGCTGATAATTGGCATTGTTAACGATACCCTGCAAATCACACTCGTAATCACGTACTTTCAGTTCGAGTTCATACGTGTATTTTCCCATTACTCTATTCCCTTTGCTTTTTTCAGTTCCTTAGTAGATACCAGTTTGTAGAGTTTATCGCTCGGACGGATCTTTTCTATTTTCATAGAGAATCGTTCCCCTTTTTTCACGACCTCAACCGGCTTCAGATCTACACGCGCCTCTTCCAATTGAGCAAAAACAGCTCCGGTAGTAGGTCCGGTGATCAGCAATTTATCACCCACATTCAGTTCGGCAGCCTCAACCAAGAACTCTGCCACACCGATATTTGAGAAGTATTTAATGCCTTTTCCTACATAAATCTTACGCTCAGTAGCCTCAGAACCATAGTTTTTGCTCCATTCACCCAAACGTTGACCTAAATAATAGCCATTCCAGAAGCCACGATTGAAAACAGTCTGCAAGCGATTGTCCCAACCCTCAATTTTCTCATCCGTGAAATCACCATCAATACACGACTGAATAGCCTCCTTATAGCACTCTACAACCGTACGAACATACTCAGGTCCGCGGGCACGTCCTTCAATCTTAAAGACTCTGACACCAGCATCCATCATTTTATTCATAAAATGGATGGTCTTCAGATCCTTTGGCGACATGATGTATTCGTTCTCAACATCGAGTTCCACATCGGTTTCTTTATCCTTTACGCTATAAGAACGACGGCAAACTTGCATACAGGCTCCGCGATTGGCAGAACTGTTCATCTCATGCAAAGAGAGGTAGCATTTACCCGAAACAGCCATACACAATGCCCCGTGACAGAACATCTCGATGCGGATCAGTTCACCGCTCGGACCACAGATCTTTTCTTCCCGGATCTGGCGATAGATCTCCGCAACCTGTTCCAGATTCAGCTCGCGTGCAAGAACCACTACATCGGCAAACTGCGCATAAAACTTCAAAGCCTCGGCATTCGATATATTGAGTTGTGTAGAAAGATGAACCTCTTGGCCAATCTGACGAGCATACATCATCACAGCAACATCTGCAGCAATAACAGCCGAAATACCGGCTTCTTTGGCAGCATCCACGATGGTATGCATCAATTCTACATCTTTATCATAAATGATCGTGTTTACAGTCAGATAACTCTTCATCCCATGCTCGTCGCAAGTGACCGCAATCTCACGTAAGTCATCAATGGTGAAAGTATTAGCAGAGCGAGCCCGCATATTTAGATTTTCAATCCCAAAATAAATAGAATCGGCACCTGCTTGTATAGCAGCAGCAAGCGACTCACGCGAGCCAACAGGAGCCATAATTTCAAAATCTTTCAAGCTATAATTCATAAAAATAAAGAAACTAATGTGAATGAATAGGCACAAAGGTATGCTTTTTTCCGTATTTTTGCATTGAATTTCAAATATATAAAACGTAAATAGTTTAATTCTCAATGAAAATAGGCCCTATTGACTTGGGTGTACACCCTATATTATTAGCCCCGATGGAAGATGTCACAGACCCGGCTTTTCGCCTCATGTGCAAACGGTTCGGTGCCGACATGGTATACACAGAGTTTGTATCTAGTGATGCATTGATACGCTCTGTTAGCAAGACCGAACAGAAGTTGAACATCAGTCACGAGGAACGTCCGGTTGCTATTCAGATCTACGGAAAAGATATCGAAACCATGGTAGAGGCTGCTAAGATTGTAGAACAAGCCAATCCGGATGTATTGGACATCAATTTCGGATGCCCTGTGAAAAGAGTGGCCGGTAAAGGAGCCGGAGCAGGCATGCTTCAGAATCCCGAAAAGATGTTAGAGATCACCCGTGCCGTAGTAGATGCTGTAAAGATACCCGTTACGGTGAAAACCCGCCTAGGATGGGACTCGAACAGTAAGATCATTGTTGATCTTGCAGAGCAACTACAAGATTGCGGGATAGCCGCACTGACTATTCACGGTCGCACACGTGCGCAGATGTATACGGGTGAAGCCGACTGGACCCTAATAGGAGAGGTAAAAAACAATCTGCGCATGCATATTCCTATTATTGGCAACGGCGACATAACCAGTGCGGAACAGTGCAAAGAGTATTTCGACCGTTACGGAGTAGATGGAATCATGATCGGACGCGCCAGCTTCGGAAGACCTTGGATCTTCAAGGAGATTAAGCATTACCTAAATACCGGAGAACTCCTTCCGCCACTTAGTTTTGAATGGAAGTTGAATGTGCTCCGTCAGGAGGTGATCGACAGCGTCAACCTGCTCGATGAACGCAGAGGAATCTTACATGTACGACGACACTTGGCTGCAAGTCCGTTGTTTAAGGGGATTGCCAACTTTAAGAATACCCGGATCGCTATGTTGCGAGCCGAGACGCAAGAAGAACTCTTTCAGATTTTTGAAACAATAAAAGATCCCATGGAAGGTTTAGAATAGCCTTCCATCATTTACTTTTAGCAAAAATTGGGGTAGCAAACCATCTTTTAAACATTTTGCTTACCAAATAATAAAGTAGGAAAGCAGAAAGGAAACCGGCTATCGCATCAATGGCATAGTGTGCCTGAATATAAACCGTAGCCCCGCATAAGAGCATATAGAAAGGTGCCAAACAAGCAAAAAGTATTTTGCTTCCTCTCCAAGCCATAATCATAAGAATGGTAGATACGCCTACATGCGAACTTGGAAAGGCAGCTGTTGGTCTTTCGCCAACCTGTTGCGAACCTTCCACCAGATTATAAAAGAACCCATGTTGATAACCTGGACCGGGTAACAACTCTTGATGATGATTGAAATAATCACCAACTGATGGAAATATGCCGTTCGAAACGTTCTCAATGCCAATAGCTGGGAAATAAAATTGGGGTCCGGCTACTGGTAAAAAGATATAAACCAAGTAAAAGATAAAGAAGCAAGTTACTAAGATGAACGACATCTTCTCGAACCACTCAAACTTGAATATAAAATAATACATCATCACGATCAGCATCATCGGATAATAGAAGAAATAACCCATATTAAAGGCTTCACTAATCACCAGATGCGGAAAAGTATGGCAGAACCACACGGCAGGCTGTCCGTTGAAGATAAATTCTTCGGCAGATGCAAAGAGATGATCTAAGTTTGGAAAAAAACGATTAAACTCAAATGTATCCGGATACCAATAGGAGAGAAGACCCAACTGCACACCAATCCGTACAAAAGCAGAGAACTTACAAGGAGCCAACCGATAAAGATACATCAACAAGAAAGTAATTATGGCTATGATCGCCCGATCCATTAACATGTGCCACGGATGATCCATCCGTTGAAACATTATCAGAATCAAAACCGAAGTCAACAAGTTGTATATCAACGTTATCTTCTCTACAGCAAACAACCCTTTCCGGGTCTCTACTCGCTTAAATAAGTCTAAAGCCATTCTTTATCTTTATACCAGGCAATCGTTTCTCTAACCCCTTTTTCCAGATCATATTCAGGAGCGTATCCCAAATCACGAACAGTGGGCGAAATATCACATTGCCAATTGCGTTGTTTCATTATTTTATATTTGTCAGAATTCAATGTGCTATTTTTGCCAAATCGTTTCGCAATGAATTCAGCGAGCAAAGATATAACTTTTAAAACAATTAATGGACATTTAAACCGAATAACAAATGGATTTCCTAATTCTTTTTGAATCAACTCGGAGAATGTTTTGCTCTGATATACCTTTCCATCTGTCAGGAAATAAGCCTTTCGAACGACCTTTGATTGGATTGCAAGAAAAACGGCCTGTACAACATCCTTCACATAAACGAAAGTAAGATCCTGCCTGCGAAAGCCTACAGAGCAGTCTACATGTTGCTTGATCGATTTAGCCATCAAAAAATAATCGGCTTCACGAGGACCATACACTCCTGTTGGACGAAGGATAATGTATGGAAAGCCGGGAAGACTTTGTATGTATAATTCAGCTTTCAATTTACTTAATCCATATAAAGTATTGGGTGCCGGTTCATCATCAGCAAGAATAGGAGTATAATGTTCCTCATGTATAGGCCCAAACACACTCAGCGTACTGATATAGATAAATTTTTTAGGCACCATTTTCAACTCCCGTAACGTATCTACAAAATACTTCGTCTGAAGATAGTTAACGGTCGAAAAGGTAGTTTTATCAAGACATTTGGTAACTCCGGCACAGTGAACGATATAATCAAATTTTGTATGCGTACCCTTGTATCCGGAAAGTTGCGCACGCAATTCATTGGGGTGAGCAAAGTCCAATTCTAAAAAATGTATATTACTCTCCTGCAAATACTCTTTGCTACTAGAAGAGCGAACACCTGCCCAAACGCTTAAATTCTGCTTCAAAGCTTCTTGAACAATAAAGCTACCTATAAAGCCACTTGCTCCCGTCACTAATATACTTTCCATTGTCAGTCTGCTAAAAGTTTATGGGTAATATAAATTACACACTATAAACGTGTTGTATGATTTATGATTTTAGATATTCTACCTATTATTTTACCGATTCGAAATACATGCAAGGGCAAATGTACGCGAAAATATTGAATTATTAATATATAATCATTTACTTTGTATCTATAATAAATTTAGAAGAATTCAATTATGGCAAAAAAGAAAGAAAAAAAAGAAAAAAAAGCAGGTAAGCGCATGAGCAAAAAACAGCTGGCCAAATTGCTAATAGATTTTTTCCATGCCAGATCGACCGAGACACTCAGCATGAAATTCATCTTTTCGGAACTCCATCTGAGCACTCATCCCCAAAAGATGCTATGCATCGACATTCTCAATGAGCTATTAGATGACGACTATATTACCGAAATGGATAAAGGAAAGTATCGGGTGACCAACCATGGGTCGGAGATCGTGGGTACTTTCCAAAGAAAAAGTAATGGTAAAAACTCCTTCATCCCCGATGATGGAGGCGAACCTATCTTCATTGCAGAACGCAACTCTGCGCATGCCATGAACAATGACAAAGTAAAAATCGTCTTCTTTGCTAAAAGAAAACACAAAGAAGCCGAAGGAGAAGTCATTGAGATCATCGAGCGTGCCAACGATACCTTTGTCGGAACATTAGAGGTTGCCAAATCGTATGCTTTTCTGGTGACTGAGAATCGTACATTAGCCAACGACATCTTCATTCCAAAAGATAAGTTGAAAGGGGGAGTAACGGGCGACAAAGCCATCGTGAAAGTGATAGAATGGCCCGATAAAGCAAAGAACCCCATCGGACAGGTGATCGACATCTTAGGAAAAGCAGGTGAGAACAACACGGAGATGCATGCTATCCTTGCAGAGTTCGGCTTGCCTTATATCTATCCGCAAGCAGTGGAAAAGGCAGCCGACAGAATACCGGCTGAGATCACTCCCGAAGAGATTAGTAAAAGAGAAGATTTCAGGAAAGTCACGACTTTCACCATCGACCCGAAAGATGCCAAGGACTTTGATGATGCCTTATCCATCCGCCCTTTGAAAGAAGGTGTTTGGGAAGTAGGAGTACATATTGCTGATGTGACTCATTACGTGAAAGAGGACAGTATCATCGATAAAGAAGCAGAGAAACGGGCCACATCGGTCTATCTGGTGGACCGTACGATCCCAATGCTACCCGAAAGGCTTTGTAATTTCATCTGCTCGCTTCGTCCGCATGAAGAAAAACTGGCTTTTTCGGTTATTTTCGACATCAACGAAAAGGGAGAGGTACTTGCTTCACGCATCGTCCATACAGTGATTAACTCCGATCGCCGCTTCACTTATGAAGAAGCGCAAAACATCATCGAGACTCAGCAGGGAGATTATAAAGAGGAGGTGTTGATGCTCGACAAGATTGCCAAGGCTTTACGTGAGAAACGTTTTACTGCCGGAGCGATCAACTTCGACCGCTACGAAGTGAAGTTTGAGATCGATGAAAAAGGTAAACCTGTAAGTGTTTATTTCAAAGAGTCGAAGGATGCGAATAAGTTGGTTGAAGAGTTCATGCTTCTCGCCAATAAGACAGTAGCCGAATATGTAGGAAAAGTGCCTAAAAATAAAAAGCCGAAAGTTCTTCCTTACCGTATTCATGATCTACCGGACCCTGAAAAGCTAGATAACTTATCTCAATTCATTGCCCGATTTGGCTATAAAGTACGTACCAGTGGCACAAAGACCGATATATCGAAGTCGATCAACCACCTGCTCGATGATATACAAGGAAAGAAAGAGGAGAATTTAATTGAGACGGTGTCGATCCGTGCCATGCAAAAAGCACGTTATTCAACTCATAACATCGGTCACTACGGTTTGGCTTTCGATTACTATACGCATTTCACTTCGCCTATCCGCAGGTTCCCTGATATGATGGTTCACCGACTTGTAACCAAATACATGGATGGAGGACGCACTGTATCGGAAACTAAATACGAAGATCTTTGCGATCACAGTTCGAACATGGAACAGATTGCAGCCAATGCTGAACGGGCTTCTATCAAGTACAAACAAGTAGAGTTCATGAGCGAACGACTGGGTCAGGTGTACGATGGCGTGATCTCGGGAGTTACCGAATGGGGCTTATATGTGGAACTGAACGAAAACAAATGTGAAGGTATGCTTCCAATACGGGATCTCGACGACGATTATTATGAGTTTGACGAGAAGAACTATTGCTTACGTGGACGCCGCAAACACCGCACGTACAGTTTAGGAGATGCCATCACAATCAAGGTAGCCAAAGCAAACCTTGAAAAGAAACAGTTGGATTTTGCATTGGTAGAAAAATAAAAGAATAATGAAGACGCATATTATTGAAGAAAGAGAACGCATCGAAGCCATTATTCTAAAATGTAAAATCTGCTATGTCGGCATCACCGACAGAGAGGGAAACCCTTATGTACTGCCGATGAATTTCGGATATAAAGACGGAATTATCTATTTGCATTCCGGTCCCGAAGGCAGCAAACTGGAAATGTTAGCTCACAACAATCATGTCTGCATCACGTTTTGTACCGGACAGGAGCTTGTTTATCAACACCCTACGATGGCATGCAGCTATAGCATGCGATCGGAAAGTGCAATGTGTAGAGGCAAGGTTGTTTTTATTGAAGATGATGATATAGAAGAGAAACGCAACGTGTTAAATATCATCATGCGAAATTATACGGACAATGATTTTAAATATTCCGATCCTTCCGTTCGGCATGTCAAAGTGTGGAAAGTTAAAGTAGAGCAGATCAGTGGAAAGATATTTGGCTTACGAGGCTTAGAAAAACCAGAATAATTACTTTTGAGGAGTATCACAAAGGATACTCCTCAAATGCATATAATAAAGTAGAAAGATATCTCTCGCCTGTATCCGGAAGCAGAGCGACAATAGTCTTCCCCTCATTCTCCGGAAGTTTAGCTATTTGGATAGCAGCAAAAACGGCAGCTCCCGAAGAGATACCAACCAACAATCCCTCTTCCTTAGCTAACTCACGACTAGTACGAATTGCTTCATCATTCTGAACGGTAATGATTTCATCCACTACCTCTGGATTGAAGATTTGAGGAATAAACCCGGCACCGATACCTTGTATCTTATGAGGACCCGGCTTACCACCCGACAAGACGGGAGAGTCGGCCGGCTCAACAGCCACAATCTGAATTTCTTTCTTATGTGCTTTTAATGCGGCACCTACCCCACTGATCGTTCCACCCGTACCTACACCGGCAACAAAAATATCGACTGCCCCATCGGTATCCTTCCAGATCTCCTGACCGGTAGTATGTAAGTGCATCTCGGGATTAGCCGGATTATCGAACTGTTGCAAAATAACAGATCCCGGAATTTCTTTTTGTATTTCTTCAGCTTTACCGATAGCCCCTTTCATTCCTTCGGCACCCGGAGTAAGTACTAACTGAGCACCCAATGCTCTCAACAAGTTCCGTCTTTCCATACTCATGGTATCGGGCATTGTAAGAATCAATTTATATCCTTTAGAAGCGGCTACGAACGCCAAACCGACACCCGTATTTCCACTGGTAGGTTCAACGATTGTAGAGCCAACTTTCAAGGTTCCTTTTCTTTCAGCATCAGCAATCATAGCAAATGCGATACGATCTTTCACACTTCCGGCAGGATTAAAATATTCCAACTTCACAACTAAGCGAGCTTTTAATCCTTTATTCTTATTAAAGCGGTTCAACTCGAGCAGGGGGGTATTACCCACTAAATCGGTCAGACTTTTTGCAATTTTTTCCATATGATTTATTATTAGTTATCTAACTTTTAAACAATTACAAAGGTAAGGGGTTCTAGTTCCATAGAAAATACCACAGATATGGTAATTTCATACTATGAATTGGGTATTCGTCAGATCAAGACATAGAAAAGTAGCTCAAAGAGACCGAAAATCTGTCACTATGAAAGCAATTGATCGCATTTTCAACTAAAGTAGCTTTTCATAATAATTTTTAAACGTTCAACAGAATCAACATACAATAATACATGTATATTTGTAACGTTCTTCTATATAAAGAACGAATTAGGAACAATTAGTAAACTCTTAAAAACAAAACAATTATGAAGAAAATTGTATTAAGTGTAGCGCTGGTCGCAGCAATGGTTCTCGGAACAACAACCCTATGTGCTCAAACCCCTAAAAAAGAAACTAAGACTGAACAAACAACTCCTAAAAAAGAGTGCAAGAAAGAGTGCAAGAAAGAGTGTACTAAGGACTGCAAAAAGGAGTGTACCAAAGATTGCAAAAAAGAATGCAAAAAGGAATGTGCGAATAAAGGAACTCAAAGTTGCTGCAAAAAAGCTGAAAAGAAATAATAAATATCCGAATATTATTTTAACAAAAATGAGCGGCGAACGGACTGTGCTATGCAGTTTGTTCGCCGTTTCTATATTTATTTTGAGAAGAATAGCTATCTTTGCGCCATATATTGATTTCAAATAAAAAATAGAATAAATGGCATTGCAATGTGGTATTGTTGGACTTCCAAATGTAGGTAAGTCAACTCTTTTCAACTGTTTGTCGAACGCGAAGGCACAAGCAGCAAATTTCCCTTTTTGTACAATAGAACCTAATGTCGGTGTAATCACCGTTCCTGACGAGCGTCTGAACCAATTGGCAGAGTTGGTAAATCCCCAACGGATCTTACCTACCACTGTTGAAATTGTGGATATTGCCGGTTTGGTTAAAGGAGCCAGCAAAGGTGAAGGTTTAGGAAACAAATTCTTGGCTAACATACGTGAAACTGATGCTATCATACATGTACTTCGTTGTTTTGATGATGAGAATGTAACGCATGTCGACGGAAGCATCAACCCGGTTCGCGACAAAGAGATTATCGACTACGAACTCCAATTGAAAGACTTGGAAACCATCGAAAGCCGCATTCAGAAAGTGCAAAAGCAAGCACAGACTGGTGGCGATAAAGCAGCTAAACAAGCATACGATGTTTTGATCCAATATAAAGCAGCCTTAGAACAAGGGAAATCGGCTCGTACGGTTACCTTTGAAACGAAAGACGAACAGAAGATTGCTCACGAGCTGTTCCTGTTGACTTCCAAACCCGTGATGTATGTTTGTAATGTGGATGAGAAAAGCGCTTCAACCGGAAATAAATATGTTGAGATGGTCAGAGAAGCAGTGAAAGACGAAAACGCTGAGATCCTCGTTGTTGCTGCAAAGACAGAAGCAGACATCGCCGAACTGGAGACCTACGAAGACCGACAGATGTTCCTTGCTGAAGTTGGTTTGGAAGAGTCGGGTGTTGCTAGATTGATCAAATCGGCTTACAAACTTCTGAATCTTGAAACTTACTTTACAGCCGGCGTACAAGAAGTGCGTGCATGGACATACGAGAAAGGTTGGAAAGCTCCTCAATGTGCGGGTGTCATTCATACCGATTTCGAGAAAGGCTTTATCCGCGCTGAAGTGATTAAGTTCAACGATTTCATCCAATACGGCTCTGAAGCAGCAGTAAAGGAAGCCGGTAAACTAGGTGTAGAAGGAAAAGAATATATCGTTCAAGATGGAGATATCATGCATTTCCGTTTTAATGTATAATCGACAGACTATATGAAATATCTTGTTGTAGGAACAGGAGGCGTAGGAGGCTGCATCGCAGGTTTTCTGGCAAACGCCGGCAAACAGGTAGCTTGCATCGCCCGCGGAGCACATCTGACAGCCCTCAAAGAGAAAGGGCTGAAGCTGCAATCCGACCTGAAAGGTGAGCACATCCTTCCTATACAAGCATTCTCAATAGAAGAATATCACGACCAACCCGATGTTATCTTTATCTGTGTGAAAGGATATTCATTGGAAGCAATGGACGAGTTTATTCAACGAATTTCACATAAAGAGACGATCATCATTCCGATACTCAACGGTTTTGGAGTGGGTGATCGTCTTCAAAAAATAGCTCCTTCAGCTACTGTATTAGACGGATGTATCTATATTGTTGCTTCACTCATCCGCCCCGGAGAAGTCAGTCAGTCGGGAAAGATCTTCCGCATCGTTTACGGAAAACGTCCGGAGACAAATTGTTTTGATCAAAAACTTCATACGATTGGCGAAGAGTTGGCAGAATGTGGCATCAAAGTAGATCTTTCAGAGGATATCCGACGCGACACCTTTGTTAAATGGGCGTTTATCTCGGCTACGGCAGTAACGGGAGCGTATTACGACGTACCCATGGGTGAAGTCCAAAAGCCGGGTCAGATCCGTGATACCTTCATCCGCTTATCTCAAGAGATGGACACTTTAGCCCATCAAATGAATATCCCAATGAATGAAAACCTAGTTGACTACAACCTCAAAGTGCTGGATAAGATGCTTCCTGAGTCGACCTCCTCGATGCAGAAAGACTTGAAACGCGGAGGGGAATCTGAGATTCAGGAGCTACTATACCAGGTTGTCTCAACGGCTCAAGAAAACAATATCGATCTACCAAACTACCGTTTCATGGCAGAAAAATTTAAAACGAATAATTAATAACTTCAAATCATAATTAGCAATGAGCACCCTATTATTATCCATTCACTGGAATCCCAATCCCGAACTGTTCAATCTCTTCGGTATTTCCATCCGTTACTACGGACTTTTATGGGCTATAGGAATCTTTTTCGCCTATATGGTAGTACATTACCAATACCGTGATAAAAAGATTGATGAGAAAATATTTGAACCTTTGTTCTTTTATTGCTTCTTCGGTATATTAATAGGAGCGCGCTTGGGGCACTGTCTGTTTTATGCACCGGACTATTATCTTTCTCATTTTTGGGAAATGATTCTTCCAGTCAAGTTTTTACCTGAAGGAGGATGGAAGTTTACCGGTTACGAAGGACTCGCCAGTCATGGGGGCACTCTCGGTCTGATCGTTGCTCTTTGGATGTATTGCCGTAAAACAAAAATGCATTATCTGGATGTCGTGGATATGATTGCAGTTGCCACACCGGTAACAGCGGGATTTATCCGTTTGGCCAACCTGATGAACTCAGAGATCATTGGCAAGCCGACCGATCTTCCTTGGGCATTTGTCTTTGAACGGGTAGATATGCAACCCCGTCATCCGGGACAGCTTTACGAAGCAATTGCCTATTTCATTCTTTTCTTTATCATGATCTATCTCTACAAGAAATATAGCAAGAGTTTACACCGTGGATTCTTCTTCGGACTCTGCTTAAGTTACATCTTTATCTTCCGTTTCTTTATTGAGTTCGTGAAAGAGAACCAAGAAGCGTTTGAGAACGGCATGACTCTTAATATGGGCCAATGGCTAAGCGTTCCATTTGTCATTATTGGACTCTATTTTATGTTCTTCTACGGAAAAAAGAAAAGCATCTGATACAAGTGTCTTAAACAATAAAAAGGCTGAGGGCTATAAGAATTTGCGTTCTTATAGCCCTCAACCTTTTTATCGACTTGATTAGACGAATGCTTGTTTATTTCCCCCTTACAATTTTCTTGATATCATTGAGTTTGTTCAATGCTTCAAGCGGAGTCAAGTTATTCACATCCAACGTTAATATCTCATCACGAATCTGACAGAGGATCGGATCATCGAGCTGGAAGAAGCTCAACTGCATTTCTCCCCGATGACTGCTTACTTCAGCCAACGGTTTACCCGATATTCCTTGTTTGCGATTGTCAGTCTCCAGATCTTTCAATATCTCATTGGCTCTCTTGACGATACTTTTAGGCATACCGGCCATCTTAGCGACATGAATACCAAAGGAGTGTTCACTTCCTCCACGCTCCAATTTGCGGAGAAAAATCACTTTATTGTCGACCTCTTTCACAGATACATTATAGTTCTTGATCCGTTTGAATGATCGCTCCATCTCATTTAGTTCGTGGTAATGGGTCGCAAATAACGTGCGTGCCTTCGCCTTCGGGTGTTCGTGAATATACTCCACGATTGCCCAAGCGATGGAAATACCATCGTAGGTAGAAGTTCCTCGACCCAACTCATCAAACAGTACAAGGCTACGGGGAGAGATGTTATTCAAGATATCTGAAGCTTCGTTCATCTCAACCATAAAAGTAGATTCGCCCACAGAGATGTTATCGCTGGCACCTACACGGGTAAAGATCTTATCTACCAACCCAATATGGGCACTTTCGGCAGGTACGAACGAACCGATCTGGGCAAGAAGAGTGATCAAAGCTGTCTGTCGCAAAAGAGCCGACTTACCCGCCATGTTCGGTCCCGTGATGATGATGATCTGCTGACTGCTGCTATCGAGCTTCACATCGTTGGCAATGTATTTTTCACCGATCGGGAGTTGTTTTTCGATCACCGGATGACGTCCCTGACGAATATCCAGCACATCGCTATCCTCAATCACCGGACGAATATAATTGTTCTCACGAGCCACATTGGCAAAAGACAACAGACAGTCGACCCGTGCAATCTGATTCGCATTGATCTGAATGGCAGGGATATACTCGGCCAAAGCTTGAACCAGATCATTGTATAATTGGGTCTCAAGTACCAGGATTTTATCCTCAGCACCTAAGATCTTCTCCTCATACTCTTTGAGTTCCTGAGTGATATAACGCTCAGCATTGACCAGCGTTTGCTTACGGATCCACTCTTGAGGAACTTTATCTTTGTGCACATTGCGCACTTCGATATAGTAGCCAAAGACGTTATTATAAGCAACCTTGAGACTCGGAATACCCGTCAGCTCACTTTCACGTTGCTGAATCTGAAGCAGATAATCTTTTCCTGAATAAGAGATCCGACGCAACTCATCGAGTT
>Ga0114938_1000330_pt1 | contig 37710 bp, 37 predicted proteins | sample AshMeaBigSpring_FD_88675 | JGI IMG/M metagenome (GOLD analysis project Ga0114938, IMG submission 88675) | Groundwater microbial communities from Big Spring, Nevada to study Microbial Dark Matter (Phase II) - Ash Meadows Big Spring | ecosystem: Environmental > Aquatic > Deep subsurface >... | reverse complement strand
TTCTCGACCCCGACAACGACAGTGTCACGCTCGCCACTTTGAAGCGCGCCGCCAAGGCTCTCGGCAAGACGCTCAGGCTGGAGTTGGCTTGACCGCGGTCTGCAAGATTACAAAGCGATGTCAACTACATGAGTGTTCGCACTATTATCCTGCCCGGTGCGCCAATAAAATGATAGAGAATCGCCGGCAACCTTGCATCTTGAGGTTCACTCTTCCGCGAGACCCAACAGCTCCGGGATAGCGCATGGTGTCGGGTCTCGTGCCTCGACCCGACCTACAGCCAAATGCGATCGCCTTGCGGATGAGGGGCTGTGAGCCGCTCGAGCCGAACCTGCGCCACCGCCCGGGATCAATCGGCACGACTGAGCGGATTGGATCGCAATGACTGCCCGGTGTCAGCCGGTGCGGGCGCCCCACCACACGAGGAGAACGACGAGAAGAGTGGCCATCTCGAACAGCGCGACGATCCACAGGACGTAGACGATGCGCCGCGCGGACGGCTTCAGCGGCAGCCAGACGCGGCGCATGTACCACGTCCAGGGGGCAAAGCTGCTCCAGCGGGCATAGGCGCGCAGATAGTCGTGGAGCGCCCTGCCCCAGGGGGTCAGGCTGCGGTCCACCTCCCCCAGGCGGGCGCGGCGCTCGGCCTCCGGCGTGCCGGAGTAATCGTCGGTGATGCGCAGCGCTGAGCCCGCGCCGTCCGCCTCGACCTCGATCAGCGTCCGCCGCTTGAGACCCTGCGCGTAGACGAGCTCGACTCGCCCCTCGCCGGCGGTCGCGTGGAGCGTCGTCTCGAGCCGCATGCCAGTGCTGAGATTGAGCGTGCGGACGCAGTAGTGGCCACCTCCCAGATGCTGGAACGACTCGACCTCGAGCATCGGATTGATGCGCAGCAACCGCTCGATATCAGCAATGAAGTGGCACAGCGCCGGCGGCGACAGCGGTGTCGTCACGCGCACCCAGGCCTTGTCCTCGGCTTCGGGCCCGTTCGTGCCGCCGTGGTCGGCGCCGGGCGCCGGCCTGCCTCCGTCCGCCCCCGTCATCGGCCGGGATGCGGCACGACGAGGAGGGGGACCGCGAGCATGGCCACCAGGCGTTCAAGCCGCATGCGCGAGCGCAGGCCCGGCGCGCCCTTCGGCCGTGGGGCGCCGATGATGACGAGGTCGAAAGGCTCGGCGCGGCTCGCCTCGATCAGACAGTCCTCCAGCACGCCGCAGCGCGAGCTTGCGGCGTAGGGGATGCCGCGCGCCTCGGCCGCCCGAAAGACGCGCAGCATCTGCTCGTGGTTCTCGGCCTCGATCCGGCCTTCGAGGTAGTCGCAGAACTGGTGCTCGGTGCGGGCGTCAATCCGCCAGCCATCGCCGGTCATGTGCCGCCACAGCTCCGGCACGATGACGAGATGGTGCAGGGAGCCGCCGCCCGCCACCGCATCGAGCGCCGTCGCCTCGGCCGCCTGCGCGCCTGCTGTGCCGTGGCTCGCGAGCAGCACCCGCGCCGTCTGCAGCCGCCGGCTTGCACGCGGCGCCCGGCAGGAGGCGGCAGTGTCGTGACGGCTGCCCGGCGCACTCACTTGAAGCCGAGCCAAGTGAACACACCGATGCCATAGTTGACGTGCGCCCAGACCCCGAGCGCGATCAGGCAGGCGCAAATGAGAGCGACGATGTCCTCTCTGCGGTCGCTCTTGAAAATCGAGAGGGCCGAGCCGCGGTGATACTTGAACCCTGACTCGGTGGTGTGGACGTCGACCCCCTGGCTATCCTTGCGGTCCATGGCTGCCGCCTCCTTCCCTAGAGTGCCTGCAGGCCGAGCGCGCCGGCGAAGACCAGGATGAAGATCAAGGATCCGACCGCCTTGATGGTGCCGATGACGCCGCCAATGACGAGCGGCTCGCCGCCGGCCTGCTTCAGCGAGGACATCGTGATCTGCATGCCGAGCCCGGTGAGTCCGAACGCGAACAGCCAAAAGATCCAGTCGCGGAACCAGGGGATGATGCGCGGAGTGTGCAGCACCACACGCTTGGAGGCGCTGACGGCCGCCTTGCCCTCCCTGCCGAGCGCACCGGAGGCGCTGAGCCCGTCGAGCGCATGGTAATCGGCCATGCTCATGATTTTGCGGTTGGCGACGAGCCGGTCGAGCGCGGCCTTGTGATCGGGGCGCGTGACCTTGGCGGCGTCGGTCCGCAGCGCGGCGACCTCTTTGGGCTTCAGCAACCGGTCCTCCTTGAGGTTGTTGTCGAAGTAGGACCCCTTCCACAGATCGCTCGAGCTGACGCCCTTCGGCAGGAACACGCCCGTCAGGTTCAGCAGGAACATGAAGATGAAGCCGAGCACAAACAGCGGGAACTTGTCGACGATGACCTTGGTGACGTTCACCTCCGGGGGAGCAACCGGGGCGGGTGCGGCCATGGCGCCGACGCTGTGCGGCCTCGGCTCGCCGAGCGCGGCTCCGTTGGCGGCCGTCTCGCGCCTGACGTACCAGACCGCAAGCCACACGACGATCAGCGGCAGGAACAGGATGCGCGTGATGTTGAAGATCTCCGCCACCTTCAGCGTCTCGATGCCGTCCGACTGGAAGGCGAGTGCGGCGCCTGCGACCTGCGCCGAGTTGAGGATGCCGGTGCCGGCCCAGGCCCCGAATGCCTCCGGGCTCATGCCGAGCGCCTTGCCGACGATGGGGAACACGAACATGCACCCGACGCCCCATAGCAGGATGGTGCCAATTGTATAGGCGATCTCCGACGACTTGGCCTGCACAACCGGCGCCGCAGCGACGGCCGCCGAGACGCCGCACACGCCGATGCCGGCCGAGAGCACGCCGCCCATGGAGTTCGAGACTCTCATCAAGCGGCACATCAGCAGCACGAGCCCGACCGAGCCCAACACGAAAATTCCGATCAGTGTGAACGAGGCGAGCCCCAGATGCAGGATCTCCTGCAGGAAGTAGAGCGTGCCGAGCAGGATCACCCCGGTCTTCAGGCCGAGCCGCGACATGCGCACGCCGTTCTGTGCCCAGCCGGGGATGCCGAAGACGTTGACGATCAGCATGCCGGCCACGATGCCGAGCACAATATAATTGAGACCGAGCATGCCGTGGATGTACTGGCCGCCGAATTTCCAGCCCAGCGTGTCGCCGAGCCACCGGCTGCCGATCGCCACCAAGGGATCGCCAAACCAGCGGATCAGCATTGCGATGAGCATGATGAAGGCCGCACCGCCGATCGCCGAGGAATAATAGTCGATGCTGCCTTCGCGGTGAATTCCAACGAGGTGCCACAGCCCAAGCACGCTAGCGACAGCGCCGACGGCGTAGGAGAGGTAGATCATTTCGCCCTTGGTGCGGCTGCCGAGCCAGCTGAGGGTCCCGTCCAAATAGCCGACCTGAGTGAGATAGCCGAGAATGAGCAGTGCGATCCCGATGAGCAGGATTGTAGGGTGAGGCTTCGTGTAGACCATTGTCGAGTCCCTCCCGAACCTACCGTGATGACCAATGTCTGGACATCGATGCCGTGATCCGGCGGGCGCTGGTTCGGTGCCCCTGGTCCTTGTCGCGACCGGAACCGCAAACGACGCGTGACCTGATCTGTCTGCTCCGTTTCGCTGCGGCTGCCGAAGCTTTGCATTTTCATAGCTGAAGGTGGTCGGATCCGCAAGCGGAGGGGCAATCGCGGGCGAGCCATCCCGAGGGCTGTATCGGAGAAGTTCGATCGATCTGTCACCCCCCTGGTGATTGTAACGGTCGTGCCGGGTGCCTATAGTGCGCCCGTTTTGCGCATCGCAAGGCGGCAGGACGCAACCCAGCGGTGCGGGCCGCCGAACCCCTTGGAGGAACGCTCTCGATGACAACTCTCAATCGCCGCAAGTTCATCAAATCGGCCGGCGTCGGCGGCGTAGCGGCTGCCGCGTCCGCGGTTGCGGCTCCCGCAATCGCGCAGTCGGCGCCCGAGGTGAAGTGGCGCATGGCGGCCAGCTGGCCGAAGGCGCTCGACACGCTCTATGGCGGCGCCGACCAGTTCTGCAAATACGTCGCCGAGGCAACCGACAACAAGTTCCAGATCCAGCTGTTCGCGGCAGGCGAGATCGTGCCGGCACTGCAGGTGACCGACGCCGTGATCAACGGCCAGGTCGAGGCCTGCCACACCGCACAGTACTACATGTGGGGCAAGGATCCGACCTGGGCGCTCGGCTGCGCGGTGCCGTTCGGCCTCAACGGCCGCCAGCAGTCGGCCTGGTGGACCGAGGGCGGCGGCGAGGCGCTGCTCAACACGTTTCACGCCAAGCACAACGTCCATGCGCTGCTCAGCGGCAATACGAGCGCACAGATGGGCGGCTGGTTCCGCAAGGAGATCAACACGCTCGACGACCTCAAGGGCCTCAAGTTCCGGGTCGGCGGGTTCGCCGGCGCAGTGATGTCGAAGCTCGGCGTCGTGCCGCAGCAGATCGCCGGCGGCGACATCTATCCCTCGCTCGAGAAGGGCACGATCGACGGCGCCGAATGGGTCGGGCCGCACGACGACGAGAAGCTCGGCTTCTTCAAGGTCGCCAAGTACTACTACTACCCCGGCTGGTGGGAGGGCGGCGCGATGCTGACCACCCAGATCAACAAGGCGAAGTGGGACAGCCTGCCGAAGTCCTACCAGGCGATCTGCAAGGCCGCCGCCGCCCAGGCGAACCAGTACATGATCGCCCGATACGACGTGATGAACCCGGCGGCGCTGAAGCGGCTCGTCGCGGCCGGCACCCAGCTCAGGCCGTTCTCGGAGGCGATTCTCGACGCCTGCTTCAAGTCGGCGAACGAGGTCTACGCCGACCTCTCGGGCAAGAACGAGGACTTCAAGAAGATCTGGGAGAGCATAAGAGCGTTCCGCGCCGACAGCTATCTGTGGATGCAGGTCGCCGACAACACCTACGACACCTACATGATGATCCAGCAGCGCAAGAAGACGCTCTGATCGATCGCAGCTTTCGCCAGGCCCCGGGCTCGTGGACAGCGAGCCCGGGGCCCTCTTTTTTTCAAGCGTGCCGAGCGGCCCGGCAACCTTGATTGGCGTCGGGCGGAAGGGTTGGCACTCTATCCTTGACACTGCTAACAGTGCGGCGCATATAACCGCCACGAGAGGCAACGGGGGCCCGCAAGCACGCGGTCCGACCGCCGCCGTCACTCTCGAGCGGGTCTGTCGAGCGCGTCTCGGCCGGGCCGGCCAGAAAAGCGGAAAGCTCAAAATTATCAGGAGATTAGCACCATGAAGTTCCGTCCGTTGCACGACCGTGTCGTCGTTCGCCGGGTCGAGGAGGACGCCAAGACCGCCGGTGGCATCATCATCCCCGACACCGCCAAGGAGAAGCCGATGCAGGGCGAGATCATCGCCGTCGGCCCGGGCGGCCGGGATGAGGCCGGCAGGCTCGTGCCGCTCGAGGTCAAGGCCGGTGATCGCGTGCTGTTCGGCAAGTGGTCGGGCACCGAGGTCAAGATCAAAGGCGAGGATCTGCTGATCATGAAGGAGAGCGACATCCTCGGCATCCTCGAGGGCAAGGCCTCCGTGCGGGCTGCCGCCTGATCGAAGTCTCGCCCCCAACCAACCGACTTTACCCCAAACCGGAGTTTACTTCACATGGCTGCCAAGGACGTCAAATTCTCCCAGGACGCGCGCGAGCGGATGCTGCGTGGCGTCGATATTCTCGCCAACGCGGTCCGCGTGACGCTCGGCCCCAAGGGCCGCAACGTCGTGCTCGACAAATCGTTCGGCGCCCCGCGGGTGACCAAGGACGGCGTCACCGTCGCCAAGGAGATCGAGCTCGAGGACAAGTTCGAGAACATGGGCGCGCAGATGGTGCGCGAGGTCGCCTCCAAGACCAGCGACAGCGCCGGCGACGGCACCACCACCGCGACCGTGCTCGCCCATGCGATCGTGCGCGAGGGCGCCAAGTCGGTCGCGGCCGGCGCGAACCCGATGGATCTCAAGCGCGGCATCGACAAGGCGGTGTTGGCGGTCGTCGAGGACCTCAAGGCGCGCACGAAGAAGGTCACGTCGAACGATGAGATCGCCCAGGTCGGCACGATCTCGGCCAACGGCGACAAGGAGATCGGCAAGATCATCGCCGAGGCGATGAAGAAGGTCGGCAACGAGGGCGTGATCACGGTCGAGGAGGCAAAGAGCCTCGAGACCGAGCTCGACGTCGTCGAAGGCATGCAATTCGACCGTGGCTACATCTCGCCCTACTTCATCACCAACGCCGACAAGATGATCGCGGACCTCGAGAACCCCTACATCCTGATCCACGAGAAGAAGCTGTCGAGCCTGCAAGCGATGCTGCCGATCCTCGAGGCGGTGGTGCAGTCATCGAAGCCGTTGCTGATCATCGCGGAGGAGGTCGAGGGCGAGGCGCTGGCCACCCTCGTCGTCAACAAGCTGCGCGGCGGCCTCAAGGTCGCGGCGGTCAAGGCGCCGGGCTTCGGCGATCGCCGCAAGGCGATGCTGGAAGACATTGCGATCCTGACCGGCGGCACCGTGATCAGCGAGGATCTCGGCATCAAGCTCGAGACCGTCACGTTGAACATGCTCGGCCGCGCCAAGAAGGTCGCGATCGACAAGGACAACACGACGATCGTCGACGGCGTCGGCAAGAAGGCCGATATCACCGGCCGCGTCAACCAGATCAAGGCGCAGATCGAGGAGACCACGTCCGACTACGACCGCGAGAAGCTGCAGGAGCGCCTCGCCAAGCTCGCCGGCGGCGTCGCGGTGATCAAGGTCGGTGGCGCCACCGAGGTCGAGGTAAAGGAACGCAAGGACCGCGTCGACGACGCGCTGCACGCGACCCGTGCCGCGGTCGAGGAGGGCATCGTGCCGGGCGGTGGCGTGGCGCTGCTGCGCTCGATCGCAACGATCGAGAAGATCCGCGTCGAGAACGAGGACCAGAAGGTCGGCGTGGCGATCGTGCGCAAAGCACTGCAGTCGCCGGCGCGCCAGATCTTCAACAACGCGGGCGAGGACGGCTCGGTCGTCGTCGGCAAGATCCTCGAGAACGCGAAGTACGCCTTCGGCTACAACGCCCAGACCAGCGAGTACCAGGACCTCGTCGCCAACGGCGTGATCGACCCGACCAAGGTCGTGCGCTGCGCGCTGCAGGATGCGGCCTCCGTCGCCGGCCTGCTGATCACCACCGAGGCGATGGTCGCCGAGCTGCCGAAGGACAAGCCGGCGATGCCGATGGGCGGTGGCGGCGGCATGGGCGGAATGGGTGGTATGGGCGGCATGGACTTCTGATCTTCAGAAGTTCCCGCCCAGACGAAAAAGCGGCCGCCGCGGGGAACTGCGGCGGCCGCAACTGCATCTGCTCCTCGGGGGAAGGGGGAGGGAGCAGCGAAGCGTCAGTCGGCTCACGATCATTCGTTCTCGAAACAGCTTGCGTCACTGGATCACTGCAATGGGCCTCGGCCACGATGACCGAGGCCACCGACGGTATGCGTTTCCCGGCCCAAAATGGCTGGCCGTTGCCGCGGACCGTGCGCCGCGCCGCGCCGCCAAGAAACATCCGATTCCGACCATCCGGCATCGTGTTGCGGGATGCCGGTGGCCCGCGGCGGCCAGCAGCGGTCAACGACCGGTAACATCAACCCTTTGTGGCCATCGACAAGCAATTCGGTGTCAGCCAATGTCAGCTCCGAAGGGTCGCCGCGGAGGAGCGCCGGTGAACATCGAGCTGAGCAGCGGCGCGCGCACGCGCTTCCGCAACGATCTTGCAGCGCATCGCAGCCACTCGGTCGCGACCGACCGCGAGTATGCCGAGCGCGTGCTCGGCATCTCGCTCAACACACTCAAGAAGCTGCTCAATGCCCAGGACCGCACGGCGCTGAAGCTCAAGCGCCAGACGTTCGTCGCGATCTGCTCGAACGCGAGTCTCGATCCGGCAGCCTACAACGTGCCGGTCAAGCTTCCCGTCAAGGCGACGCCCTTCGGCGGCTACGGCCGGCAGGACTACGACTATCTCGAGGGCACGTATCTGATCTACCGCCGCTCGTTCCTGACCGCCGCCAACATCATCCGCGGCGCGCTGCAGATCTCCTGGGACGAGAAGGCGCGCGGTCTCGCCTTCCTCGAGCAGCAAAACTACGAGACCGACAGCGGAGCGCCCTATCAGGCGAGCTATCGCGGCCACATCCACATCCGCAAGGACCGCAACATCATCGGCCTCGTGCAGCTCGCCAACGGCGAGGCGCGGCTGATGCTGTGTGGACTGCCGGAGCGGCCGCTCGGGTCGGGCGCGCGGCTGCGCTCCCGCGGGGCCCTGCTCACCTTTGGCAATCCGCGAGATGTCTATCAGCCGATCGTGACGACGGTGCTCGTCGAGCAGACGAGCGGCGCGACTGGCGGCGACCTGATGGCGCTGTGCAGGACGCTGCACAAGGGCTCGCCCGAGCACAAGAAGATCTCGGCCGAGCTCAAGCATGCCGAGGAGCATTCGGTCGTCATGACGCCACTGATGTGGCGCTCGCTCGGCGAGTGATCCGGAGATGGCGGGGTCAGACCCCAGCTTCCCATCATCGCAATCATGTCGCGACTGCCGGGCCGGGGGTCTGGCCCCGTGTCTCCCCGTATCAATGGCCAGGATCACGCCCCCGGCCGCCCCGTCTTCTTCGGCCGGCCACGGCGCTTGCCCTTCTGGTAGGTGTCGGGATCTGACCCTGCGCCGGGATGGCTGCGTGTCATCGGCGATGGCCGTGGCGCGGGGTCCGACCCCGTCCGTCCTGGTCGTCCCACGGGTACCTCGGTGCGCCTGACCGTCATCTCGTCGAGTGTCGGCTTGCGGATCCGCGACAACGCGCCCGGCGGCCTCCCGGCCTTCGAGCCGGGATGCCCCCCAGGGGAATCGCCGGACACAGAACGAGACGTCGATTGCGCGTAGGTCGGCTGCACCGGCTCGTAGTCGCGCGAGATGCGTGAGTTGCTTGCACCCCCATGCCGTTCGCCTTCAGCCGAAGCAGAAGGCTGCGCGGGATCGAAAGGTTCTTGGACCCCCCTCTCCCTGACCCGCAGGGGGGGAGGGGAAGAAGGAGGCGAGAGTTGTGCGCCCGGATCATCTCCAGCGTGTGGTCGACCACGTGCAGAAATGGCACGTCCTTTGCTGTCCCCCTCCCCCTTGCGGGGAGGGGTCGGGGGTGGGGGAGGTACCACACGCGGCTCGTTCGCCGCGTTGCCGTACTTGCGCCGGCCTTCGAACGCGCCGGCGCGATCCTCGACCTCGCTCTGGCGCGCCATCGGGTCGTCGGCGATGGCGAGCTCGGTCTCGCGCAGCCGCTTGATCTCGTCGCGGAGCCGCGCCGCGGTTTCGAACTCGAGATCGGCGGCGGCGTCGCGCATCCGCTTCTCCATGTCGGCGAGCACGGCCGCGAGGTTGTGGCCGACGAGCGGTGCCGCGCCGCCCTCCGCCAGGCCCGCATCGACCGTCACACGGTCCTGCTCGTAGACGCTCGCCATCACGTCGTGGATGTTGCGCTTAATGCTTTCCGGCGTGATGCCATTGGCCTTGTTCCAGGCCGTCTGCTTCTCGCGACGCCGGTCGGTCTCCGCGATGGCGCGCTCCATGGACCCGGTCATCTGATCGGCGTAGAGCACGACCTTGCCCTCGACGTTGCGCGCGGCCCGGCCGATGGTCTGGATCAGCGAGGTCTCCGAGCGCAGGAAGCCCTCCTTGTCGGCATCGAGGATCGCGACCAGCGCACACTCCGGGATGTCGAGCCCCTCGCGCAGCAGGTTGATGCCGATCAGCACATCGAAGGCGCCGAGGCGGAGATCCCGGATGATCTCGATGCGCTCCAGTGTTTCGATGTCGGAGTGCATGTAGCGCACGCGGATGCCCTGCTCGTGCATGTACTCGGTCAGATCCTCGGCCATGCGCTTGGTGAGCGTGGTGACCAGCGTGCGGAAACCCTTGGCGGCGACCTGGCGCACCTCGTCGATCACGTCGTCGACCTGCGAGCGGGCCGGGCGGATTTCGACGACCGGATCGATCAGCCCGGTCGGCCGGATCACCTGCTCGACGAACGTGCCGCCGGTCTGCTCGAGCTCCCAGCCGCCGGGCGTCGCCGAGACATAGACCGACTGCGGGCGCATCGCGTCCCATTCCTCGAAGCGCAGCGGCCGGTTGTCCATGCAGGAGGGCAGGCGGAAGCCGTACTCGGCCAGCGTTGCCTTGCGCCGGTAGTCGCCGCGGAACATGCCGCCGATCTGCGGCACGGTGACGTGGCTCTCGTCGGCGAACACGAGCGCGTTGTCGGGCAGGTACTCGAACAGCGTCGGCGGCGGCTCGCCCGGATTGCGCCCGGTGAGATAGCGCGAGTAGTTCTCGATGCCGGCGCAGGAGCCGGTCGCCTCCATCATCTCCATGTCGAACAGCGTGCGCTGCTCGAGCCGCTGGGCTTCCAGCAGCTTGCCGGCGGCGTGGAGCTCCTCGAGCCGTTGCTTCAACTCCCCTTTGATCGCCTTGATCGCCTGCTGCAGCGTCGGCTTCGGCGTCACGTAGTGCGAGTTGGCGTAGATCTTCACCAGTTTCAGCTCGTCGGCGGTCTGGCCGGTCAGCGGATCGAACTCGGTGATGCTCTCGACCTCGTCGCCGAACAGCGAGATGCGCCAGGCGCGGTCCTCCAAGTGGGCCGGGAATACCTCAATCGTGTCGCCGCGCGCGCGGAACGTGCCGCGGTGGAAGCTCGCATCGTTGCGCCGGTAGTGCAGCGCCACGAGGTCGGCGAGGAGCTGGTCGCGCGAGAGCCGCTCGCCGACCTTCACCGCGAACGTCATCGCCGTGTAGGTCTCGACCGAGCCGATGCCGTAGATGCACGACACCGAGGCGACGATGATCACGTCGTCGCGCTCGAGCAGCGACCGCGTCGCGGCGTGGCGCATGCGGTCGATCTGCTCGTTCACCGATGCTTCCTTCTCGATGTAGGTGTCGGTGCGCGGCACGTAGGCTTCCGGCTGGTAGTAGTCGTAGTAGGAGACGAAGTACTCGACCGCGTTTTCCGGAAAGAAGCTCTTGAACTCGCCGTAGAGCTGGGCGGCGAGCGTCTTGTTCGGCGCCAGGATCAGGGCCGGGCGCTGCGTCGCCGCGATCACGTGCGCCATGGTGAACGTCTTGCCGGAGCCGGTGACGCCGAGCAGCACCTGGTTGCGCTCGGCCTCGCGCACGCCGGCCACCAGCTCGGCGATAGCCTGCGGCTGGTCGCCCTTCGGCTCGAAATCGGAGGCGAGCTTGAAAGCGACGCCGCCCTCGCTCTTGTCGGGCCGCTCCGGCCGGTGCGGCATGAACATCGGCATGCTGCCCGACACCAGCGGGTGCGTCGCCAGCATCGGCTGGCGGGCGAGCAGCTCCTGCGCCTTGGGGCCACGCTCGGAGGGCTTGGCCAGCAGCGCGTCGAGCGCGCCCGAAACGCCGCCCTCGAGGCCGGGGCGGAACGCGGTCGAGCGCAGTGCCGGCAGCGACGACGGCCCGGCGACGTAGCCCGGGCTCATGCTCTCTGCGAGGCCGGGTGTGTTGGCGAGCGTCTCCACCGGCGGCGCGACAGGCTTGCCCGACCTGCCGCGCGAGGGGCGGGGCTTCGGCGGGGTGGAATCGCGGGATCTAGCCATGCAGCGACTATGACGAACGACGGCGGCCGGCTCAAGTCAGGCGGCCGCCCGGTGGGTTCCGGACGGCCGCGGAGCCGTGCAAATAAATTTCGTGCGGTGGATCGATCACGCCTGCTGGATCGCGGAGAGCTGCCAGCCGGCGGCACCCGAGCCGGTCGGACGCGCGAAGGTCCAAACCTCCGTGACCTCGCGCGGCGAGGCGTCGGCGGTCTTGCGGCCGCTCGCCCGGTCGACCATCTCGTCGGTGATCGCGAAGCGCATGGCGACGGTCGCATACTCGACCGCTCGCTCGCGCCAGGCCTCCGCGAGGTCGCCCTGCAGCAACTTGACGCCGCTGATCTGGTTGCGCACGCCGTTGCGCTTGTTCTCCTCGAGGTCGCCCGCGAAGTAGGACAGCATCTCCGGCGTCACGCGGTCGCCGAGTGCGTCGATGTCCTCGCGGCCGTAAGACGCCTGGATCTCGCCGAGCAGGCGCTCGAAGGCGTTGAAGTCGGCGCCGGCGATGCTGACCGCGGGACCTGCGTTGCCCGACGCAGCCGCGCCGGACGCCGCGCCACCGAGGCCGGCCGGTCCGCCGGATGCGAGTCCGCTGCGCGCCATCGGGCCGCCGGATTGCGCGCCGGCACCCGCCGGCTGCATGCGGCTGCGGAAGAACGCGATTGCCAGCCACACGAGGCCGCCGATCAGCAGCGCCTGGAGGATGAAGCCGAGCACGGCCGCGAGGCTGCCGCCCAGGCCGAACAGCGTCGCGAGGCCCGCGCCGATGAGGCCGCCCATCAGCAGGTTGCGCATCATGCTGGGCTTGGCGGCATTGGCGGCCGTCTGGGTTGCAGCCGATGCGGCGGGCACGGCCGGCTTGCCCGGCTGGGTGATCGAGCGCTCGATCGGCGCCGCCGGCTTCGGCGTGGTGTTGGTCGCGGGCGGCGCGCTGAACGTGTTGGCGCCGCGGCTGCCGAAGCTCCTGCCGCCGCCGACCCTGGCGTCGGCCGCCTCGAGGCTCAGAGCAAGCGTGGCTGCCAGCGCGACTGCGGCAATGCCGGCCTTGCGCCAGAATTTGCCGGTTCCGATGGAAGCGGGAGCATGCATGGTTTTCATCCCCTGTCTGGCGACAGATGGCGTCGCCGGTACCAGCGAAATATGGGGTAGCATCGCCGTCTTGCCAATCCTCGAAGCCCATCCGCCGAGTGAAATTCCGCAGGGTCCGACCGCGCCGGAGGAGCCCGCGCAACAGCGTCGGACCAGGAGAAACATATGAGATTTCCGATGGTTATTTTTCTTCTGGTCACTCTTGCGGACGCGAAACCGGCCGCGGTCCAGTCGACCTGCAAGGCCGAGAAGCTCACCTCCACCGGCACAAAGCATCGCGCGATCGACGATGCGACCGCGAGCGCGATCGCCGCCGCCAAGGCCGAAATGACGCGGCGCTACGGCCCCGGCTGGACGACGGGCTCGCGCCGTGGCGCCCGGTTCACCTGCGCGAAGCCCATGGGCGGCCCGGCCGGCCGGCTCGGGTGGACTTGCTCGCTCGTCACGGACGTCTGCCGTGACTTCTCGAGGTAGTCGGTCGCCCACTGCAATGAAGCGTCCCGGATCGCTTCGTCCGGCTGAACAGGACGACGTGCTGCCTCCCACTGGCAAAGCGCCCATGGTCGGAGGCTGAACGCTCGCACGAGGCCCGACCATGCCGACCGCCGCCGCCGATCCCGCGCTCGCGCGCGACCTCGGACAGCCGACGTTCCTCACCGCTGGCGAATGCGCGAGCGCGATGGCGGCGACCGAAGGGCAGGCGAAGCGGGCCTGGGACCACTGGCGCATGCGCGTCGAAGGTGAGAAGTAGGCGGCCTCCTTGCGAGCGCCGATCCGTCGCCGCCCACTCACCTCGGCGCTGCTCGACCTCGTGCCACTGCCGCATTGGCCGGCCTGCGCGGCAGCCGCAGGAAATCTTCTCCACATGTCCCTCGGGGAACAGCGCGGCTCGCGGGCGCGCCGCATGTTCACGTCATGGCTGGATGGATCGAAACAAGAGGTCCGGCAGCCAGCGGCGAACCGAGGACCTCACCCGCCCGAGGGTCGCCGAACGAAAACCGCAGCATGAAAGAGAGTGGAGTTGAACATGAGCAAGACCATCACAACTGCCGCGCTTGCGCTGTCGGTCGGCATCGCCGCCCTCGGCGGCGGCATCGCGACCGGCACACCGGCGGAAGCATCGAGCAAGAAGATCGTGGTCGTGAAGAAGAACCACCATCCTCACCTATTCCGGTATTGGGGCCACTACACCACCGCGGCCTTCGTCGGTGGCGGCTGCGGCTACGAGTATTCCCGCTGGCAGCACACCGGCTCATTCTACTGGAAGCGGCGCTACTACGAGTGTCGCGGCTGGTGGTGAGCCTGCGGCACCGAGCGTTGAGGTTTCCCCTTCGATCACCTGATCGGTTGCGGTCGGCAGCTCCCTTTCGCTCCTGCGCTCCGGCCTTACTGCCCCCGGTCCTCCCGCGGACCGGGGGGTCTTCGCTTTGCAGGCAATCCTTGTCGCAGAACCGCACGCTCGCGTAGACTCGCCGGATCGCGCTGCGCCGTGGAGCTTCCGGGTCCATGAACATCGTCTTCGTCGGGCGCAATCCGGCCGCCTTCATGCCGGGCTTCGCCGAGCTGCTGGATGGCTCGCACAGCATCGCCGCGGTGCCTGACTCCAGCATGTCGGCCGATGAGGCCCGCACGTTCGGCGCGGCGGATGTCCTGATCGGCCTCAAGCTCGATGCGACGATGCCGAGACCCGAGCGCCTGCGCCTCTATCACACGCCGGCCGCCGGCACCGACGGCGTTGAGCGCGCGCGCCTGCCGAAGGGCGTGCCGCTCTGCTGCTGCTTCGGACACGAGGTGTCGATCGCCGAGTACGTGATGACCGCACTGCTGCTGCGCGAGGTGCCGCTGCCCGAGGCCGACCGGGACCTGCGGCAGGGCAAGTGGACCTACTGGGCCGGTACGCCGACCGCACTCAGGCGCGAGCTCGCCGAGACGACGGTCGGCCTCGTCGGCTTCGGCCACATCGGTCGCGCGGTCGCGGCGCGCGCGAAGGCGTTCGGCATGCGCGTGCATGTGGCGAACCGCAGCCCCGTCGCGGTCTCCGAGCAGGTCGATCGCGCCTGGCCGCTGACCGAGCTGCCGGCGATGATGGGCTCGGTCGATGCCGTCGTGGTCTCATTGCCGCTCCTGCCCGAGACGCGCGGACTGGTCGATGCGCGGGCGCTTGCCGCCATGCGCGATCAAGCCGTGGTCCTCAACGTCGGCCGCGGGCCGGTGATCGACGAGCAGGCGCTCTTCGACGCGCTGGCCTCGCGCCGGATCAGCGCCGTGATCGACACCTGGTATGTCTACCCGACGCCCGAGCAGCCGACGCCGCATCCCTCAAGGCTGCCGTTCCACACGCTCGACAACGTCATCCTGACACCGCACATGTCGGGCTGGACGCGCGGCACCATCCGCCGGCGGCAGCAGACGATGGCCGGCAATATCCGCCGCCTCGCGCGCGACGAGCCGCTCAAGAACGTCGTCCATCGCGGTTGAGACGAAATCGAGCGATCAGCGCGCGGCCTTGGCCGGCGGCTTGATGCACCGAGTACCGGCCTTGTCGGCGACGAGCCCCGCCTTGCACGCGATCTTCACCTTCACGCGTGGCGCCTCTGCCGCCAGAGCGGACTTGGCGATCGCGCCGGCGCCGAGGCTGTAGGCCGGCGGCGAAAGCTTGCCGGACCTCGCGGCCGCGGGAGCCGCCTTTGCCGAGGCGACCACCGGCGTCTTCGGGCGCACCCGCTGGATCGGCGCAACGATCGCGTCGGCGCGGTGTGCGCCCGGTGCCGATCCCGAGGGAACGGTCGTCACGACCTTGCTCGTCGCCGCCGACGCCCCGGCAGCCGCCACCGCCAGCAGCGGCGTCGACGCCGAGAACACCGAGGGTCGCGCCGCATCGCTGCGAGGAGCAATGGTAACGGCGGCAACCTGCCCGGACAGCTTCTCGTGCCGTTTCAGCCAGCCATCCTCGCCGCCACTCGCCCAGGCCACCGCCCCGGCCGCTCCGATGGCAGCCACGCTCAACATCGTCGAGGCCAGGCCGATGCCCCGCGGCGCTTTGCTCGCAGCCGTTTCGGCGGTCTCCGGCTTCAGGTCTGCCATGATGGTCCTCTGCGCGTCGACGGCATGATCCATTCAAGTCCCATACCACAGCGCCGGCGCCCGCGCGAACTCCGTCGCGTGCGTTACCATGCCTGCCGGCGCACATCGTAAATGCCGCCGGTTCAGCGTCCCGGTTGTTGCCCGCCGGCCATAGTCGATCGGGTTGCCATCGCCTCGGCGACCGGCTAGCGGATGGGTTGGGGGCTGCCCGGCGATGGCCGCCGCAGGATCGGATAGGGGAGCGTCGCTTGAGCGTGCGATGGTCGGATTTGGCTTGGCCTGTGGTGGCCATCGGGCTCGTGCTGCCGGTCGGGTCGACCGCCGGGCCGGCGCTGGCCGCCGCTCCCCAAGTCGCGCAGAAACTCTGCGAGGACGAGGCAGCCAAGCCCGAGGTGCGCATCAAGGCTTGCGCGATGGTCATCGCCGATCCGAACCAACCGGATGAGGTGCGCGCCGATGCGCTGGCGACCCGCGGCAGCCTGCGCGACGACCTCGGGCGGCACGCCGAGGCGATCGCCGACTTCACCGCCGCGCTGAAGCTGGTGCCGAACGATCCCGCAACGCTGATCCTGCGCGGCAACGCGCTCGATGCGAGCGGCGAGCGCGAACTCGCCATCGCCGACTACAGCGAGGCGATCCGGATCAATCCGGGCGACGCCAGCGGCTACTACAACCGCGGCACGGTCTTCATGGACAAGGGCGACACGGAGCGCGCCGCCGCGGACTTCCGCAAGGCGCTCGAGATCGAGCCGCGCTACGACCTCGCGAAGAAGGCGCTGGCGCCGCTCGAGCGGTGAGGGGGTCTCTCACGGTGTCCCGCGACGAGAATTCCTTTCGCACCCACGCGCCTCGACGAGCGTGGCAGAGAGCGTGACGTTGCGCAGGGCACATCCAGTGTGGGCAAAATTTCGCACGAGCAGCGTCGTCGTTCTTGATCGATGGCTCACTCCCGCGCTGCCGGTTGCACTCATCGCCGCAAGCATCGCGTGCTTCACGCAGTTGCTGATTTCGCTCGATCGCGGCTTTGACATTACCGACGAAAGCCATTCAGTGCTCTGGCTGCAAAACCCCAGCCACTATGCGCTGGCAGCCTCCTTCTTCGGCTATCCTCTGCATATGCTCGACCGGCTGGCCGGTGGCAATATCGTCGCTGTCCGTTGGTTTGGCGTCATCATTCTCGGCGCGCTTGCCGCACTTGCGCTCATTCTGCTCTCGAGGCCTGCCGGCAGGTCGGAAGCTTTCGGCCCGACCGGCCATCGCGGACCGCGATGGGCGACGATCGAGAGCCTGTCGCTCGTCGCCGTCGCCGTTGCCGCGCAGGTCTTCTATTACTCGTATTGGCGGCCGACCCCATCCTACAACTGGCTGGTGACCGCAACCGGACTGCTGCTGGCATCCGCGCTCGCGCTTCTGCGGCGGCCGGAAACGATGCTTGTGTCCATCGGTTTCGCAGGGCTGGCTGGCGTCCTGACCGCGCTTGCCAAGCCTCCGAGCGCCTTGCTGTTTGCGCTGATCTACCTTGCCGCGCTGGTTGCGACCGCGGGTTCGTGGAGCGACGCGGCCCGGCGCGCGGGATTTGCCGCGGCGCTGACGCTCGCAATTGCGGTGGCTTTTGCCTTGATCCTCCCGACCGGCCGCCTCATTGCGCAAGGCCGCATGCTCTACGACAACTACGCCCAGACCGTCCTGGCCGACAGTGACCACGGCTATCGCCTTCGTCAATTCGTGACCTCTGGCGACGGCAGGCTGCTGCTGGCGGCCTTCGCATTGTCGATCGTCCAGATCGCGATACCGACCGACAGGCGCAATTCCCAGGCGACAATCGTTGCATTGATCTGCGGCTGCCTGGTGCTCGCGGCAATAGGCTGGCTCCAGGCATGGGTGTTCCATCTGGCCGGCGCGGCATTGACGCTGATGGCGCTCGCAGCGATCTCTCTTGCGGCGCTGTGGCCTGCGCCCGGCCTCCCGCGCACCGACCACAAGCTCTTGCTCATCGCTATTCTCATCCCGTGGGCGGGGGCCATCGGGACGACCAACGTGCTGCAAAGCCATACGATATTTCATGCCGGCATTGCCGCGGTCGTGACGCTGGCCGCGCTGGCGGCGCTCAGAACACGAGGCGCCATGGCGACCTATCTCGGCGCGGTCGTGATCCTTGCGATGGTCTCAGGAACGATCCGACATTTCAGCGCAAACCCCTACCGGTCGGCGACGTCGCTCGCGGGGCAGACCGAGCCGACGCGACTGCCGGTCGGCACGGTTCGAGTCGATGTCGATACGAAGGTGTTCCTCGAGACCCTGGCGCGCGAAGCGCATCGCCAGGGCTTCAAGCCGAAGCAAGTGCTGCTCGACCTCAGTGGCGAGCTCCCGGGCGTCGCCGTGGCGCTCGACGCCCTGCCGCCGGTGACGCCCTGGCTGCTCGGGGGCTATCCCAACTCACCGACGTTTGCCCGGTGGGTCTGGCGGCAGATCCCGCCGGAGGAGCGGGCGCGGTTGTGGATCTCGACCATGGATGGGGAGAGGCGCATTCCGCTGAGCGTCCTCAAGCAGCTCGGTATAGAGCTCGATCGCGACTATGTCGTCGTGGCCGAGGCACCGCATCCGATCTATCGGCTGCCGGTCAGGCTCTACGCGCCGCGCCGCACCCAGTAGCCATTCACCGGACCGTCCGCCGGCTCGCCATTGCCGCTTGGCGCGGCGAGCGCCAGTCGTATACTGACTTCGTCGTCGAACCCGGTAACGAGACCTCGATGAAAATCTCGGTCGTGACGCCGCTGTACAATTCCGCACCCTATATCGAGGAGCTACACCGACGCACGGTTGCTGCGATCCGGGCCGCGGGGACCGACGAGCACGAGATCGTCTTCGTCAACGACGGCAGCCCGGACGACAGCCTCGCGGTCGCCATGGCCATCGCGGCCGGCGATGCCGGAGTGGTCGTCATCGACTTGTCGCGGAACTTCGGCCAGCACCGGGCGATCATGACCGGGCTTGCGCACACGACCGGCGACCTAGTGTTCGTGATGGACAGCGACCTCGAGGAGGAGCCCGAGTGGATCACGCTGTTCCATCAGAAGATGCGCGAGGCGCCCTGCGATGTGGTCTACGGCGTTCGCACCAACATGAAGGGCGGCCGGCTCTATACGCTCGGGCGCGCGACTTTCTATCGGATGCTGGACATCCTTTCAGGCGTCCATTTTCCGGCCAATATCGCGACCGCGCGGCTGATGAGCCGGCGCTATCTCGATGCGCTGCTGCAGTTCAAGGAGCGCGAGATCTATCTGGGCGGCCTCTGGCACGTCACGGGATTCACGCAGCTGCCGGTCCCGATCATCAAGGAGGACCGCAGCCCGACGAGCTACACGCCGGCGCGGATCCTCGGGCTGGCGGTCAATGCGGCCACCGGGTTCTCGACGCGTCCGCTGGTGGCGATCTCGGTCCTGGGCCTCGTCGTCGCCGCGGTCGGCATCGGGTTCCTGGCCTGGGTCCTTGTCAAGAAGCTCGCCTGGGGCGTCGATATTCCCGGCTGGGCCTCGGTGATGGCGGCCGTGCTGCTGATCGGCAGCCTGCAATTGCTCGTGCTCGGCATAATCGCCATCTATATCGCCAAGATCTTCATCGAGGTGAAGCAGCGGCCGTTGACGATTGTCAGGGAAATCCATCGCAACTCCGGTGATGCAGGCATGGCGGCCCGGGCGCCAGTGCCTCCCACCGGGGTCAACGTGCCGGCCGCCGGTACGGTCGCAAAATTGGCGGGAGCGGTGGAATGATCGGGGTGATCTGCTCGGGCGGCGGGAGCGCGGTTGCGGCGGCCCACCGGTTTGCCAGCGACATGGGCCGCCAGTTCCACGTCATAACCGACCGGGCGTGCGGAATCGAAGCATTCTGCCGCGACAAGAAGGTGAAGCTCGATCGCATCGAGGAACGCGATAACCACACATTCTCGGAGCGGGCCGTCGAGGCCTTGCGAGGCTCGGGGGCCGTGGTGGTGCTGCTCTACTACGATCGCTTGATCAGTCGTGCGCTGACCGCAAGCTGGACGTGCATCAATTTTCATCCGTCGCTGCTGCCGGCCTATCCAGGGTTTCGCGCGATCGAAAGGCTCGTTGCCGACCGGGGCGGGTATCTTGGCCATACCTGCCATATTGCGGATGAGAGTATGGATGGCGGACCGATCCTGGCGCAGAGCGTATACCCGCTTCAGACGGCGGACTACTCCGTGACCCGTGCGCTCGACATCTCATTCGTGCAGAAGCTTGCGTTGACCTTGCTGGTCGTTGCTCTCGTCACCAGGAGAATGGAACCACAGGCGTTCCTCGGCTGGTGGCGGAGCATCACTCCGACCGGTCCGGGGGACTTCATAAACCCCAATGCTCTCTCGTCCGAGGCCAAATCCATAGTATCGCAGCAGGCAGCGCAGCGGCGCATGAGCATCATGCTGTGACATCGAGCGGAGCGCGCGGTACGCAGTGAAGAAAATGAGCGAGAGCGACAAGCCAGGCTATGCAGCGATTGTGCGCCACTACGAGGCCATGCTGAGCCAGCACCATTCAGGCCCGTTGGCCGTCGACTGGAAGAACACGCACGATGCGGGCGTGCGCTACGACGTGATGCTGGGGCTGCTCGGCACTGGGCGCGCGCCGGTGAGCCTGCTCGATTTCGGCTGCGGGCTAGGCGAGTTGAAGAAGCACATCGACGCTCGCGGCCTCGACCATATCCGCTACGAGGGACTTGAGATCTCGAGACGCTTCGCGGACGCAGCGCGTGAGCGACTTCCAGGCGTGCCGATTCATTGTATGGATGTTCTGGCCCCCGGGATCGGCCTCGAGGAGTTCGACTATGTGGTGATGAACGGCATATTCACGCGACGGCAGTCGTTGACCCATGCGCAGATGCTCGACTACCTGGAGCGGCTGGTAGCCAAGGTCTTCGCGGCAGCGAGGCGCGGACTCGCCTTCAACGTGATGTCGCCTTGCGTCGACTGGAAGGGCGAGGCGCTGTTCCATCCCACATTCGATGAGATCGTAGCCATCGTCGAGCGGACGCTGTCGCGACATTTCGTGCTTCGCAATGACTATGGCCTGTACGAGTTTACCTGCTACGTCTATCGCGAGCCGTGGGGGTCAACGACACATTCATCGTCGAGGCCATGATGACGCACGGCCGAGGAAAATCGATCGCCATCCTGCAGTCGAACTATATCCCGTGGAAGGGCTACTTCGACATCATCGCCGCAGTCGACGAGTTCGTAATCTTCGATGAGGTGCAGTTCACGCGGCGCGACTGGCGCAATCGCAATCGCATCGTCAATCACGGCCGGGTCCAGTGGTTGACGATCCCGGTCGCCACCAAGGGTGCATTCGACTCAGCCGTCTGCGACATCGAGGTGGTGGCCTCCGATTGGGCCGATCGCCACTGGTCGACGCTGCGCCACGCCTACGGCAAGGCGCCGCACTTCCATCACTATGCGCCCGCCCTGGAGCGGGCCTATGCGGAGGCGGCGAGGCTGTCGCTCCTTTCCGCCATCAACCGGCTCTTCCTGAAAACGCTCTGCCAGTTTCTCGATCTGGCGACACCGCTGCTGTCGAGCGCGGATGTGCCGCGTGAGGCAGCGAACCCTACCGCTCGCCTCGTGGAAATCTGCAAGGCGCGGCGGGCCGACCGCTACGTCTCGGGTCCCGCCGCCAGGGCCTATATCGACCCTGCAATGTTCAGCACTGCCGGCATCGGGCTCGCCTATGCCGACTATGCGGGTTATCCGACATATGTGCAGGGGACCGCCGCGTTCGAGCATGGCGTCAGTATGCTCGACGTGCTGATGCGTTTGGGGCCGGACTCGCGCCGGCACCTGAAGTCGCTGCGCCCCGGCGCCGAGTTCCTTGAGCCCGCTGAAGTTTGACCATGCAGAAGTCCGACATCATCATCGTCACCGGTGGACTGGGCTTCATCGGCAAGCATTTCATCCGCCGTTGCCTGGCCGAGGGACGTATCGTCAAGAACGTCGATCTCGTGAGCTACGCCGCCGATCTCGCCGTCAAACGCGAGTTCGAGGAGCAACGCCACTATCGCTTCCTGCATGCAGACGTTCGCAAGCTCGACTTCCTCCCAGAGTGCGATGTCGTCGTCCACTTCGCCGCGGAAAGTCACGTCGACAACTCGATCTCCAACGCCGCCAACTTCACGACGACGAACGTCATCGGCACGCAGAACATGCTCGAGCTCGTGCGCCGCAAGCATCCCTCCGAGCAGCCACTGTTCGTGCAGATCAGCACCGACGAGGTTTACGGCGACATCACCGAGGGGCGCCACTCCGAGGCCTCGATGCTGACGCCCTCGAACCCTTATTCGGCAAGCAAGGCAGCTGCCGACATGCTGGTGAAGAGCTGGGGGCGCACCTACGGCCTCGCGTGGAACATCGTAAGGCCGGCCAACAACTACGGCATGCACCAGTACCCCGAGAAGCTGATCCCCAAGAGCAGCTGGCGCATGCGCCGCGGCATGCCCGCCGTCATGCATGGCGACGGCAGCTATATCCGCTCCTGGCTGCACGCCGAGGATACGACCGACGCCATCTTGACCGTCATCGCGAAGGGCGAGCGAAACACGATCTACAACGCCGGCAGCACGCTCGAGCTCCGCAACATCGAGGTTCTGCAGGCGATCGCGCGCATACTGAAGGTGCCGGAGGAGAAAGCCTGGGTCGCCACGGTCGACCGCTCGGGCCAGGATGTGCGCTACAGCATGAACGATGCTCGGTTGAGGTCGCTCGGGTGGAAGCAGTCGCGCGAGTTCTTTGCCGAGCTCGAACCTATCGTCGAGGCGGTCGACATCATGCGGTTCGCGTGACGGCACTGGAGAATCGCAACGCCATGAAGGTCGATTTCTATCGCCACGCGCTGACGCCGGCCGCAGGTCAGGCAATGGCCGACGTGCTCGCCAACGCGATCATCACGACGGGCGGAGTGTGCCGCGCGGTCGAGGCGCAGATTGCCGCCTATTTCACCGCGCCGCACGCGCTTCTCGTCAACAGCTGGACCAACGGGGCATTGGCGACTCTCCTCGCGATGGGCGTCGGCCGTGGCGACGAGGTGATCGTCCCGGCGAATACATTCGTCGCCTCGGCCAATGTCGCCGAGATGACCGGCGCCAATGTCGTTTTTGTCGATGTGGATCCGAATTCGCTCCTTGTCACGCCAGAGCTGGTGGCGGCCGCAGTTACGCCGCGAACCCGCGTCGTCATGCCTGTCCACCTCTATGGTCAGATGTGCGATGTCGCGGGCTTGCGCGCGATGCTCGACCACCATCCGGCCGCTACCCAGCGGATCCGCATCCTGGAAGACGCCGCGCATTGCTTCGAGGGTACGCGCGATGGCGTGCGCCCGGGCCGCCACTCGGACGCAGCGGTGTTCTCGTTCTACGCCACCAAGAACATCACTTGCGGCGAAGGTGGCGCCGTCATCACCCGCGACGGCGAACTGCACGCGCGCCTGCTCGAGACGCGGCTGCACGGGATGTCGGCGATGGCCGCCGACCGCTTCGCCGGTGGCCGCTACAATCACTGGGACATGATGCGGCTCGGCGTGAAGGCGAACCTGCCTGATCTGCTCGCCGCGCTGCTGCCGGACCAGATCGCGACCATCGATGCGCGCCTTCCCTCGCGCCAGGCCATGGCCGAACGCTATCGCAAAGCGTTCGCCGACGGCCCGCTGCGTCTCGTCGCCAAGCTGTCCGAATGCAGCAGCGCGGAGCACATTTTCCCGATCGGCCTCAGCGTCGGCAACCGGGATGCGGCGATCGCTGTGCTGAACAGCGCCGGCATCGGAGTGACGGTCAACTACCGTTCGGTACCTGGCACAACCTACTACCGCGAGCGGTACGGCGATATGACCGGCCGCACCCCCATCTCCCACGCGTGGGGGCTCGCGACGCTCACGCTTCCGTTGTATCCGGGGCTCGCCTCCGCCGAGCAGGACTATGTCATCGAGATGGTTCGGGAGCGGGTCTATCCGCTGGCGCGATGACCGATGCGGGTTGCCCGGACGGGGGGATGAGAAGCGAGTTGATCAGCACGCGCGTGATGCGGAGTGGGCCTGTCGCACAAGGCACCCTCTTCATCGCTGCAAGCGCCTTCTTTGCCACCGTATTCTGGCGGCATATCGCGCTCAGCAGTACCGATCACGGACCTCACATCCGCTATGCCAAGGAGATCGGCACGCTCTCCGACATCACCTGGCCGCACTTCCTCTATCAGCTGCTGCTCAAGGCGGTTGCGCCGCTCACCGGCTACGAGCGTGGAGCCCTGCTGATCCTCGGGCTCTGCTATGGCCTGCTCGCCGTCGTCATCATGCGTGAGATGGCTCGCGCTGCGCCCACGCTCGGCCCGCAGCGCACGGCCACCCTGACAGGCCTGCTGCTGGTCGCGTCACACATCTACCTGCCGTCGGTTCTCGTCCCGAACATCTATTACTACTACCTCGCGCCCATCGCTTGGCATAACCCAACGCAACATCTCAACAAGCTGTTCGCGATATTGATCTACTTCCTCTTCGTGCGGCTGTTCACCGAGCCGGCCGCAACGCGACGACGGGTGGAGCTCGCATGTCTCATCGTGCTGTGCATTCTTTCGGCCCTGGCCAAGCCATCGTTCCTGATTGCGTTCCTGCCGCTCTCGGCCGCGCTGGTGTCCTGGAGGCTGCTCACCGGATCCGCTCCACGCTCGTGGCTGCGCGATTATGTACTGTACCTGGCTCTACCCGTCGTCGGCGTCCTCACGATTCAGTACCTCGCGTTCTACGAGTATTCCGGACAGCAGCGGGTCATGCTCGCTCCGTTCGCAGTGTTCGCCGATCCGGCAAAGTTCATCCTGCGCCTGCCGTTCAACTTCCTCTTTCCGATCGTGGTGACCATGCTGGCGTGGCCTGTGGTCTCCCGGTCGACCAGGTACAAGCTGGCGTGGGGCTTTGTCGGCATATCGATCGCCTGCTCGGTGCTCTTCGTGGAGGCCGGACCGAAGTTGCGATCAGGCAATTTCCTCTGGACCGGCCAGACCGGCGTATTCCTCATCTACGTCGAGTCGCTACTGCTCGTGATCACCAACCGGGCCGAGCTCGCGGGTCGACGTCTGGCGCTGATCTGGACCGCATTCGGGCTGCATGTACTTTGCGGCATCGGCTATGTCGCCGCCGCAATGCTCTATTCCGATGCGAGGTGGCGGTGATCGACTGGTCGGCCCGCGATGGGCGACGCTGGTGCCTCAGGAGGGACTCGAACCCCCATGCCCTTGCGGACAACAGATTTTGAGTCTGTCGCGTCTACCGGTTCCGCCACTGAGGCCTCCAGGGGAGGACGGAGAGGCCGGACCCTCCACGCGGCGCCTGCATTGGCACGACGGCAACACCAGCGTCAAGGAACCGGCGTTCCAAACGGATTGCCCTTGTCGAGGGCAGCTGCTATCCGACCCCGAAGGTGCAAGATGTTGCTGAGCGATAGAAGGTCAGTCGTCTGCCGCGATGCGACCGACCCGGCCGTCCAGCCGTCGATCCGAAAGGCGGTGGCGCTCGCCGGCCTGTTGCTCCCGGCCGTGGCCGCCCCGGCTCACGCCTACATCGATCCCGGCGTGGCCAGCATGATCGTCCAGGGCGTGGTGGCTGCGATCGCGGCCGTCTCGTCGGCTCTCTATTTGGTTCGCGCGCGCATTCGCCGGTTCTTCGGTCGCCTGCTCGGGCGCCCTGCCGCAACCGACCAGCCCGCCCCTCGGTCCGGCGAAAACGAGCGCTGAAATGTCGGCAACGCCGTCAGTGGAGCGCGACCCCGCGTCATTCCGCGATCCGGCGGGGTGCGTTGTCCATGTCGGCGACCGGGTGCTTCGTGTGGTCGATGCCGCGCATGCATCGCTCTACGCTGCGGTCTGGGCGACCGGTGTGCCGCAGCAGATGTGCGAGCGCGGGCTGGTCGTCAAGACGAGCCCGCTCGATGGCGGCGAGGCCGCGGAACTGCTGGGCGGCTCGGTTCCTGACGGCGCACAGGTTCTCGAGCACGAACGCCTCCGGCCGATCACGTATCCCTACGAGTGGACATTCGAGGCGCTCAGGGATGCGGCCATCCTGCACCTCGACCTGCATCTCGCGCTGCTTCAGCAAGGCCTGACGCTCTCGGATGCCTCCGCATTCAACGTTCAGCTCGCGGGGACCAGCTGCCTGCACATCGATGCACTTTCGATCGTGCCATACGAGGAGGGCACGCTCTGGTCCGGCTACGATCAGTTTCTGCGGGAGTTTCTGAATCCATTGGTCATCGAGGCAGCTACGGGCTTCGCCGCCAACAATCACTACCGGGGCACGCTGAGCGGGCTTTCGACGCGAGACGCCGAGCGGCTCTTGCCGCTGCGATGGAAACTAAAGCCGGGCATCGCTGCGCATATCGTCCTCCCCGCCAAAGTCGAGAAAGGCCAGTCGGCCAACCCTCGAGCTCTCCGACGCGCAGCCGACACCGCCCCGGCAACCAAGCGCTCTTTGCCACGTGCGCGATTTGTCGCCATGCTCGAGCAATTGCGTCGGATCGTCTCTGGCTTGCCGGCTCCGCCTGGCCGCAATGCCGCTTGGTCCGGCTACGCACGGGCCAACAGCTACGCCGAAGCGGAAGCCGCGTCGAAGCGGGCGGTCGTCGCCGCCTGGGCCGGCAAAGTCGAGCCCGCGGCCGTCCTCGATCTCGGCTGCAATACAGGCGCGATGGCAGAGGTGGCCCTCGACCACGGCGCGCGGCGCGTCATCGGGATCGACAGCGACCGCGCATGCCTCGATCTGTGCTGGATCCGCGCGAAGGCGGCGCGGCGCCCGATCCTGCCGCTGCACATCGATCTTGCCAATCCCTCGCCGGCGCAAGGCTGGTGCGGTCGCGAGCGTAGCGCCATGAGCACGCGCCTCAAAGGCGACGGCTTGCTGGCGCTGGCACTGATCCACCATCTGGCGATCGGTCGCAACCTGCCTCTCGATCAGGTCGTCCAATCCATCGTCGATCTGGCTCCGACCGGTCTCATCGAGTTCGTGCCGAAGGGTGATCCGATGATCGACGTGCTGCTGTCCTTTCGCCGGGACATATTTCCCGACTATACGCTCGCGGCCTTCAGAGCTGCCCTATCGCGGCGTGCCGACATCGTTGCCGAGACCCAAGTCACCGCCAACGGCCGCTGCATCGTCGAATACCGAAGACATTGAAACACGCCATGGATTCCAACTCGCATTGGACTGCCCGCCGGGAGGCCGCACTGGCGGGCGTCATGTTGGCGGGGCTTCTTGTTCCGGCTGCGCTCTATGCCGGGTACGACCTTGGAAGCCTCGAGCTCGTTCTGCTCTCGACCATCTCGATCCTGATGGGTCTGGTCGTCGCTCCGGTGGCCCGAACCCGCGCAGGCGCGGGCATTCTCACGCTCGTCACCCTTGGTCTCTTTACGGAGCTGTATCTGCTGGGCAGCCTCGCCGGCTCGCCGGTTGGAAAGACGCTCGCGATCCTGTCGGTCGGCGCGATCGGTGGACTGGCCTTTTGGCGACCTCGGATCGGACTTGGCGTCGCGGCGGCCGCGCTGCTGTCGCAGATCGGCACGGCGATCGTTCTTCGACCATCCAAGCACATGCTCGTGGAACGCCCCGTTGCAGCGCGCACCGCTCCGAGCGTCGTTCACATCGTGCTCGACGAGCACGGCTCGATCGACGCGCTGCCCGATCCTACCGTCAGCGCCGGCGAGCGGCATGAGCTGGCCAGGTCCTGGGAGCGTCTCGGCTTTACCCTGTTCAACCGCGCCTATACCGCGGAAGCGGCGACGCACCTGACCATCGCTCGTCTGTGGAACCCGAGGCGGCTCGATCCCGACAGTGCAGTTCAGCGCGGTGACGGGCCCGAGGCTTTCATCATAAAGGAACACGACCAGGCCGCCGAGATCACAGCGAAGCGTGTGCTCGACATCACTGGCATGAGCTACGTATCGCTGCGGCCGATCATTGCAACGCGTGTACCAGTGACGCGACTGTTTCAGCAGGACTATCCGCGCGCCACCGCGGGCATTGCCGCTGCACGTTTGCCTGTCGTCGAGCGGCTCAAGATCATGCTGGCACGGATCATGGACTGGATCGTCAGATCGGCACGATCGCAGGCGGCGAAGGCGCTCGGAGAGGCAACCGGCCTGCTGCACCGCGACGGTGGACTGTTCTACAGTTGGCGCTCGGCCTACGGCCTCACCGGCAAGCATGCCCTCGATGCGCTCGGTGACCGCTTGTCGTGCTGCGGAACCCGCGGCACATACTACTATGCGCATGTGCTCCTGCCCCACTGGCCGTACGTGTTCAAGAGCGACTGCTCGGTTCGCCCGGTGTCCGAATGGCTCTACAACGAGGTGCATGAGCTGGACCGGACGAACACGCTCGCGACCCGCGCCGAGCGTTACCGGCTCTATCTCGATCAGGCCCGCTGCACGCAGCGCGTGATCGCGCGCCTCGTTGCGTCAATTGACAGGAATCCGGCATTGGCCGATGCCACGATCATGGTGCATGGAGATCATGGCGCCCGCATCTCGCTGAAGCCGTCCGAGCGAATGGGGATCTCGGAAGCCGAGTACAGCGACGCCACGTTCGAGCTCGATCGGCGCGCCACGCTGTTCGCGCTTCGACGGCCTGGGCACCCACCTCAAGCAGAGCATCGTCCGGTACGGATCGATGCTCTCGTGCAGGCGCTGCGGGACTCCGACTTTGTATCCTACGACGCGGCCCTCGCTGCCGACCAGAAATCGTCGCCCTTCACCGCCAAGGCGGCGCGCTAGCCACGCTCACCCCCGTTCTTTCCGGTTGCCCGGCCCCACCCCCTCGCCTAGGGTGCGCGCGAATTCGGCGCCACGTGTCGATGCCGCGCAATACGAGCCAGCCGAACCGGAACCACGAAATCCCCATGCGCCCTTCCAAACGCAAGCCCGACGAGCTTCGCCGCGTCGCCTTCGAGCGCGCCTACTCGATCCACGCCGAGGGCTCCTGCCTCGTCAGGTTCGGCCGCACGCACGTGCTCTGCACCGCAAGCCTGGAAGAGCGCGTGCCGCCGTGGCTCAAAGGTCAGGGCCGCGGCTGGATCACCGCGGAATACGGCATGCTGCCGCGCGCCACCAACGAGCGCACCCGGCGCGAGGCGACGGTCGGCCACCCCTCCGGCCGCACCCAGGAGATCCAGCGGCTGATCGGCCGCGCGCTGCGCGCCGTGGTCGACTTGAAGGCGCTCGGCGAGAAGCAGATCTCGATCGACTGCGATGTGATCCAGGCCGACGGCGGCACGCGCACCGCGGCGATCACCGGCGCCTGGATCGCGCTGCACGACTGCCTCAAGTGGATGCAGGCGCGCGACATGGTCAAGGGCACCGTCCTGCGCGACCAGGTCGCCGCCGTTTCCGCCGGCATCTACGCCGGTGCGCCGGTGCTCGATCTCGACTATGCGGAGGATTCCGACGCCGATGCCGATGCCAACTTCGTCATGACCGGCGCGGGCGGCATCGTCGAGGTGCAGGGCACGGCCGAGAAGACCCCGTTCAGCCAGGAGCGGTTCGACGACCTGATGGCGCTCGCCCGCAAGGGCATCAAGGAGCTCGTCGAGCTGCAGAAGCTGACGGTGGCGTGAGCGCCGGGCCGTCCTGTGGCGCCGCAGGTGCCGCTCGGCGCACGCCATTGTGGCCGACGGGCTACGCTGATGCGCAAACCATACCAGCCACGGATCCGCGCCACACGGCCCGCATCATCGGCGTGTAAACTATCTGCAGTCTCAGCTTGACCCGAGGATCACCATGACACCCTTCCGCAGCTTCTCGATTGCAACGCTGGCCATTGCCGCCACCGTGCTCATCGCCGTCGTCCCGGCCGTCGCCGCGAAAAAGAGCTGCGCGCTCTACGGCGGCGATGCGAGCATGCTGACGACAGACCTCGCCAAGTTCATGGCCAACGCGGCGCTGACGAACTCGATGAAGGCCGCCGGCGCAGCCCCCTCCGGTGACGTCAAGATGGCCTGCACCGGCACCGGCCTCGTCACCTGCCAGGCCCGCCAGCGCGCCTGCAAGTAGGCGTTCGCGGCCTTCCGGCGCGGGTGTGCTACAACGCCGCCATGACGCCCGCGGGCATTCTCGAGACCGTGCTCTACGCCGCCGACCTTGCGGCGGCGGAGGCGTTCTACCGCGACGTACTCGGCATGACCGCGTTTTCCAAGCAGGCCGGCCGGCAGCTCTTCTACCGGTGCGGCGACCAGGTGCTGCTGATCTTCGATCCGGTGGCGACCGGCCAAGGACCGGCGGCGGGCGCCCTCCCCGTCCCGCCGCATGGAGCGGCGGGACCGGGCCACGTCTGCTTCCGTGCATCCGCCGCCGAGATCGCGGCGTGGCGCCGGCACCTCGAGGCCAATGGCGTCACAATCGAGTCCGATTTCGAGTGGCCGGGCGGCGGCCGCTCGATCTACTTCCGCGATCCCGCCGGCAACTGCCTTGAGTTCGCCGAGCCGCGCATCTGGAAGCTCGCATGACCCGCCGCCTCGCCCGTGGAACCCGCCTCGTGGTGGCGAGCCACAACCCCGGCAAGCTCGTCGAGATCGCCGACCTGATCGGACCCTATGGCCTCGATGCCGTCGCGGCCACCTCGCTCGGCATCGGCGAGCCGGCGGAAACCGAGGCGACGTTCGCCGGCAACGCCCGGCTCAAGGCGCTGCACAGCGCCAGGGCAAGCGGGTTGCCGGCGCTGTCGGATGACTCGGGCCTCGCGGTCGACGCGCTCGCTGGCGCCCCCGGCATCTACTCGGCGCGATGGGCGGGGCCGGCCAAAGACTTCCGGCTCGCCATGCAGAAGGTCCGAGACGAGCTCGCAACGTGCGGCGGCTGGTCGGGCGCGCCACCGGCCGCGCGGTTCGTCTGCGCGCTCTGTCTCGCTTGGCCGGATGGCAAGGCCGAGGTTTTCGTAGGCATCGTCGACGGCGTGCTCGTGTGGCCGCCGCGCGGTGCGCTCGGCTTCGGCTACGATCCGATGTTCCTGCCGGCTGGCGAGGCGCGCACGTTCGGTGAGATGGCGCCGGCCGCGAAGCATGCGATCAGCCATCGCGCCCGCGCCTTCCACCTGTTCGTGAGAGCCTGCCTCGATGCCGACCAATCCTGACAGCGCGGGCTTCGGCGTCTACGTGCACTGGCCGTTCTGCGCATCGAAGTGCCCGTACTGCGACTTCAACAGCCATGTCCGCATCGGCGGCTTCGACGAGGCACGCTTCCGCGCCGCCTACCTCGCCGAGATCGCAGAGACACGCGCGCGGACCGGCCCCCGCATCGTCTCGAGCGTGTTCCTCGGCGGCGGCACGCCGTCGCTGATGGCACCCGCGACCGTCGCGGCAATCATCGATGCGATCGGGAGCGCGTGGACGCTCGCCGCCGATGCCGAGATCACGCTCGAGGCGAACCCGTCGAGCGTCGAGACCGGGCGGTTCCGTGGCTACCGGGCGGCCGGCGTCAATCGCGTCTCGCTCGGCGTCCAGTCGCTCCGCGACGAAGCGCTCGTGGCGCTCGGCCGGCTGCACACCGCGGGCGAGGCGAAGGCGGCCGTCAATATCGCACGCCGCACCTTCGACCGCTTCTCGATCGACCTGATCTATGCCCGCCAGGGCCACACGCTCGCGGCCTGGCGGGATGAGCTCGTCCAGGCGCTCGCGCTCGCCGGCGCTCACGTCTCGCTCTACCAGTTGACGATCGAGGCCGGCACGCCGTTCGCCAACCTCTACGCCAGCGGCAAGCTCAAGGTACCCGATCCCGACCTCGCCGACGCGCTCTATCAGGCGACTGCGGAGGCGACCTCTGCCGCCGGCCTGCCGCTCTACGAGATTTCCAATTACGCGCGACCCGGCGAGGAGAGCCGCCACAACCTGCTCTACTGGCGCTATGGCGAGTATGCCGGGATCGGACCCGGCGCCCATGGCCGGCTGATCGTCGGCGGCGCCCGACGGGCGACCAGCACCGAGCGATCACCGGAGGGCTGGTGCACACGCATCGAGGCCGCGGGCCACGGCCGCGTCGAGGATGCGGCACTCACGCGCGCCGAACAGGCGGACGAGTGCCTGCTCATGGGACTGCGGCTCGCCGAAGGGCTCGACCTCGCGCGGCTCGCCGATGTCGGCGGCGTCAGGCCGTCGCACGATGTCATCGCCCGCCTGCAAGGGCAGGGCATGCTCATGCACGACGCGGCGCGCGGGCGCCTCAGCGCGACGCCGCGCGGGCGCTTCGTGCTGAACGAGATCGTCGCCCGGATTTCGGCGCGGTGCGAGCCGGCTGGAGGGCCGCCATCCGATCACTCGCCGCGGTCGGACCGGCGCAACTCCTGATCGGTCATGGCCTCCTCGCGCGCGTCCGAAATGCCTCCGCGCGGCAGACGCTCCGGCACACCGTCAGGGCCCACGGGGAAGCGCGTAATAATTCCGTGATCGTTGCGCGACGAGCCGCTCCAGGTGTCGGCCCGGGTCGCGAGCAGCAGCACGCCGCCGACCAGCAAGGCGACGACCATCGTCTCGGTGATCCAGGACCGCTTCAAAATCCGGTGCTCGCTCACCACAATTTCGGTCGCGGTGGCGGTCGGAGTACTCGCGTCGTCGAGCTCCTCGGAGTAATGCGATTTCATGACAAAGCTCCTTCGGTCATAATGTGTGGCCACGCTGCACAGGCGATCAGGGCCGCCCGAACCGGGCGGGTGGACGATGCGGTTGCGGAATTGCGGCGCACCGTCCGGCATTCGGAAATGCAATCAAGTCATATGATGGCAGTATAGGATGTGATATTGGCCACCGCTGGACCGCAGGGTCGCTCACAAATAATTGAAATGCTCGCAGCGATTTGGCCGCCGTCGCCTCTGCAGAATCGCGTGACGCCGGAAGGGCAGCTCATCGCCACGCCGGCCCGCGGCACGCTGATGGGCAATCGCGGCGGCTGCTTCCATCGCGCCGACCGCACCCTGCTGTCCCGCCACTGGCGAACCCGGCAGTGGATCTGCTGCCTGCTCGCGTTCAAGGGGCGCCACCGCAGGGTGATGTCGCCCGGGCACTACACCGAGCTCTTCTTTCTCGACGAGGCGACGGCGCTGGCGGCGGGACACCGACCCTGCTTCGAATGCCGCCGGGCGGACGCGCTCGCTTTCGCCGATCTGTGGCCGGCGCAGCGCGGCGGCACCGCCGTTGCCCGCCCGCCGGCCCCGGCCATGGACCGTGTGCTGCACGCCGAGCGGCTGGACCCTGCCGGCGGCAAGGCCGTCCATTCGGCCCGGCTCGGCGAACTCCCGGACGGCACGCTCGTGCGCGCGCCGGGCGCGCACCTCCTGCTCGGCGGTCAGCTCCAGGCGTGGTCGCCCTCCGGTTACGGGCCGCCGGTCGCGGCCGATCCGCGCACGACCGTTGCCGTGCTAACCCCGCCGACGATCGTCGCAGTGTTGCGTTCAGGATATCGACCGCGCCTGCATGACAGTGCGAGGCTCGGGGGCTAACGATCAGGCTCGGCAAGGTTTTCCGCGGTATCGCTCGATGACACGCTCCAGCCTCCGAAGCGCGCAGCGCCGCCTCTATGCCTTCCTGCTGGTCGTGCTGGCGATCTCGCTGATTGCCAAGCTCTACGATCACGTGCCGATGTTGAATGCTCTCGGCGGTAGCGGCGTGCTCAAGGACATCTACGAGTACATCAAGGACATGTCGCTGCTGATCGCGACCGGCGGCGTCGCGATGATCTCCAACGTCTACCAGAAGCGCTCGAATTTCATCGAGAGCCTGGAGGAGGAGTGGCGGCGGATCGTCGCGACCAAGTCGGCGCTCTACGCCTTCTGCGAGAAGCCGTTCCCGACGACCGACGACTACATCGCGGCCTTCTGCCGGATCAGCGAGACCCTCGACAGCATGCGCATCGTCTACCGCAACGTCGGCGAGACCGACGCGCTGGTCGGGCTCTATCCGTTCGCGCCGCTCCACGACATGCGCCGCGCCCTCATGACGCTCGATCCGCGCGGCGAGAACGAGATCACGCCGGACCACCGCAAGTTCGTGCGCGATGCGGTCCTGCAGTGCTTCTACGCGCTGCGCGAGACGTTCATCGAGGAGCTCGATCTGACCTCGCCCGACACCCCGCTGCTGATCGGTGCCGCGCGCCGGCTGAAGTCGCCGGGCTATGACCGGCTCGCCGGCGCGCTGCTTGCCGCGCAGCGCGCCCAGCTCGACGCGATGAGCGCCGGCGCGACGCCGCGCCAGCGCGAGATCGAGGCGTTTCTCAAGGCCGAGCGCGAGCGGGAGGAACGCGGCGAGCGCGAGCGGAGCGGCCGCAAGTGATCTCAGCGCGCCGCCCGCGCGTAGACGGGGTCGGTCCGCTCGGCCGCTGCCTGCTTCCTCGCCTGGTGCGGCGACTCGAGCGCGGCGTAGGCGGCGTTGATGCGGCGCGCCATCACCGAGAGGTAGTCGCGCACCTCGGCCGGCAGCTCGGCGCTCGAGTAGCGGTCGGGGTGATAGGCCTTGGCGAGCGCGTGATAGGCCTGCCGCACGTCGTCCCAGCCGGCCTCGGTGCCGACGCCGAGGATGCGATGGGGGTCGAACCCGTCCATGTCCTTGAGCTTGCCGGCGAGGTTGGCGGCCTTCGGCGGATTGACCAGCTTGACCGCACGCAGCGTCGTCTTCGCCAGGTACTGGCGGTCGCCGTCGAACGGCTCGAAATCGACGAACGCGCCGGGCCCGTTCAGCACCTCGAACACCGTCTTGGACATCGGGATCGCGAGCCGGCCCTTGAGCAGGCGCCCGTCCTCCAGCGTCAGCTCGATGGCGATGGCGCCGAGCTCCAGGGTGTTGTCGACCTTGACGCGCTCGAACATGCGATTGACCCAGCTGTTCCGTTTCGGCACGTCTGGCGTGCTCTCGGCAACTGTTTCGCAAGGAGCGTGCAAGTGCCGCCGGCCGCGGCCGCCCCCTTTTCATCGCGATCCCGGACCCCATATCCTGGGGTGCCGATGGGGTGCCGCACCGGGCTCCAAGGGCAACGGCTGGGCTTTGCGACATCCTGCCATGACGGCGTCCGCGACCGCGCTCTCGAGAGGCGGCAAGGGCGTGCCGAGGAGGGACACCATGAACTTCGACCGCTACACCGACCGCGCCAAGGGTTTCGTTCAGTCGGCTCAGGGCCTCGCGCTCCGCGAAGGCCACCAGCAGTTCTCCCCCGAGCACCTGCTCAAGGTGCTGCTCGACGATCCGGAAGGGCTCGCCGCCGGGCTCATCCAGCGCGCCGGTGGCCGGTCGCAGGAAGCCCATGCCGCGACCGAGCGGGCGCTGGCCAAGCGCCCCAAGGTATCGGGTGGTGGAGCCGGCCAGCTCTACATCGCGCCTGAGCTCGCGCGGATCTTCGATGGCGCCGAGAAGATCGCCGACAGGGCCGGCGACAAGTTCGTCACGGCCGAGCGGCTGCTGCTCGCGATCGCGCTCGATGCCTCGTCCGAGGCATCGCGCATCCTGAAGGAGGCGGGCGTCACCGCCCAGGCGCTCAACACCGCGATCAACGACATCCGCAAGGGCCGCACCGCCGACAGCGCCTCGGCCGAGCAGCAGTACGAGGCCTTGAAGCGCTACGCGCGCGACCTCACCGCCGCCGCCGCCGAGGGTAAGATCGATCCCGTGATCGGCCGCGACGAGGAGATCCGCCGCACCATCCAGGTGCTCTCGCGCCGCACCAAGAACAATCCCGTCCTGATCGGCGAGCCGGGCGTCGGCAAGACCGCGATCGCGGAGGGCCTCGCCCAACGCATCGTCAAGGGCGACGTGCCGGAGAGCCTCAAGGACAAGAAGCTGCTCGCCCTCGACATGGGCGCGCTGATCGCGGGTGCCAAGTACCGCGGCGAGTTCGAGGAGCGCTTGAAGGCCGTGCTGTCGGAGGTCGGCGCGGAGGGCGGCCGCATCATCGTGTTCATCGACGAGCTGCACACCATCGTCGGCGCCGGCAAGTCGGAAGGCGCCATGGACGCCTCCAACCTGCTGAAGCCCGCGCTCGCCCGCGGCGAGCTGCACTGCGTCGGCGCGACCACGCTCGACGAGTTCCGTAAGCACGTCGAGAAGGACGCCGCGCTCGCCCGCCGATTCCAGCCGGTGTTCGTCTCCGAGCCAACGGTCGAGGACACGATCTCGATCCTGCGCGGCCTGAAAGAGAAGTACGAGCTGCACCACGGCGTGCGGATCACCGACAGCGCGCTCGTCTCGGCGGCAACGCTCTCGAACCGCTACATCACCGACCGCTTCCTGCCCGACAAGGCGATCGACCTCGTCGACGAGGCCGCTTCGCGCCTGAAGATGGAGATCGATTCCAAGCCCGAGGAGCTCGACCGCGTCGACCGCGAGCTGATGCAGCTCAGAATCGAGCGCGAGGCGCTGCGCAAGGAGCCCGACGCCGCCTCCAAGGAGCGGCTCGCCCGCATCGAGCGCGAGATCGCCGGCCTCGAGGAGCAGTCGGGCGCGCTCACCCGCCGCTGGGAGGGCGAGAAGCAGAAGCTCGGCGCGGCGCAGAAGGTGAAAGAGGAGCTGGATCAGCGCCGGACCGAGCTCGACCAGGCGCAGCGGCGCAGCAACCTCGCGCGCGCCGGCGAGCTGCGCTACGGCGTCATTCCCGAACTGGAGAGGAAGCTCGCCGCGCTCGAATCCGGCGGCGACGGCAAGAGCAGCCAGATGGTCGAGGAGGCGGTGACGCCCGACCACATCGCCGGCGTCGTCTCGCGCTGGACCGGGGTGCCGGTCGACCGCATGCTCGAGGGCGAGAAGGCGAAGCTGCTCCGCATGGAGGAGGCTCTCGCCAGGCGCGTCGTCGGCCAGCGCGAGGCGGTGGCCGCGGTCTCGACCGCGGTCAGGCGTGCGCGCGCCGGCCTGCAGGACCCTAACCGGCCGATCGGCTCGTTCATGTTCCTCGGCCCGACCGGCGTCGGCAAGACCGAGCTCACCAAGGCGCTCGCCGCGTTCCTGTTCGACGACGAAGCCGCGCTGCTGCGCGTCGACATGTCGGAGTACATGGAGAAGCACGCGGTCGCGCGGCTGATCGGCGCGCCGCCCGGCTACGTCGGTTACGAGGAGGGCGGCGCGCTCACCGAGGCGGTGCGCCGGCGCCCCTACCAGGTGATCCTGTTCGACGAGATCGAGAAGGCGCACCCGGACGTCTTCAACGTGCTGCTGCAGGTGCTCGACGACGGCCGGCTGACCGACGGGCAGGGCCGCACGGTCGATTTCAAGAACACGCTGATCGTGCTCACCTCCAACATCGGCGCGGAGTATCTCGTCGCGCTCAAGGACGGCGACGACATGACGCAAGCGCGCGTCCACGTGCTGGCCGAGGTCAAGTCGAAGTTCCGGCCGGAGTTTCTGAACCGGCTCGACGACACGATCGTGTTCCACCGCCTGGCACGCGGCGACATGGGACGAATCGTCGACATCCAGATCGCGCGGCTGCAGAAGCTGCTCGACGACCGCAAGATCCGTCTCGAGCTCGACGCGGCGGCGCGCGGCTGGCTCGCCAACATGGGCTACGATCCGGCCTACGGCGCGAGGCCCTTGAAGCGCGTGATCCAGCGCAACGTGCAGGATCCGCTCGCCGAGCGGCTGCTCGCCGGCACGATCAAGGACGGCGAAACCGTGCGTCTGACCGTGCGCGACGGCGAGCTCGCCGTCAACGGCGAGCCGGTCCGGATCGCGGCGGAGTGACATTGTCTTGGGGTCAGCCCCCCGGCCGAAACGACCCACTTCATTCACCCTGGCGCGCGTTATCCCCGGAAATAACGTTGACGGACGAACGGCCGCGACGGGCGATCGACTTTGCGCTATCGTGCTTGCAACCCGATCCGCTCGTGAGGTCGCATCCTGGAGGCGTCCTGGAAGCAAGGTCG
>Ga0114938_1000327_pt1 | contig 37757 bp, 39 predicted proteins | sample AshMeaBigSpring_FD_88675 | JGI IMG/M metagenome (GOLD analysis project Ga0114938, IMG submission 88675) | Groundwater microbial communities from Big Spring, Nevada to study Microbial Dark Matter (Phase II) - Ash Meadows Big Spring | ecosystem: Environmental > Aquatic > Deep subsurface >... | reverse complement strand
GGAATGGCCCAGCCCTTGAGCGCCGCGGCGTCTCCCCAGTTCAGCCAGGCGTAGGTCGCCGCCGGCGCGGCCATCCCGCCGACGGCGGCGAAGAGCGGCAGCGCCGCCTCACGCAGGTTCGACAGCTGGCCCTCGAGCGCTTCCCGCTTCAGCTCGAGCCCGATCAGCAGGAAGAACACGGCCATCAGGCCGTCGTTGATCCAGAGCAGGAGCGGTTTTGCGATGCCGAGCGTGCCGATGCTCACCTGCACCGGCAGGTTGACGAGGCCCCCATAGCCGGCGGCGAGCGGCGAGTTGGCCACCAGCATCGCGGCGGCGGCCGCCCCCATCAGGACCAGGCCGCCGGCTGCCTCGAGCCGCAGGAAGTCCAGCAGCGACGTCAGCGCGCGCCGGATCAGCTCCTCGGTGCGGGGCAGCATGGGCGGGCCGGCGCCGTGGCGGCTACGGCTGCGGCGGCGCCGTGACGGCGGGGCGCTTCTCCTCGCTCCAGCGGAGCCAGTCGCCCTCGAGGTGGAACAGGCGCGTGAACCCGGCCGCGCGCAACGCCTCGAGCGCGATCCCGGAGCGCCGGCCGCTCCGGCAATAGACGACGACGTCGCGATCGCGCGCGTCCTCGAGCTCGCCGAGGCGGGCGGCGATCTCGGTGTGCGGGATGTTGCGCGCGCCGGCGACGTGGCCCTCGGCGAACTCCTCCGCCGTGCGCACGTCGAGCACCACGAGGGAGCGGTCGCCCCAGGCGAGCCGCTCCTGCAGCGTTTCCGGCGCGAGCGCCGCCGCGTCGCCGGCGAGCGCCGGCAGCGCGGCCGCGAATGCCAGGAGCGCCGCGAGCGCCGCCACGCGCTTCACGTCATTCCTCCAGCACGAACGTCACGCGCATGCGCACGCGGTAGTTCGTGATCTTGCCATCCTTGACCGAGACCTCCTGGTCCGCGACCCAGGCGCCGGTGATGTTCTTGAGCGTTTTCGCGGCGCGCTGGAGGCCCCTGCGGATCGCTTCGTCGAAGCCCTTGTCGGAGGTCGAGGTGATTTCCGTGACTTTTGCGACTGTCATGATGTTCTCCTTGCGCCCGCGCCAACCGGGCTCCCCGGGCGATCATAACGCTACGGGCCGTCTGCGCGGGACGGTTATCATCATGCCATCATCCGCGCGGCCCGCGCGGCCGGAGAATACGCATGTTCCGCAAGCTCGGCTCTGCGATGTTGCGCGGCCTGGTCGTGGTGCTGCCCATCGGGCTCACGGTCTGGCTCCTGTGGTGGCTCGGAAGCTCGGCCGAGGCGCTGCTGCGTCAGCCCATCCTGCTGCTGCTCCCGGAGCGCATGTACGTGCCCGGCATGGGAATCGTCGCGGGACTGCTGCTCCTGCTCGCCGCCGGGACCATGGTCAACGCGCTGATCGTGCGCCGCGTGCTCGCGTCCTGGGAGGGTTTCCTCGACCGCATTCCGGTCGTCAAGACGATCTACGGCGCGTTCCGCGACTTCACCAAGCTGCTGCCCGCCACCGGCAAGCGACGCGACCTCAAGCGCGTCGTGATGGCGTCCTTCGGCGAAGCGCGGCTTATCGGCTTCGTCACCCGCGACGATGCCTCCGAGCTCGGCATCGTGAAGCGCGAGGAGGACCAGGTCGCCGTGTACTTCCCGATGAGCTACCAGATCGGCGGCTACACGGTGCTCCTGCCGCGGGCGCGGATCGTGCCGCTCGACATGTCGGTCGAGACCGCGATGCGCCTCGTGCTGACCGGCGGCCTTTCCGGCGCGGCATGAAACAGGGGACGTACCCCGATTTCATGTCCTGGAAACAGGGGTGCGTCCCCTATTTCTTCTCGATCTCCGTGATCTTGGAGCCCTCGAACGTCAGGTTGTACATCAGGCCCTTGTTCGAGTAGATGAAACCGATGATCGGCTTCTTCGCGGTCTCCGTGTCGATCTCGCCGCCGGCACCGAGCGTCGCGAGCGCGACGCTGCCGTCCACGCCCGCCTTCCATCCCTCGCTCTTCCGGAACTTGTCGAGCTCGCGCTGCGTCATGAACAGGATCACCTGGCTCTTCTGCTGCAGGCCGAGCTGGAAGCCGATCGACCCGGCGACGATGTTGTAGTAGGCGACGGTGCGCCCGCCCACGAGCAGGGCTCCCTCGCCGTACTCGCCGCCGATGCCGATGCCGCCCTTGACGACCTTCGGGAACACCAGCATGCCGGCCGAGCGACCCGCCAGGTCCTTGGCTGCGCTCGAGTGCTGGTAGAGTTCCGCGACCGCTTCGCGCACCTCGGCGTCGAGTTCCTCCTTCGACGGATTCACGTCGGACCGGGCCGGTGCGCTCACCAGCATCGCGGCTGCCAGGAACGGGGCCAACGAACGGATCATGGCGATCTCCTCAGGCGGGGTGCCTGCGCATCTTAGCGGAAACGGGGATCTCGCCTGCTAGGCGAAAGCGGCGCGCGCGCGGTGCGGGCGGGGCCTCTGCTTCTGGGAGTAGACGAGCTCGACGTGGCGGATGCCGGAGGTGCAGCGCGCCACGCGCTTCACCGCCTGCACCAGCCGCAGCAGCAGGTTGTACTTCGCGTGCGGCCCGCCAGCGGCATAGCCCTCGGCGACGACCAGGTGCAGCACCGTGATGCGCTCGAAGCTGTCGCGGACGTAGAGGATCAGGCCGACCGGGCGCGAAACCTTGCCCTCGCGCTCCACCGCGAACAGGCACTGGGCCTCGGAAGGGCCGGCGACGCGTACGCGCAACGAATTTCCGTCGTTGACGATTTCCGGCGGCCCGTAGCGGTCGATGGCCGTGACGATGCCGTGCCGGACGCGGTCCTGGCGGCCGTTGAAGAACAGCAGAGCCTCGAGCTGGTGGTGATGCTCGGTCGGAAGGCTCGAAACGAATGTCACCTGCCGCGTAATGCCCGTATCTCCAGGTCCGCCCCTCCCGCCCCCGCGCGGCCGGAACACCATACTTGGCCCTTTGGCCCGCTGTCGAGATTCACATAATTCGGCCAGAATCGAAGCATTGACCGCGCCTGTAGCGCGCGGGCAACGACCAGGCACCCCCTTTGCCCCCCTTCTGGGGGGTAGTTCGCAAGTCTCAGACCCCGTGGGGATTTTCGAACTGCATCACGCGGGCAACCTGCGAAACGCGACTTGTGTCTCGTTCGCCACGACGCGTTTTGTCAAAGATTGCCCTTACCTGACGGTTACAGGCGGTCGTGCCCGTGCCGGGGCATTTTTGCGCGAGTCCTCAGCCTTGGATCCAATGAAGAAAGAGTTCGAAGACACCGTCATCATCGATTACACGGACTTGCAGCCGGGTGATGACGCGCCGGATCCGCTCGCACCTGAAGAGGTGGAAGCGCAGGCGAAGGCGGCACCGCAGCCTGCTCCTGCACACTCGCATCCGGCGCCTGCCTCCACGCCTCCGACATTGACGGCATCGCCTCCGGCCGCGCCCGCAACACCTCTCACACGGACTGCAGCGCCCGCAGCGCCCGCGCCAGCGCCCGTGACTGCCGCGACGCTGGCGACAGCGAGCGCACCAGCGGCGCCCGCACTGCCGAAGGCGCCGCAGTCCGAGCGGCGGCACAGGCCGCCGCCCATGATTCCACCGCCAGCCCCCGGCAAGATTCCGCCGATGCCGGCCGCTGCGCCCCCGAAGACACTGACGCCGGCACAGGCGCCGGCGCCGAAGCCGCAGGCGCCGCCTCCGGCTCCGCCACCGTCCGCGACGCCTCCGCAGCCAGGGCCGCGGCCCTCGGCGGCGAACGTCATCGTCCTGTCCGCGGACCCGGCGCTGATCGACCTGCTGCGCGACTCGCTCGCCGGCACGCACCGCGTCTGGCGCGCGGACGATATCTCCCATGCCGCGGACCTCATGGTCGCCGCGGGCAACGCCGTCTTCCTGATCGACGCGTCGCTCGCCGACCACGACACCCGCGATCTCGTCAACCAGATCAACAAGCAATTCCCGGACCTCGCGATCATCGTCGCGGGACGACGCGACGACGAGGCGCAGCTCGCGCCGCTCGTCTCCTCGGGGGCGATCTTCCGGTTCCTGCACAAGCCCGCCTCCGCCGAGCGCATCCGCAACTTCGTGGATGCCACGCAGCGGCGCGCGAAGCCCGCCGCGGACATCCCGGCCGCAGTCGCTGCCGGGCGCACGGCGTCCCCGACCGCCGTCACGGGCACGCACCTGGCGCTCGATCCCTCGAAGATCGACCTGCCAAAGCTCGAGTTGCCAAAGCTCGCGCTCGACCCGGCAATGGTTCGACGCTGGATGCGACGCAGCCTGCTGTTGATCCCCCTGCTGCTGGCGGTCTGGGGCCTCTCGGAATGGAAGCCCTGGGAGCGCGCATCCGGCCTGCTGCCGGGAGACGCTGCGGCGCCGGCGGCGACGGCCGATGCCGGCGGGGACCAGCGGGTCCTGAAGCTGCTCGACCAGGCGGCGCTCGCGCTCTCGCAGGGCAAGCTGGTCGATCCTCCGGAGGACAACGCGCTCGAGCTCTACCGCGCAGTGCTCGCGCGCGACCCGGGCAACCGCACGGCGCAGCGCGGCATCGAGAGCGTCGCCGACGAACTGCTGGTCCAGGCCGAGCGCGCGCTGATGGAACAGGACCTCGCCCGGCTCGCGAGCGCCGTCGATGCGGCGCGTTCCGCGCGTCCGGACCACCCGCGCCTCGAGTTCTTCAGGATCCAGCTCGAGCGCGAGCTCGCGCGGCAGCCCGGGGCGACCCAGGCCCGGGCCCCGGGCACCGGCGCCGCCGCCCCGGCATCGGCGCCCGCCGTCACCGACGACACGGCGGCCCGCGTGCAGAGCCTGGTGCAGCTCGCGAGCGACCGCATGCGCAGCAACCGCCTGGTCGGCGGCAAGGACAGCGCGCAGGCGCACTTGCTGGCCGCGCGCAAGCTCGCTCCCGAGGATGCAGGCGTGCAGCAGGGCATCACCGCGCTCTCCGCGCAACTGCAGAAGAACGCCGCGGCCGCGATCCGCGAGAACCGCCTGGACGAGGCGAACAGCTGGGTGACGCAGGCCGCCACGCTCGAGGTCGACCGCGAGGCAGTCGCCGTGCTGCGCACCGACATCGAGGCCGCGCGCATCGGCAACGTCCGCGCGGAGCGCGCCAAGCTCCTCGTGCTCGCCAACCAGCGCATCGCCCAGGGCCGGCTGCTCGAGCCCGCCGGCGACAGCGCCCGGCACTACATCGACCTGCTGCGCGCGGCGGACCCGGCTTTCGACGGCCTCGCCGACACTCATGCGCTCTTCGCGACGCGCGCGCTCACGGATGCACGCCAGCTCGTCGCCGCGGGCGCGCTCGAACGGGCCGAGACCCTGGTGCGCGCCGCAGCGGACAGCGGCGCACCGGCCTCCGAGGTCGCCGCCATCAATGGCGAGATCGCGGAGGCGCGCAGCGCCCGTCAGGCGGCCGCTCGCAAGGCGGAGGTGCTGCCGGAGACGGCCATGCGGCGCAGCAAGGTCATCGCGCCGACCTACCCGCAGCGGGCGCTGGAAAAGGGCATCCAGGGCTGGGTGGACATCGAGTTCACGGTCGGCGCCGACGGCACGGTGCGTGACGTCGTCGTGAAAGCGGCCGAACCCGCGGGCACCTTTGACCGCGCGGCGCTCAACGCCGTGGAGCGCTGGCGCTACGAGCCGCGCCTCATCAATGGCGCGGCCGTCGATACACGCGTTTCCACGCGCGTGCGCTTCCAGCTCGAGGACTGATCACCCCGCGCGCGGCGTCTGGGCCATGCGCTCGTGCGCACGGCCGAGCACGAACGCGACCACGGCCCACAGGGCCGCGACCCCGGCGCCCACGAGCGCGATGCCGGACAGGCTCGCCTGCCACGCGGACACGATCGCGTCGTGCCCCTTGGCGACCACGAAGTCGCTGGTGCGGTACACCAGCGTGTCGTTGACGTTCTTCGCCTTGTACTTCGACTCGCGGTCCACGGTCGTGTAGAGCATCTCGCGGCAGGGCCGCACGATCGCGTACTGACCGGCGCGGCGCGCGATGAAGACGGCGACGAGCGTCGCGAGTGTCGGCTGCGCCGCGATCAGCAGAAAACCGCCGGCCACGAAAAGCGGCACCACCACGATCATGGCGGCCACGCCCGCGCGCTGCGTCAGGCGCCCGACCGCGAAGAACTGCAGCAGCAGCGTGATCACGTTCATCGAGAGCTCGATGCGCGCGAGGAAGGCCGTCCGCTCCGCGCCCTCCGGGAAGTGGATGGCGAGCAGGCCCGCCTGCTGCAGGTAGAGGAAGGTGTTGACCGCCGCCATCAGGAAGATGAACGCGGCGATGCCGGACAGGTAGGGCGACGTGAACACCCGCGTGAGGCCGGCGAAGGGGTTGCCGCCGATCGCGCGCTCCTCGAAGCGCTCCCCGCGCCCCTCCCGGCGCGCGCTCCAGGCCAGCAGGTAGCGCATCAGCGCGATGGTCGAGACGAGCAGCACCGCCGAGGCCAGCAGCAGGTTGACCTCGCCGACCGATTCCGCGAGGAAGGCCGTCACGCCCGAGCCCGTCATCGCGCCCACGCTCGCGCCGGCGGTGATGAACGCGAACAGGCGCTTGCCCTGCTCGCGGTCGAACAGGTCCGCCATGAAGCTCCAGAACACCGAGATCACGAACAGGTTGAAGACGCTGACCCAGACGAAGAACACGCGCGCGGTGGCCGCGTCGTCCTCCTGCGCCGTGAACAGCACCCAGAACGCGGCGAGCTGCGCGGCGAAGAACAGGTAGGTCCAGGGCAGGAACACCGCGCGGCGGAACCGGCCGCTGAACCAGCCGAACAGCGGCACGGCGACCAGCATGCCGGCGAGCGTCCAGCCGAACAGGTCGTCGAGGTTCTCGACGCCGCCGGTGACTCCCATGCTGTCGCGGATCGGCCGCAGGATGTAGTAGGCCGTGAACAGCAGGAAATGGTAGCCGAAGGCGGCGAGCAGCCCGGGCACCTCCGCGGGCCTGACGTTGACCACGCGGCCGAGGAACGAGGCGACGGCGCTGCCGGCCGCCATGGCGCTACTCGGCGATCCCGGCCTGGTCGAGCAGGAAGGCGTATTCCTCGGCGATCTCGCGGTAGCGCTGGAAGCGGCCCGACTTGCCGCCGTGCCCGGCCTCCATCGTGGTGCGGTACAGGAGCGGGGCGCCGCCGGTCCTGCGCGCGCGCAGGCGCGCCACCCACTTGGCGGGCTCCCAGTACTGCACCTGGCTGTCGTGCAGGCCCGTGGTCACGAGCATCGCCGGGTAATCCTGCGCCGCCACGTTGTCGTAGGGCGAGTACGACAGCATGTAGTCGTAGAACTCCTTCTTCTTCGGGTTGCCCCACTCGTCGAACTCGTTGGTGGTGAGCGGGATGGTCTCGTCGAGCATCGTCGTGACGACGTCCACGAATGGCACCTGCGCCACGATCGCGTGGTAATCCTGCGGCGCGAGGTTCGCGACCGCGCCCATCAGCAGGCCGCCCGCGCTGCCGCCCATCGCCGAGACGCGCTTCGGGTCGGCGTACTTCTCCGCGACCAGGAAGCGCGTCACGTCGACGAAGTCCGTGAAGGTGTTCCGCTTGTTCAGCAGCCGGCCCTGCTCGTACCAGCGCCGCCCCATCTCCTGCCCGCCGCGCACGTGGGCGATGGCGAAGACGAAGCCGCGGTCGAGCAGCGACAGGCGCGAGACCGAGAACCACGGGTCCATCGAGTAGCCGTAGGAACCGTAGCCGTACTGCAGCAGGGGCGCCGTGGCATCCCGCTGGAAGCCCGTGCGATAGACCAGCGACACGGGGACCTTCGTGCCGTCGCGCGCCGTCGCCCACAGGAACTCCGAGCGGTAGTTCGCCGGATCGAAGTCGCCGAGCACCGGCATGCGCTTCATGAGCTGGCGCTCACCGGTCTGGATGTCGTAGTCGTAGACCGTCTCGGGCGTCGTCAGCGACTGGTAGGTGTAGCGCACGATGTGCGTGTCGATCTCGGCGTTCTGCCCGAGCGCGGTCGTGTACGCCGGCTCGTCCGCCGAGATGAAGAAGTCGTTGCCGCCGCTCCAGGGCCGGATGCGGATCTTCCGGAGCGCGCCGCTGCGCTCCTCGATCGCGAGGAACTCGCGGAACACGTCGAAGCCATGGATGAAGGCGTCGTCGCGGTGGGCGACGAGCTCGCGCCAGTTCGCGCGGTCTCCCTCCTCGCCCACCGTGGCCTCCAGCAGCCGGAAGTTCGGCGCCTGCCAGTTGCTGCGGATGATCCAGCGGCCGTCGAAATGGTCCGCGTAGTACTCGTGGTCGCGCTCGCGCGGCAGGAACACGCGGAATGGCAGCGCCGGGTCGGCGGCATCCGCGTAACGGTACTCGGTCGAGACCGTGCTCCTCGCGTGGACCAGGATGTAGCGTTCGTCCTTGGTGACGCCCACGCTCGTGTAGAAGCTCTCGTCATCCTGCTCGTAGACGAGCGCATCCTGCGCGGGATCCGTTCCGAGCACGTGCCGGCGCACGCGGTAGCCGAGGAGCGTCTCGGGATGCTTCTCGACGTAGAGGAAGCTGCGGCTGTCCGCGGTCCAGGCGAGGTACGGATCCGCGTTCTCGATGCGGTCGAGGAGCGTCTCGCCGGTCCCAAGATCCTTGACGCGCAGCGTGTACTGGCGCCGCCCGACGGTATCCTCGGCGTACGCGAGCAACCGGTTGTCGGGCGCGATCGCCATCGCGCCGATCTCGAAGAAGTCGTGGCCGACCGACATCGCGTTGCCGTCCAGCATCACCTGCTCGGGCGCCTCGAGGCTGCCGGCCTTGCGCGCGTACACCGGGTATTCCTTGCCGGTCTCGAAGCGCGTGTAGTACCAGTGCCCGCGCTTGCGGTACGGGACGGTCGAGTCGTCCTGCTTGATGCGCGCGACAATCTCCCCGTAGACCTTGTCCTCGAGCGCCCTGGTGTGCGCCGTCATCGCCGCCTTGTAGGCGTTCTCGGCCTCGAGATAGGCGATCACCTCCGGCTTCGTGCGGCTGTCGTCGCGCAGCCAGTAGTACTCGTCCACGCGCTTGCCATGCGGCGAGTCCACTTCGAACGGCCGGACGGTGGCGATCGGGGGCACCGGCGCGGTGGGCGGCATGCTGTCAGGCTCCGTTTGCGGGCGCGGACCGCCCGCGCAGGCTGCAAGCAGCAGGGCGGCGGCGGCGACCGGGATCACTGGTTGGCGGCGGCTCATAGGCTGCCGCGCATCTTACCGGAGCCCTCCATGCCGCGGGACCCGGCCAGCAGGGAGCCGAGGGCGTCGCCCGACTGGAACGCCGCCTCGACGCGCGCGTCCAGGCACCAGTCACCGCAGAAGCCGATGCCGGCGGCGCGGTCGTACAGGCAGGGCTCGCCAAGCGGCGTCTCGACACGGGCATGGCGCCAGCGGTGGCTGTCGGTCAGCACGGCGCGGGGCAGGCTGCGCCCGGCCTGCGCCGCAAACCGGTCGAGCAGGGACCTCTGCACCCGTTCGGGCGAGGTGTCGAACTCGCGGTGCGACCACTCGGCCGAGGCGTGCAGCACCCAGGCCTCCCCGGCATCGCGGCCGGGCTTGCTCGAGTTCCGCGCGTACCACGGCAGCACCGCGTCACCCGTGAAGGCCGCGTCCGGCAGCCGCTCGAGTGGTTCGGCAAAGGCGGCGACCACGGCCCAGCAGGGCGCCATGCGCACGGCGTGCACGCGCGCAGCGAGCGCGGTGTGCGTCGCCGCGAGCACGGCCGCGATGGGCGCCGGCAGTGCCAGCGCGATGGCGCCGAAGTCGGCGTGCACGGAGCCGCGGTCGTCCAGCAGCGACCAGCCGCGGCACGCGTGCTCGATGCGCACGATGCGCGCGCCATACTCGATGTCGAGGCCCGCGGTGAGCAGCCGCGGCAGCGCGCTCATGCCGGGCGTGCCGACCCACAGCTCCTTGCGCTCCTGCTCGCCGCCCGGCCAGTCCGGCCGCCAGCGCCCCGTCGCGCCGGTGGCGCAGGACTCCGCGACGACTTGGCGGAATGCGGCGCCCGTCGCCGTGAAGTACTGCGCGCCGTGATCGAACGACGCGGCCTGGTAGCGGCGCGTGGCGATGCGCCCGCCGGGCGCCCGCTGGGCCTCGAATACGCGCGTCACGACGCCGGCCGCCGCAAGGCGGCGCGCGCAGGCGAGGCCCGCGAGGCCCGCGCCCACGACCGCGACGGAAGTGGAATTCATGCTAGCCTGCATTTCCAATGCGGGTGACAAACCGGCTCCTGGTGGCGATGACGGCGGCAGCCTGCGCCGGATGCGCGGCCGCGCCACCGCAATCCTACCCGGCGGGCACGGCGGAGCGCCTCGCCCTCTACGCCAGAGCGACGGCCTGCTGCGACGACCCGTCCGGTTTCCGTTTCGGCACGCTGCCGCTGCGCGGATTCGCGGACGCTGCGGTCGATCGCACGACCCCGGTCTTCGATTTCCACAGCGGCCTGTCGCCATTCGCCGCATTCGAGCTGCCGCAGGCGGACGCTCCCTACCGCGTGCGCGTCAAGAGCCTGTTCGACGCGCGCGATGGCGGCAAAGCCGGCGTCTTCTACCCGGTAGTGGCGCTTCTCGACGACACTTTCATCGTCACGCACATGACCGGGCTCGACGGCCTGCGGCTCGAGCCCGGGCTCGCGACCGCGGGCGGCGAGGCGGGGATCGCCGTGACGGTCCCGATCGACCCGGAGACGCAGCGAGGGCGTTATCTGGTCGTGTTCACGCCCGCGGTGTTGCTCGGCGCGCCGCCGGACGCCCGCCGCGAGGGCGACATCCTGACGCCGGCGTCGCTGGCCTGGATGGAACGGCGCGGGGACGCCGCGCTCCCGGCGTCTCCCTACGGCCGGCTGCGCATCACGGTCGCGCCGGACATGCCGGTGGCCGAGGCGCATCGACAGGAATAGAATTCCCGCCCAACCAGAACATTCCCCCGGGGGTTCCGTCATGTTCGCGAATACTGCTCGTCATGCAGGGCGCCTCGTCGCCCTTTCATCGGGCGTGGCCATCGCGCTCGCAGCCTGCGGCAAGAAGGAACCGGAGGCGCCCGCGGCGCCGGTCCTCGAGGGGCAGGTGGACATTGTGGCCTGGCCCGGATACATCGAACGCGGCGACACCGACAAGGCCTACGACTGGGTCACGGGCTACGAGGCGAAGACCGGCTGCAAGGTCAACGTCAAGACCGCCGGCACGTCCGACGAGATGGTGTCGCTCATGACGCAGGGCGGCTACGACCTCGTCACGGCTTCGGGCGACGCTTCCATCCGCCTGATCCGGGGCGGCACGGTGCAGCCGGTGGACATCTCGCGCATCCCGAGCTACGGCACGGTGGACGAGCGCCTGCGCGACGCCGCCTGGCACACGGTGGACGGCAAGCACTACGGGGTGCCCTACCAGTGGGGCCCGAACGTGTTGATGTACAACACCAACGTCTTCAAGGAAGCGCCGACTTCCTGGTCGGTCGTGCTGGAGCCCGGCAAGCTCCCGGACGGCAAGCCAAACAAGGGACGCATCCAGGCCTACGACGGCGCGATCTACATCGCGGATGCCGCGCTGTACCTGATGACCAGGCAGCCGGACCTCGGCATCAAGAACCCGTACGAACTCAATGAGGCGCAGTACACGGCGGCACTCGAACTGCTGCGCAAGCAGCAACCGCTGGTGCACCGCTACTGGCACGACGCGAATGTCCAGGTGCAGGACTTCACCAACGAGGGCGTGGTCGCCTCCGCCTCCTGGCCGTTCCAGGTCAACACGCTGAAAGCAAATGGCCAGCCGGTCGCGAGCGTGGTGCCGGCCGAGGGCGCCACGGGCTGGGCGGACACCACGCTGATGGCGACGAATGCCGCGCACCCGAACTGCGCCTACGAGTGGCTGGAGTGGTCCATCAACCCGAAGGCCCAGGGCGACCTCGCGGCCTGGTTCGGCTCGGTGCCGGCGGTGCCAGCTGCTTGCAAGGACAACGAGCTGCTCGGGCCCGAGGGCTGCGCTACGAACGGCTTCAACGACTTCGACAAGATCTGGTTCTGGCGCACGCCGGAAGCTGCCTGTGCGCAGGGCGAGTGCGTGCCCTACAGCCGCTGGAGCACCGACTACGTCGCGGTCATGGGCGGCCGCTGACGGGCAAACCCGCTCGCAGCTGGCGCCGGCGATCGAGCTCGCCGGCGTCAGCCGCGCCTTCGGCGCGGTCCGCGCGCTCGACGATGTCACGCTCACGATCGCCGCGGGCGAATTCTTCGCCCTGCTCGGCCCCTCCGGTTCCGGCAAGACCACCTGCCTCAGGCTGATCGCGGGTTTCGACCAGCCGACCGCAGGGACGGTGACGCTCCTCGGCGAGGACGTCACGGCCGTCCCGCCGTTCAGGCGGAACGTCAACACCGTGTTCCAGGACTACGCGCTCTTCCCGCACATGAGCGTGGCGGAGAACGTGGCTTACGGACCGATGGTGCGGGGCGCCGGCAGGGATGAACGGCGCAGGCTCGCGCTCGAGGTGCTGGAGCTCGTGCAGCTCGCGCCGCTCGCGGACCGCGCCCCGTCGCAGCTCTCCGGCGGGCAGAAACAGCGCGTCGCACTCGCGCGCGCGCTCGTCAACCGGCCGAAGGTGCTGCTGCTCGACGAGCCCCTGGGCGCGCTCGACCTGCGGCTCCGCGAGGAGATGCAGATCGAACTGAAGGCGATCCAGCAGCGGCTCGGGATCACCTTCGTCTACGTCACGCACGACCAGGGCGAGGCGCTCTCGATGGCCGATCGCGTCGCGGTATTCCGCGACGGGCGCATCGAGCAGGTGGACACGCCGCGCGGACTCTACGTGCGCCCGCGCACCGCCTTCGTGGCGCGCTTCGTCGGCAGCGCCAACGTGGTCGAGGGGGAGCTGGCGCGACAGCTCACCGGCAGCACGCAGGCATTCGCGATCCGCCCGGAAATGATCGAGGTGAAACCCGCCGGCGAGGCCACGCCGGCCGGCATGCTCTCGTGCGCGGGCACGCTCGAGGAGGTGCACTACCACGGCGCCACCAGCCGCTGGCACCTGCGGGTGGGAGACGCGGTGCTCACCGCCGTGCGCCCGGAAGGAACCACGGCGACGGCGGCGCCCGCGCATGGGGCGCGCCTCGTGCTCGCCTTCACGCGCGAGAGCCTGGTCCCGCTCGAGGACCGCTGAATGGCCGTGCTGCGTTCCGCCGCCGCCTTCCTCTACGGCCGCCGCGGCTTCTACCTCGCGCTGCTGCTGCTGCCGCCGCTCCTGTGGCTCGGCATCATCTACCTGGGCTCGCTGTTCGCGCTGCTGGTGCAGAGTTTCTACGCGATCGACGAGTTCACCGCGCGCATCGTGCCGGTGCTCACGCTCGCGACCTACCGGCAGCTCTTCAGCCATCCGGCGAACCTCGACATCATCCTGCGGACGGTCGCGATGGCGGTCGCGGTCACGGCCGCCGCCGCCGTGATCGCCTTCCCGGTCGCCAACTACATGGCGCGCTACGCCAGCCCGCGCATGAAGGCCTTCTTCTATGTCGGGGTGATGCTGCCGATGTGGACCAGCTACCTCGTGAAGGTCTACGCCTGGCGCCTGGTGCTCGCCAAGCAGGGCATCGCATCCTGGTTCGTGGACCTGCTCGGCCTCACGCCCGCGCTCGAGGGCGCGCTCGCAGCGCCCGTGATCGGCGGCCCGTCGCTCGCCTCCTCCTACATCGGCATGTTCATCGTGTTCACGTACATGTGGCTGCCGTTCATGATCCTGCCGCTGGTCGCCGCGCTCGAGCGTGTGCCGGGTTCGCTGGTGCAGGCATCAGCGGACCTCGGCGCAAGGCCCGGGCAGACTTTCCGCCACGTCGTGCTGCCGCTCGCGCTGCCCGGCCTCGCGGCGGGCTCGATCTTCACGTTTTCGCTCACGCTCGGCGACTACATCATCCCGAGCGTCGTGGGCGCGCCCGGTTACTTCATCGGCATGATGGTCTACCAGCAGCAGGGCACGGCCGGGAACCTGCCGCTGGCCGCCGCCTTTTCCGTCGTGCCCATCATCCTGATCGCCGTGTACCTCGCGCTCGCGCGGCGCATGGGGGCCTTCGATGCGCTCTAGGCGAATGCGCGCGGCCTGGGATCGCACCACGCTCGGCCAGAAGATTGCGGCCTTCGCGGGGCTCGCCTTCCTGCACCTGCCGGTGTGGGTGATCTTCCTCTACGCGTTCACGACCGAGGACCGCACCTATCAGTTCCCGCCGCCCGGCCTCACGCTGCACTGGTTCGAGGTCGCTTTCGCGCGCGCGGACATCTGGGCCGCGCTCAAGCTCTCGCTCGCGGTCGCCTCCGTCGCGACCGCGCTCGCACTCATCCTCGGCACCCTCGCGGCGTTCGCGCTCGCGCGCAGCCGTTTCCGCGGGCGCGAGCTGATCACGCTCCTGTTCGTGCTGCCCATTGCGCTGCCCGGCATCATCACCGGCATCGCGCTGCTGGCGGCGTTCAAGATGGGCGGCATCCAGCCCGGGTTCTGGACCATCGTCGTCGGCCATGCCACGTTCTGCATCGTGATCGTGCACAACAACGTGATTGCGCGGCTGCGGCGGATCCCGCCCTCCTGGGTCGAGGCGTCCATGGACCTGGGCGCCGACGGCTGGCAGACCTTCCGCCACGTGCTCCTGCCGCAGATCGCGACCGCCCTGCTCGCGGGCGGGATGCTCGCATTCGCGCTCTCATTTGACGAGATCATCGTGACCCTGTTCACTGCCGGGCATGAGAAGACGCTGCCGATCTGGTTCTTCAACGAGCTGTTCCGGCCGCGCGAGCGCCCGATCACGAACGTGGTCGCGGTCACGGTGGTGCTCATCACGCTGGTGCCCATCCTGCTCGCCTACCGGCTGACGCGACCCAACGAACCCGAGGACCGGCATTGAGCCGGTTCCCCACGAGAGGCTGACATGCAGAAGAAATTGCTGATCAACGGAAAGCTCGTCGCCGGCAAGGGCGAGGAGCTCGACATACTGGACCCGGCGAGCGGCAAGTCCATCGCGACGATCGCGGAGGCGGCTTCCGCACAGGTGGACGCCGCCGTCTCGGCCGCGACCGATGCCTTCGACGGCTGGGCGCGCACGCCGCCGAAGGACCGCGCCACGATCCTCCTCAAGCTCGCCGACCGCATCGAGGCGGATGCCGCCGGCTTCGCAAAGCTCGAGTCCCAGAACTGCGGCAAGCCGCTCATGGCGGCGCAGAACGACGAGATTCCCGCGGTCGCCGACGTGTTCCGCTTTTTCGCCGGCGCCTGCCGAACGATGACGGGCGCCGTCGCGGGCGAGTACATCGCGGGCTTCACCAGCATGATCCGGCGCGACCCGGTGGGCGTCGTGGGCTCGATCGCGCCCTGGAACTACCCGCTCATGATGGCGGCCTGGAAGCTGGGCCCCGCGCTCGCCGCCGGCAACACCATCGTGCTGAAGCCCTCCGAGCAGACGCCCCTCTCGACGCTCAAGCTCGCCGAGCTGCTCGCGGAGCTCTTCCCCGCCGGCGTCGTCAACGTCATCACCGGCCGCGGCGAGACGGTCGGCGCCCCGCTCGTCTCGCACCCGGGCGTGCGCATGGTCTCGCTCACGGGCGACGTTTCCACCGGCGAGAAGATCCTGAAAGCGGCGTCGAAGGGGATCAAGCGCACGCACCTCGAGCTCGGCGGCAAGGCGCCGGTCATCGTCTTCGACGACGCAAACCTCGAGGAGGTCGTGGGCGGCGTGCGGACTTTCGGCTACTACAACGCCGGGCAGGACTGCACGGCGGCCTGCCGGCTCTATGCCGGCGCGAAGATCTACGACAAGCTGGTCGCGGACCTCTCGCTGGCGGCGAAGTCCATCAAGGTCGGCCGGCAGACCGAGGACGGCGTTGAGATGGGGCCGCTCATCAGCCAGGAGCAGCGCGAGCGCGTTGCCGGTTTCGTCGAGCGCGCGAAGGCGACGAAACACGTCGAGGTCACCGCCGGCGGCAGGGCCGGCAAGGGCGGCGGGTTCTTCTACGAGCCGACGGTCGTCGCGGGCGCAAGGCAGACGGATGAAATCGTGCGGCGCGAGGTGTTCGGGCCGGTGGTCTCGGTCACGCGCTTCAAGGACGTCGAGCAGGCGATCGCCTGGGCGAACGACTCGGACTACGGGCTGGCCTCATCGGTGTGGACCTCCGACATCGGCCGCGGCATGCAGGTGGCGGCGCGGCTGCAGTACGGCTGCACCTGGGTGAACACGCACTTCATGCTGGTGAGCGAGATGCCGCATGGCGGCGTGAAACGCTCGGGCTATGGCAAGGACCTGTCGATGTACGCGCTCGAGGACTACACGACGGTCCGGCACGTGATGGTGAAGCTCTAGCCCGCGACGAAATCCGCGATCCTGCGCACGACACGCGCATCGGACACGATATCCCGGTGCCCCAGTCCCTCGGTCGTCATCACCGAGAGTTCCGGCCACGCGGCCGCCAGCTCCTCGGCATCCGAGTACGGGATCACGGCGTCGCCGACGTCGTGCACGAGCAGCGCCGGGATCCCGCAGGCCGGACCGGTCGAGACGAGGTCCAGTTCCGCGATCGGCCGGCCGGCATTCTCATCCAGCAGTTGCAGGTACCGCGCCATCGCGCGCGGCGGCAAGCCGGCGTTCTTCGCGTGCATCAGCGGCAGCCGGCTGACGCTCGTCGGGGCCGCGGCGATCACGATGCGGCCGGGGCGGAAGCCGAGCGCAAGCGCAGCGCCCAGCGCCGCGCCGCCGAACGAGTGCCCGACCACCCCGCGCGCGGGGCCGAGCAGCAGTTCCACCTCGATCAGGAGCTCGCCGTAGAGCTTGGGCGTCGCATGCTCCCCGGCCGAGCGCCCATGGCCGGGACCGTCGATCGCGACGGTGCGGAACCCGCGCTCGTGCAGCAGGACCGCGAGCGGGCGGAACTGCGTGGGCCGTCCACGCCAGCCGTGCAGCGCGAGCACGAGCGGGCCGGATTCGCCGGTGACGAGCGCGAAGAGCCCGGGCCGCAGCTCGACCTCGCGCTCCGCCGCGGACTTCACGAGCTCCCAGGGCTGCGTCGGGTTGCGCCCGCGCGGGCGCGTGACCAGCTCGGCCATGATGCGCGCCGCGAGCGCAGGTGCGATCGCGCCCGTCGTCTTCAGGAGCGGCGGCAGCCAGAAAGGGACGTTGTCGGCCAAGGGTGAAAAAAGCCGGCACGGTTGCCCGTGCCGGCTCCTGTTCGAACCGTCTGCGTCGCTTCAGCCGGTAGCGGGCTCGGCCGGCGCTTCGCCTTCAGCCGGTGCCTCGCCTTCCATCGGCGCGCCTTCGGCCGGGATCTCCATCTCCGGAATCGCCGCCTCGGCGCCATTGCCGTTGCCGCCGCAACCCTCGACGCCGTCGATGAAGACGATCGAGAGGTCGCCGCCGGGCTGGATGTTGCGCACGCAGGTCGCGGAGCCGGAGGCGAGTGGCACCGAGAATTCCCAGTTGCCGGTCGCCATCGGCAGCGTCTCGCCAGTGCCATTGCACATCGGCGCGCCGTTCTCGTCCGTCGGGCCGGTCATCGCGACTTCGGCGACCATCATCTTGTTGTTGGCGTACTTGTTCGACACGCCGATGAGCTCCTTCGGCGTGACGCGAACGCGAATGGAATCGCACACGCCGCCCTGCGACACGGTCTTGATCGTGAGCGTTGCGCGGATCAACGGCAGCTCGTCGTTCGCGCTGCCCGAACCGCCACAGGCGCTGAGCGCCACTGCCGCGATCGTCGCGGTGCCAAGGGCACGCAGGCCCGGATTCTTCAGAAACGACATCGTCGATGACTCCCCGTTTTGGTGGTCCCGCCGGGACCCAGTCAGGCGCCGATTCTAGATCAATTCGGCCGGCGGCGGGGCCGCTGCCGCGGTTTCGGTGCGCTCCAGGGGCGTTCCAGCTCCCACAGCAGCGGGTCGAAGCCGCGCCGGACCAGCAGCCCGCCACCCAGCGGCCGGAAATGCCGGAATAACCGGGACTTGTACCAGCCGGCCGGCCGCAGGCGGACGCCGGAGTCGGTCCGGGACTGGTCGGCATTGCGGCGCCAGTCCTCGCGCGTCAGGACGCTGAAATAGAGCGCGCCGCGGGCGAGGCGCGCAAGGTTGCCGAGCGCCCGGACGGCCTCGCGATCCGGCAGGTATTGGAGCACGTCGTGGCAGAAAACCAGGTCGAAAGGCTGCTTCGGGGCGAAGTCCGCGATGCTGCCCCGCGTCCAGCCGAAGCGCCGGCACAGGTAGTCACTGGTCTCGAGGCCGACGTAGCGGGCGCGCGGGAAGCGCTCGCGCACGGAAGGGCGCAGGTGGCCGAGCCCGCAGCCGGCATCCAGCACGCGCTTCACCGTGAACCCGAGGTATTCGACGTATGCGCAGACAAACCGGCCGAGCGCGAGCGCGTCCCCGCGCGAGGCGACGCGGGTTCTCGGGTCAACGTAGTAACGCTGGTAAAAGCGGGCGTCGAACATAGTAATAGTAATAGGGGACGCACCCCTATTCCGGAAATAGGGGTGCGTCCCCTATTACCTATTACTCCACCGTCACGCTCTTGGCGAGATTGCGCGGCTGGTCCACGTCGGTGCCCTTGAGCACGGCGGCGTGGTAGGCGAGCAGCTGCAACGGCAGCGTATAGACCGCCGGCGACTGGAAGTAGCTCACGTGCCGCGGCATGGTGAAGACCTTCACGCCCTCCGAGGACTCGATCCCGGATTCCGGGTCCGCGAACACGTAGAGCATCCCGCCGCGCGCGCGGACTTCCTGCAGGTTCGACTTGACCTTCTCGAGCAGGTCGTTGTTCGGCGCCACCGCGATCACGGGCATGTCGGCGTCCACGAGCGCGAGCGGCCCGTGCTTGAGCTCGCCCGCGGCGTACGCCTCGGCGTGGATGTAGGAGATTTCCTTGAGCTTGAGCGCTCCTTCCTGCGCGATCGGGAACATCGCGCCGCGGCCCAGGAACAACGCGTGGTGCTTCGGCGCGATCTCCCTTGCGAGCTCGCGGATCACCGGGTCGAGCGCGAGCGTCTGCTCCAGCATCGCCGGTAGCTCCAGCAGCCGGTGCACCAGCTTCTGCTCGCGCTCCGGCGTGAGCCCATGGTGCTTGCCGATCGCGATCACGAGCATGCCGAGCGCCACGAGCTGCGTCGTGAAGGCCTTGGTCGAGGCGACGCCGATCTCCGGGCCGGCGCGCGTCAGCAGCACGAGCTCCGACTCGCGCACCAGCGAGCTCTCCGGCACGTTGCAGATCGCGAGCGTCGAGAGGAAACCGGCCTTCTTCGCGAGCCGCAGCGCCGCCAGCGTGTCGGCCGTCTCGCCCGACTGGGAAATCGAGACGAACAGCGAATTCGCCGGCACCACGGGATCGCGGTAGCGGAACTCGCTCGCGATCTCGACCCTGCAGGGCACGCGGCAGATCTGCTCGATGAAATAGCGCGCGACCACGCCCGCGTGGTAGCTGGTGCCACAGGCGACGATGTGCACCGAGGTAGTGCGCCGGAACACGTCGGTGGCCGCCGGCCCGAAGGCCTGGGCGAGCAGCCGCCCGCCCGCGACGCGCTCTGCGAGCGTCTGCGCGACGGCGCGCGGCTGCTCGTGGATCTCCTTCAGCATGAAATGCGCGTACTCGCCGCGCTCGGCGGCCTCCGCCGACTGCTCCGAGACGTACTCCGCGCGCTCGACCTTGCGGCCCCCGGCATCCACGACCTGGATGCTCTTCCTGCGGATGCAGGCGACGTCGCCCTCCTCCAGGATCACGAAGCGGCGGGTCACCGGCAGCAGCGCCGCGATGTCCGAGGCGACGAAGTTCTCGTCCTTGCCGATGCCGATCAGCGCGGGGCAGCCGGCGCGCGCCAGCACGATGCAGTCCGGGTCCCGGCCCCACATGACGGCGAGCGAGTAGGCGCCGCGCAGTTCCGCAACGGTCTTCTGCACCGCCCCGAACAAGTCCCGCTTGGCGCCCAGGTGATGATGGATCCGGTGCGCGATGACTTCCGTGTCGGTCTCGGAGGTGAACTCGTAGCCCAGCTTCTCGTGCGCGGCGCGCAGCTCCTCGTGGTTCTCGATGATGCCGTTGTGCACGATCGCGACACCGTCGCGCGAGACATGCGGATGCGCGTTGCGCTCGTTCGGCACGCCGTGCGTGGCCCAGCGCGTGTGCGCGATGCCGAGTTGGCCCGAGGTCGGGGTCGCGGCCAGCGCCTCGGAGAGCTTTGCCACCTTGCCGACCGCGCGCAGGCGTGAGACCTCGGTGCCGCCGTTCAGCACGGCGACGCCCGCGGAGTCGTAACCCCGGTATTCGAGGCGCTTCAGGCCTTCGATCAGGATCGGGACGATGTCGCGGTCAGCGACCGCTCCGACGATGCCACACATTCCGCGCTCGACCTCACGCCGGGAGAGGGTTCCGGGGCCGTGGTCGCGCCATTCTAGTCCAAAGCGGTACGGGCCGCCCCGGGCGCCATTTCACAGAATCAGGCCTGGATCCCCGCCCCGAGCCAGCGCAGTGCCTTGTCGAGGTCCTGGAAGAACTCGATCTGGACGCCCCGGTTCATGGCCGCCGTCTTGAAGAATTCGGTCTGCTCATCCGTCCTGTAGCCGCGGAAACAGCAGGCCACGGTCAGCCCGGGCATCAGCCGCGCCGCGAGGCTCGCGTGGTCGTAGGACTCCATCGGCGTCAGCTTGCGCTGCACGTTTTCGCCATCGGCGAGCACGCGGCGCAGGCCGTGGCGGCGGCAGGCCTCGCTGATCGCGGTCCACATGCGTGTCATGCTCTCGGGAGTCGCCTCGAAGCCGGGCGCAAGGTGCAGGTAGAGGTAGCCTTCACGCGGCTCGAGCGTGAAGTTGAGGCCGAGCCGGGAACCGCTATCCCCGGTGTTCATGCCACGCCTCCTAGTCCGGCTTCTTCTCCGGGCGCTTCCAGTTCTCGACGGTCTGCTGGCGGCTGCGCTCCACGGTCAGCTTGCCGGCGGGAGCGGGCTTCGTGATGGTCGAGCCCGCGCCGATCGTCGCGTCCTCTCCCACGGACACGGGCGCGACCAGCATCGTGCCCGAGCCGATGAAGGCGCCGTCGCCGATGGTCGTGCAGTGCTTGTTCACGCCGTCGTAGTTGCAGGTCACGGTGCCGGCCCCCACATTGACCTTCGCGCCGATCGTCGTGTCGCCGACGTAGCTCAGGTGGTTCGCCTTGCTGCCCGCGCCGATCTCGCTCTTCTTCACCTCGACGAAGTTGCCGATGTGAACGTCATCCGCGAGCCGCGTGCCCGGGCGCAGCCGCGCGAACGGGCCGACGATGCAGCGCGTGCCCGTCGCGGCGCCATCGAGAATGCTGTGCGCACGGATCTCCGTGTCCGCGCCGATGTCGCAGTCCCGCAGCACGCAGCCCGGGCCGACCCTGACGCGGTCGCCGAGCTTCACCGTCCCTTCGAGGATCACGTTGATCTCGAGCACGACGTCGCGGCCGCATTCGACCTGGCCGCGGATGTCCACCCGCGCCGGGTCCACGATCGTGACGCCGGCGCGCATGAGTTCCGTCGCGCGCTCGCGGCGATGCACTGCCTCGACCTCGGCGAGCTGGACCTTGTCGTTCACGCCCAGGACCTCCCCGGCCGACCCGGCGACGACGGCTTCGACTGTGACGCCCTCGCGCACGGCCGCGCCGATGCAGTCGGTCAGATAATACTCCCCCTGCGCGTTGTCGGGCCGGAGCGCTGCGAGCCAGCCGCGCAGCCTGCCCGCCGGCACCGCCAGCAGTCCCGTGTTGACCTCCTCGACCGCCTTTTCCTCCCGATTCGCGTCACGCTCCTCGACGATGCGCACCACGCGCCCGGCGCCGTCGCGGATCACGCGGCCATAGCCCGCCGGGTCCGGAAGCCTCGCGGACAGGAGCGCGAGCGACCGTGGTCCGGCACGGGCGACGAGGCTCGCGAGCGTTGCGGCCTTGACGAGCGGCACGTCACCGTAGAGCACGAGCACGCCATGGCCATCCGGGATCGCCGGCATCGCCTGCGCGACCGCGTGGCCGGTGCCCTTCTGCTCGGCCTGCAGCACCCAGTGGAGATCCGGCGCCGGAAGCGCCTCGCGCACGCGCTCGCCGCCGTGGCCGTAGACAATATGTATGGTGTCGGGTGCGAGCCGGCGCGCCGTTTCGATCACATGCGCCAGCAGTGGCCGGCCCGCGAGCGGCTGCAGCACCTTCGGCAGGTCGCTGGCCATGCGCTTGCCCTGGCCCGCGGCCAGGATGACGACGGAAAGGGGCATCCAGGCCCATTGTAGCTGCGGTAGGATTCGGATGACGCCAGGATTACCAGGTGCCGGTCTCCCGAATGGATTTCGCATGGCTCGAACTGAGAGTCCCGCCGCCGGCCGTGGCGCTGGTCCTCGCCATGCCGATGTGGCTGGCATCGACCCGCATGGAACCGGCCGCGGTACCGTACGCCGCGCGCACCAGCGCGGCGGCCCTGATCGCTGCTGCCGGCGTCGCCGTGGGGCTGTCGGCCGTAGTGCTGTTCAGGCGCCGTGCGACCACGATCAACCCAGTCAGGCCGTCGGAGACCTCATCGCTCGTCACGACGGGCATCCACACGCTGTCCCGCAATCCGCTGTATCTCAGCTTGCTGCTCTATCTCGCGACCTGGTGCGCATTTCTTGCGCGCTTGCCACTGCTGCTCGCCCTGCCCCTGTTCATGCTCTACATCAGCCGTTTCCAGATCGCGCCCGAGGAGCGCACACTCGCGGCGCAATTCGCCGACGAGTTCGCCTCTTGTCGCGCCAGGGTACGCCGCTGGCTGTGAACGCCCGGGCCATGACGCCTCTCCTCCGGATGAGGAAGCTCTTCCTGCTCGCGAACCTGCTCCTCGGCGTGCCCGCCGCCTGGGCCGACGAATCCCGCACGCGCGACTTCTTCGCGGCAATCTCGGGAGAATGGCAGGGCTCGGGCGAGACGCTCGGCATGGCCTCGTCCCAGCAGGCGCGCTGGGAGCCCGCGCTGGACGCCGCCTTCTTCCGCTTCGTCTTCGACAATCGCATGACCGCCACCGACGGCAGGGAGTCGCGATTCCGCGCGGAGGCCTTCTACCGCGTCACCGCGGACGGGGCCGTCACGGGCACCTGGCTCGACTCCCGCGGCATGACGCTTCCGCTTACGGGAATCGTGGACGCCACCGGCGCGCTCACGATCGAATGGGGCTCGCCCGAAACCGAGCGCGGGCGCAGCAGCTACCGGCTGATCGGCGGCGCGCTCGAGGTGACCGACGAGGTCATGAACCCGGACGGCAGCTGGCGCGTCTTCGGGCGCACCGTCCTGCAGCGCAAGCCCTAGGCAAGGCCAATCCGGCCGCCCCAATCGTTGATGCCTTCGCGGGGTGCGCGCCGCGAAGGAGCCCCTGTCATGCATCGCCATTCGCTCGCTTTCGCGGTTCTGGTCGCCGGCGCGTTCGCCCTGCCGGCCGTGGCCCAGGACCAGACACTGCCGACCGCCGTCATTTAGGGGCCGCAGGTGATCGACCAGGGCGCCGCACTCACGCTGAGCGGGGCAAATTCCTTTGACCCGGGCGGCGGAATCAATCGCTACATCTGGACGCGCACCGAGGGCACCGGCGGCGACATGCCGGTCGGCATGCCATTCGGCACCCTCGTGAACACGTACACAGTGCCCCAGACCGCCGCCAATCCGCTCGCGGTGGGCCGCCATGCGTTTCAGCTCGTGGTCGAGGACCGTGCCGGCAACCGCTCGAATCCCGACAGCCACTTGGTCATCGTCGCGGACCGGGTCCCGCCACAGGCCGTGCTCGACGTGCCCGCGCAGATTCCGATGAACCGCTCCTTCACCCTTTCCGGTGCGCGCTCGAGCGACGTCGGCGGGCGCGTCGTGCGCTACGAATGGCTGCGCATTGACGGGCCGCCCGGCGGACCGATGCCGCTCGGCCAGCCGATCGTGACCGACGCCTCGAGCATCACGATCCAGCAGGGGCCCGGCAGTTCACTGGCTGGCGGCCGCCACGCATTCCGACTTGTCGTCGTGGACGACTCCGGCAACAAGTCGGCGCCCGCGGACCAGAGTTGCGTGGTGATCGACAGCCTTCCGCCGACGGCCGTGCTCGAGGCCCCGAAAGCCGTCATGCAGGTCCAGCCGTTCCAGCTCTCCGGCGCCCGCTCGACCGACGCCGACGGCCGCATTGCGCAGTACCGGTGGACGCGCGTGGCAGGAAGCGCCGCCGGCCCGATGCCGATCGGGCAACCGGTGGTCACGGCATCGAACAGCTTGACCGTCGCGCAGTCGCCCGCGAGCTACCTGGGCGCCGGGAAGCAGGTCTTCCAGCTGGTCGTCGTGGACGACTCGGGAAACATTTCGAACCCGAGCGACTTCCCCGTCGAGGTCACCCCGCCGCTCGCCAGCGGCCGTTAGGCCCGGGTCACTCCGGCCGCGGTTCGCCCATGCGATAGACCGCCACGATCTCGTGCGTGGCGGTGTCCCGCAGCACGTTGAACCACTGCCCGCAGCCGTGGCTGTGGCACCAGCGTTCCGCCAGCCGGCCCTTCGGATTGGAGCGGAAGTAGAGGTAGCGCGACCATTCCTCGTCACTGCAGCCCTGCGGCGGGCGCGCGATGTGCGATTCGCCCCCGTAGGTGAATTCAGGCTCGTCGCGCAGGCCGCACCAGGGGCATTCGATCCTGAGCATGCTCTATGATTCCCCCGGGCCACCCGATGCAGCGCTATTCATTCTTCGCCCTCGCACGGCACGCGGTCAACGGCCACCGCCAATGGCCGCGGGCGCTCTGCTCCGCCGGCCTCAAGCCCGCCTATGACGCCGTCATCGTCGGTGGCGGCGGGCATGGCCTTGCAACGGCATACTTCCTGGCGCGGGCGCACGGCATGCGCCGCATCGCGGTGCTCGAGAAGGGCGTCATCGGGCACGGCAACAGCGGCCGCAACACGCAGGTCGTGCGCTCGGACTACTTCCACCTGCCGAGCTCGAGGTTCTTCGAGCGCTCGCTCTCGCTCTACGAAGGCCTCAGCCGGGAACTGAACTTCAACATCATGCTGAGCCAGCGTGGCAAGGTGGACCTCGCGCACAGTCCGCACGCGATGGAAACGCTGCGGCGCTCGGTGAATGCGATCCGCATGAACAGCGTGGATGCGGAGATGCTGACCCGCGACGACATCCGCCGCCTGGAGCCCGCACTCAATCTCGATGGCCGCTACCCGGTCGAGGGCGGCGCGGTGCAGTGGCGTGGCGGGCTCGCGCGCCATGACGCCGTCGTCTGGGCTTTCGCGCGCGCAGCAGGGGCGCTCGGCGTCGATATCGTGCAGGGCTGCGAGGTCACGGGCTTCCATGTCAGTGCCGGGCGCGTGACCGGCGTCGAGACGACACTCGGTTCCGTCGCGACGCCACGCGTGTGCCTCGCCGTCGCGGGTCATTCGAGCGTGCTCGCGCGACGCGCGGGCATCGAGCTGCCGATCGTCAGCCAGGCGCTGCAGGCGATGGTGACGGAGCCCGTGAAGCCGCTCCTGCGCACCGTGCTGCTCTCGCCGCTCGTGCACGTGTACCTGAGCCAGACCGATCGCGGCGAGATCGTGATCGGCGGCGGCTCCGATCTTTTCCAGTCCTACGCGCAGCGCGGCGGGCTGCCGGCGTTCGAGGCGAACGCGGCGGCCGCCGTCGAGCTGTTTCCGTGCCTCGGCCGGCTGCGCGTGATGCGCCAGTGGGCCGGGCTCGTGGACATCACGCCGGATACGAGCCCCGTCATGGGCCTCACGCCCGTCGAGGGCCTGTTCGTCAGCGCGGGCTGGGGCACCGGCGGCTACAAGGCGATTCCCGCGGGCGGCGAGACGATGGCCTGGACCATCGCGAATGGCCGGGCGCACGAGCTGATCACTGCCTTCGGCCTCGACCGCTTCGCGCGCGGCGCGCTCGTGGACGAGGGCGCGGCGTCGGGGGTCGCGCACTGATGGGTCACCGGCTGGACAGCGGCGGGCACATCGATCGCAGCCAGCGGCTCAGCTTCCGCTGGAACGGACGACGCATCTACGCCTACGCCGGCGACACCGTCGCCTCGGCGCTGCTCGCCGAGGACATCGCCATCGTCGGCCGCGGCATGAAGTACCACCGCCCGCGCGGCGTGCTTTCGGCCGGCGTCGAGGAGCCGAACGCGCTCGTCACCCTCGGGCGCGGCGCGACGCTCGAGCCGAATGCACGCGCGACCATGACCCCGGTGCGCGACGGCCTCGAGGTGCGGTCGCAGAACGCCTGGCCGTCGGTGGGATTCGACGTCGGCCGCCTCTTCGACCTGACCTCGCCGCTGTGGCCCGCCGGCTTCTACAACAAGACCTTCACCTGGCCATCGTGGCATTCATATGAGCCGCTCATCCGCCGCATGGCGGGTCTCGGCCCGCCGCCGCGCCTGCCGGACCCGGCGCGCTACGAAGCGGTGAACGCGCATTGCGATCTCCTGATCGTCGGCGCGGGTCCGGCGGGGCTTCTCGCCGCGAGGGCCGCCGTCCGCGCGGGGCTCACCGTGATCCTCGCGGAGCAGGACTACGAATGCGGCGTCGAGCTCCTGCGCCCGACCGCCGTCCTCGACGAGGAACCCGCCATCACCTGGGTCGCGGGCGTGCTGGGCGAGCTCGCGGCATCACGCAATGTCACCGTGCTGACCTCGACGACCGCCTTCGGCCTGTACGACCACGGCACGGCCGGCCTGTTGCAGCGGCTCGACCTCGGCGGAGGCAAACGCGCAATCCGGCAGCGTTACTGGCGCGTGCGCGCGCGGCAGGCGTTGCTCGCGACGGGCGCGATCGAGCAGCCGCTCCTGTTCGGTCACAACGACCTGCCGGGCATCATGCTGGCCGGCGCCGTGCGGCAGTATGTGAACCGCTACGCGGTCGCCGCGGGCCGGCGCGTGGTCTTCGCGACCAACAACGACTCCGCCTACCTCGCCGCACTCGATCTGGTCGCGGCCGGGGTCGAGGTGCCCCTGCTCGTGGACAGCCGCATCGCCGCGCCCGCCGCACTCGCCGATCGCGTGCGCGAGTGCGGCATCGAGATCGTCATGGAGAGCATCCCGGTCGAGGCCGATGGCCGCCGCCGGTTGCGCGGCGTTCGTTTCGCCCGGATGGGGACGGATGGCCGGATCGCGGGCGCGCGCGAGATCGACTGCGATGCGCTCGGCATGTCGGGCGGCTGGGCGCCGGCCGTCCACCTCTACTCCCAGGCGCGCGGCCCGCTCAGGTACGACGAAACCCGCTGCTGCTTCGTTCCGCCGGGAGACGGGGCGCCGATCTGCGCGGGCGCAGTGACCGGGACGGTGACGCTCGAGGAAACCTTCGAAGACGCCGCGCGCGCGGTGCGCCTCGCGCTCGAGCGCGCGGGCGTGCCGACACCCTTCCCGGTCGACGTACCCGCGGTGGATGAACTCGCCGTGTCGGCCCACGTCGGTCCGTTGCGCGGCGATGCGCCGGGGCGGCGCCGCGAATGGCTCGATTTCCAGCATGACGTGACGGTCAAGGACGTGAAGCTCGCCTGGGACGATGGCTTCGACCACGTCGAGCTCATCAAGCGCTACACGACCGCCGGCATGTCGGTGGACCAGGGCAAGACCAGCAACCGGAACACGCTCCTGGTCGCGGCGGAGTTGCGCGGGGAACCGCCAGCCGAGGTCGGCACGACGACCTACCGGCCGCCTTACACGCCCGTGACGCTCGGTGCGCTCGCGGGCCGGCAGACCGGAGAACGCTACGCGCCGCGACGCCTCCTGCCGGCACATGCGGAGCATGCGGCCCTCGACGCACACTGGTGGGAGGCCGGCGGCTGGATGCGGCCCGCCTGCTATCCGCGCAAGAGCGAGACCGTCCACGAGGCCGTGGCCCGCGAGGCGGCGGCCGTGCGGGCCGGCGTCGGGATCTTCGACGCCTCGCCGCTCGGCAAGATCGAGGTGCGGGGACGCGATGCTGCGCAGTTCCTCGACCGCTTCTACATCAATGGTGTGGCGACGCTGGAACGGGGCCGCGTCCGCTACGGGCTCATGCTCAATGAAGGCGGTGTCGTCATCGACGACGGGACCTGTGCCAGGCTCGACGACGACCATTTCGTCATTACGACGACGAGCGGCGGCGCGTCGCGCATCGCGGCGTGGCTCGAGGAGTGGCGGCAATGCGAATGGCCGGACCTCGAGGTCTTCGTCACACCCGTCACGACGCAATGGGCGACGGTCGCGGTCGCGGGACCGCGCGCGCGGGACCTGCTCTCGCGCTTCGAGACGGGCATCGCGCTCGATACCGCGGGCTTCCCGCACATGACGCTGCGCGAGGGGCGATTTGCCGGGGTACCGGCACGGCTCTATCGCGTCAGCTTCTCGGGCGAACTCGGTTACGAGGTCAATGTCCCCGCGCGCCATGGCGCCGCGCTCTGGCGCGCGCTGCTCACGGAAGGCGCAGGATTCGATGTCGTGCCCTACGGCATCGAGACCGTGCTGCTGCTGCGGCTCGAGAAGGGCTTCCTGCACGTCGGTGTGGACACCGACGGCACGACCTGCCCTGCGGACGTCGGCTGGGGCGAGGTCGCGGCCCGCAAGAAGGCGGACTTCATCGGCAAGCGCTCGCTCACGCGCAGCGACAACCTGCGCCGCGACCGGCTGCAGCTCGTGGGGCTCACGGCCACGGATGCAGCCGTCATGGTCCCGGGCGCGCACCTGCGCCTGCCGGGCACGCAGCTGGGCAGCGACGGCTGGGTGACGTCCGCCGCGCACTCGCCCGCGCTCGGCAGGCCGATCGCGCTCGCGATGCTCCGCGGCGGGCGCTCGCGCATGGGCGAAACCGTCAGCGTGCACGACCAGGACCGCCGGGGCGCCGCGATGGTCGTCCCGACTCCTTTCTACGATCCCGAGGGAAAGCGGCTGCATGGCTGAGAAAGTCGCGGCACTCCTCGAGCAATCCGCCCTGCCGGCGGGCGGCCGTGTGCTGGCCGAGACGCTGCACCTGGCCGTGATGCCTGCGCGCGCGGTCGTGATGCTCAGGATCGCCGCCCGTTCGCAGAAGAGCGCCGGCGACATCCGCATCGCGGGCCGGCCGCTGCCGCTCGCGGTCAACCGCTGGAGTGGCGACGACCCCGTCTTCTGCCGCATCGGGTCGGACGCCTGGCTGCTCGTGTCGGCGCAGCATGCGGCCGGCGACCTCGTGGAGGCGGTGCGGCTGGGCTGCAAGCGCCGGTCGTGCGCCGCCACCGATATTTCGGACGCCCAGGTCACCCTCGCCATCGAAGGGCCGCAGGCGACGGACCTGCTCTCGCGCGGCTGCGGGCTGGACCTCACGGATGCGGCGTTCGGCCAGGACGCCTGCGCGCGCACGCGCTTCGCGCAGCTGCCCGTCGTGCTGCGCCGGGTCAGCCACGAACGCTTCGAGCTGATGGTGGACCGCTCCGCGGTGCAGTGGCTGTTCGACTGGCTGCAGGACGCTGCCATTGCCGTCGTCTAGGATCGCCCGACCCATGAATGCGGGCGCGCCCGTCGAGACCTGGTCGTCGAACCTCGCGTTCTACCTCTCGGTCGCGGGCGCCGCGGTCGGCCTCGGCACGCTGTGGCGCTTCCCGTTCCTCGCCGGCCAGCATGGCGGCGGCCTGTTCGTGCTGGTGTTCATCGCCGCCTGCCTCGTGATCGCGGTGCCCCTGGTCACGGCGGAATTCATGATCGGCCGGCGCGGCGGCCCGAACGTGCCACTGGCCGCGGGCCGCATCGCCGCGGCCTCCGGGCGCTCGCCGCGCTGGGCCGCGATCGGCGTGCTCGGCACGCTCGCGATCTTCCTGATCATGAGCTACTACACCGTGATCGGCGGCTGGGTGCTCTCCTACGTCGCGGCATACACGACGGGCGCTGCCTCGGGGCTCGACCAGGCCGGTCTCGCAACGCGCTTCCAGGCCCTGCTCGCCGATCCCTGGCGGCTGCTGTTCTGGCATTCGGCGTTCATGGGAACGACCGTGCTCATCTCCGCCGCCGGGCTGCACCGCGGCATCGAGCTCGGCAACAAGATCATGATGCCCGGCCTCTTCGGCATCCTGCTCGCGCTCGCGATCTACGCGCTGGACCAGGGCGACGCGGGCCGCGCCATCGCCTTCCTGACGCAGGTGGACTTCTCGCAGCTCTCCGGCGGCCTCGTGCTCGCCGCCGTCGGCCAGGCATTCTTCGCCACCGGTGTCGGCATGGCGATCATGATCGCCTACGGCAGCCACGTCCCTGCGACGACGTCGTTGCCGAAGTCCGCGGCCGTGGTCGTGTCATCCATCATCCTCGCCTCAGTGCTGTCGAGCCTCCTGATCTTCCCGCTCGTGTTCGGCTCCGGCGTGGACCCTGCCCAGGGGCCGCAGCTCGCCTTCATCGTGCTGCCGTCCATCTTCGTCGGCATGCCGGGTGGCGCCGTGGTCGGGACGCTGTTCTTCATCCTGCTCGCATTTGCGGCTCTTTCATCCGCGATCGCGGGCCTGGATCCCGCCGGCGCCTGGTTGATGGAGAAGTTCCGACTGCGCCGTGCTGCGGCGATCTCGATCGTCGCGTTCGCGGCGTGGCTCGCCGGCATCGCGACCGTGCTCTCCTTCAACCACTGGAGCGGCTTCCATCCCCTCGGTGCCTTCGAGCGCTTCCGCACGGCGACGCTGTTCGACCTGACGGATTTCTTCGCCTCGAACATCCTGCTGCCGGCGGGGGCGCTCCTCACCTCGCTGCTGGTGGGGTGGCGGCTGGACCAGCAGGCGGTCGCGACGGACCTGGGCCGCCACGCGGGCGTGCGGCTGGTGCTGCTGCGCCTGCTGGAGTATCTATGTCCCCTGGGGATCATCGCCGTGCTGGCCGGTGCGATCTGAGGGAGCGACGATGAGCCGTGACAACGCCGCAGGCCCGGTGCAGGGCGCCGAACGCGTGTTCGAGCTCGACGTGCTGCGCGGGGTCGCGCTCTTCGGCGTGCTGCTCATCAACCTGACCGAATTCGCGCGTCCGGACCTGATGGCAACCGACGAACAGCTGCTCTCGCTCCCGACGGCGGTCGCCGACGGCGTGCTGCACGAACTGCTGCTGTGGCTGGTCGCCGGCAAGGCCTACACGATGTTCGCCTTCCTGTTCGGCCTCGGCTTCTACGTGCAGATGCAACGCTCGACGGCGCGCGGCGGGAATTTCGACGTCATCTACCTGCGCCGCCTGTTCGTGCTGCTCGCGATCGGCATCGCCCACGCGCTGTTCCTCTGGACCTGGGACATCCTGCACCTCTACGCGCTCGCGGGCTTCATCCTGTTCGCCCTGCGCGGGGTCAGCGACCGTGCGCTGCTGTACGGCGGCATTGGCCTGGCCGTGCTCAGCATGCCGCTGTACGAAGTCGTCGACCGGATCACGGGATTCTCGGAGTGGCACGGGCTGCCGTCGCCGTACTCCGACGAAGCGATCCTCGCGCGGCAGGCGGCATCGGAGTCCGGAAGTTACGCGATCCTCTTCCGCGCCATGCTGGACTTCACGATCGCGGACTGGCTGCTCTCCGGCGCGTTGTTCGGCTGGCTTGCCTGGTCGCTCGGCCGGTTCATGATCGGCGCCTGGGTCGGACGCCGGGGGTGGTTCCAGGATGCTGCCTCGCACCTGGCGGGCTTTCGGCGCGTCATGCGCATCGCATTGCCGGCGGGCCTCATCATCTGCGGAATCGGCGAGCTCCTGCGCGTGCACGCCGGCGGCCCCTGGCTGCCGGAGTGGCCCCATTGGAGGTTCACGGGCAGGATCGTCGGCCAGTTCGGCCTGCCGGTGCTGACACTCGGCTACGCCTGCGCCATCGTCCTCGGGCTGCATACGCCCGCCTGCCGGCGCCTGCTCGCGCCATTCGCGCAGTCCGGGCGCATGGCACTCACCAACTACGTCACCCAGAGCTTCCTGATCGCGTTCATTCTCTTCGGCTGGGGCCCCGGCCTCGGTCTCGCGGGCAGGATCGGTACGCTTCACCTGACGATCATCACGATCGTGTTCTATGCCGCTCAAGTCTGGCTGAGCGGGCTGTGGCTCGCCCGGCATCGTTTCGGTCCATTGGAGTGGGTATGGCGCACCGCGACCTACGGGCACCGGCCATAATTCTCGCCATCCTGCTCGCCGGCTGCAGCGGCGATCACCAGGCGCTCGCCGATCGCGTCAATGCGGTCGTGGAGCCGCTCGCCGCGGCGCACGAGTTCAGCGGCGCGGTGGTGATGATCCGCAAGGGCAAGATCATCTACCAGCGCGGCTTCGGCATGGCGAACCACGCGGCGAAGCTGCCCTTCGCTCCGGAGACGCCGGCCGACGGCGGATCGCTCGCCAAGACGCTGACCGCCGCGGGCATCTGGCTGCTCGCCGACGAGGGGCGCATCGACGTGGACGCCCCCGTGACCGAGTATCTCCGCGAGTATCCCTTTGCCGGCACGACCGTGCGCCACCTGATCTCGCACAGCAACGGGTTGCCGCCCTACTACGAGTTCTGGGATCCCTTCTTTGCGCCGGGCGAGGCGCGCACGACGCCAAAGATGCTCGAGATCGTCGCGCGCGAACTGCTGGCGCCGTCCTTCGCGCCGGGCTCGCGCTTCGAATACTCGAATTTCGGCTTCGACGTGGCGGCGCTCGTCATCGAGCGCGTGTCCGGCCTGCCGATCGAGACTTTCCTCGAGCGGCGGTTTTTCTCGCGGTTCGCCATGGAAGGAACGTTCGCGCGCCCCGCGCGCTTCGCCGACTGGCCCGGCATCCGCACCATGGGCTATCAGTGGCAAGACGGCGGCTGGCAGGCGGTCGACGTGTACGACATGGAGGCCTTCATCGGCGCCTCGAATGTCTACTTCCCCGTCGTCGACCTGGCACGCTGGGCGGGAGCGAATGCGGCCGGCACCGCGATCACGCCGGCGGCGTACGCGGCGGGGCAGCAGCGCAGCCTGATCGACGGCAGGCCCTCACCGATCACGGGCCTCAGCTGGTACTGCGACGATTCCGGGTTGCACTGCTATTACACTGGCAGCATCAACGCGTTTCACGGCCTTGCGTACTGGGACCGCGAGACCAACGAGGCGATCGCCTTCATCGCGAACAGCGCGATCCCGCCGTGGAAGACCATCACGCTGCAACGCGACCTGGTCGCCGCGCTCGCGGGCCGGCCAGGCACGCAGGACGGCCCGACCCGTTTCATCGAGCTGGACGCCGACGCGCGCCCGTCGCTCGGCGGCACCTGGATCGTCGATGGCCGGCCACCGATCACGATCGCCGCCGGCGCCGGTCGATTACGGCTCCGGGAGGGCGACGGACTGGAGTTCGACGCCTTCCAGGTGAGCCGCGCCGTCTTCTACGTGCCAGGACCGGACTGGTGGATCGCATTCGGCGGAGCCGATGGTCCGTCCACCATGCACGTACGTTCGATGTTCGCGGATTTCGTCGCGCGACGCGGCCAATGAAGGAGAAGATCATGCAACTCGGCGCATTCTCGGTGAGCCTGGCGGTCAAGGACATCGCCGCATCCCGGGCGTTCTACGAGAAGTTCGGGTTCAGCGTGTTTCACGGGGATGCGTCCCAGGGCTGGCTGATATTGAAGAACGGCGACACGGTCATCGGCATGTTCCAGGGCATGTTCGAGAAGAACATCCTGACCTTCAATCCAGGCTGGGATCACAATGCCAGGCCGCTCCCTTCGTTCACCGACGTGCGCGAGTTGCAGCGCCGGCTCAAGGCGCAGGGAGTCAGGCTCACGACCGAGGCCGACGAGAGCACGACCGGGCCCGCGCATTTCACCGCGGAGGACCCGGACGGCAACCCGGTCCTCGTCGACCAGCACGTCTGAGACTCCCGGTTGCCAGCCTCGACCCGCCGGCGCAGGATGCGCGCTGACCGTCGCAGGACCGCGATTGCCCAGGGGGATTCACCGTGACCCATCGCATGCGCTTCGCCACTCGCCGCCGGGTCCTGCAATCCGCGTTGTCGCTTGGCGGCCTTGCGGCGGCGGCTCCGCTCGGCCGCGCACTCGCGGATCTCACTAATACGCCCATGCAGACGCTGGGCCCGTTCTACCCCGTGATGCGGCCGCTCGAGGACGACGCGGACCTCACAATGCTGAAGGGTCACGCCGGGCGCGCGCACGGCAAGGTCGTGCATCTCTCCGGTCGCGTGCTCGACCTGCATGGCAACCCCGTGCGCAACGCGAAGATCGAGCTCTGGCAGGCGAATGCGCATGGGCGCTACGCGCATCCTGCGGACGTCAATCCTGCGCCGCTCGACCCGGATTTCCAGGGCTATGGCGTCCAGATGACGGATGCCGATGGGCGATACCGCTTCAGGACGATCAAGCCCGCGGCCTACCCGATCGGCCCGATGAACCTGGACGCGATCCGCACGCCGCACATCCACTTCGACATCGCCGGCGCGAACACGCGCCTCATCACGCAGATGTATTTCCCCGGCGAACCGCAGAACTCCGGCGACATCATCTTCGGCCGGCTCGATGCCACGGAAAGGTCCGCGGCAACTGCGACCGTGCTGCCGGCGGGCGACGGCGCCGAGGCGGACTCCCTCGTGCTTCACTGGGACATCGTGCTGCTGGCTGGCTAGGGCGTACGCCGCGTGGGCTATCCGGCGATCTCGATGCTGCACATGGCGACGGCCGTCACCGCGATGATCGCCGGCCTTTGCGTGGTGCTGCTCACCAAGGGCACGCGCCGGCACCGGCGCATGCGCTACGTCTACGTCGCCTCGATGCTGGCACTGAACGTCTCCTCGTTCTTCGTCTTCAGCCTGACCGGGCGCTTCAGCCCCTTCCACGTGGCGTCCATGTTCAGCCTGGCCACCGTGATCGCCGGTTTCGTGCCCGTGTACCTGCGACGGCCGCGCGGCGGCTGGCTGCGCATGCACATGGAACTCATGGTCTGGTCGTACGTCGGCTTGCTCGCGGCCGCCGCGTCCGAGGCAGCCGTGCGTTTGCCCGCCGCCCCATTCTGGTGGGCGGTGGCCGCCGCGACGGGCACCATCATCCTGGCCGGCGCGGCGATTCTGGCGCACAATCGCCCAGGATTGCTGGCGCGCTACGCCCGCCGCCGATCGGCGACAACCACATGACAACGATCCGCACACGAGCCGCGACGCTTGGGGACCTTGACGCCATCGCGCCGCTGTTCGACGCCTACCGGCAGTTCTACCAGCAGCCGTCCGATCTGCCGCGCGCGCGCGAGTACCTCCGCGCGCGCATGCAGCGCGGCGAGTCCGTGATATTCGTCGCCGAGAACGGGTCCGGCCAGCTCGTCGGCTTTACCCAGCTCTATCCGACCTTCTGTTCGGTGCGCGCCGCACCAACCTTCGTGCTCTACGACCTTTTCGTGGCGCCGGCGGCGCGCGGTACCGGGGCGGGACGCGCGCTGATGGCGGCGGCCGAGGCTTACGCCATGCAATCCGGCGCGGCGAGGATCGAGCTGTCCACCGCGAAGACCAACACGGTCGCGCAGTCGCTCTATGAGTCGCAGGGTTGGACGCGCGACGAGGCTTTCTACGTGTACAACAAGACGCTGAGGAACGGTTGATGGAACTCAAGACGCTGCTCGCCGTGTTCGGCACGATCTTCCTCGCCGAGCTCGGCGACAAGACACAACTTGCCACGCTGCTGTTCGCGGCCGACGGGTCCGTGCACAAGCTCCCCGTGTTCCTGGCGGCATCCGCGGCCCTCGTGGTCGCGACCGGCATCGGCGTGGTGGCGGGCGGCCTGGTTTCCCGGTTGATCAGCCCCAGGTCCCTGCATTACGTCGCCGGCACCGGCTTCGTCGCGATCGGCATCTGGACGATCGCGCGGGCCTGAGCCGGCCCTGACGCCCATGTGGCGCGGCGTTCTTGCATTCGGGATCGCGACGCTGCTGTCCGCATGCCGCGGCGCCCCGGTCGAGGAGCCCGTCGAGGTCCCGCTCGAACCCTACGTCGGCCGGCTCGTGACCGTCGAAGTCACGGCGGGCGCGATGCCGTTACGCCTGATCTTCGACACCGGCGGGGGTGAGACGATCATCGGCCCGAGGGTCGCGTCGGCGCTCGGCTGCACTCCGGCCGGCCGGGGCATCGGTTACCGCGCGAACGGCGAACGCCTGGAATTCCGTTTCTGCCCGGACGTCACGCTCACGATCGGCGGCGTCCCGCTCGCGCACGAGGAGATCGCAGTCTGGGACGTGCAATCGGTCCTCCCGGCGGATGTGCCGCCGGTGGACGGTGTGCTGTCGCTCAAGTCCCTCGGCTCGCGGCCATTCACGCTGCGCCTCGCGGACCGACGCCTCGTGCTGGAGACGGCCGCGAGCCTCGAAGCGCGTGTTCCCGCGATGACCGCGCTCAGGACCCGCCTCGCGACCGGGCCCGACGGCGGCGAGCTGACCGTGTTCGTGCATGCGGCCGCGCCGTACCCGGGCTGGTTCCTGCTGGACAGCGGCAATCTCGACGTCGTGCGCGTGTCACGGCCGCTCGCGGCCAACGAGATGGCCGACACGTGGGAGGCGGAGCTGGCCCTCGATGGGCTGCCTGCCGTGCGCACCGGGTTTCGTGCGGCCGACATCATTCACGACGGCATGCTGTCGGAGGCCTGGCTGCGCGAGTGGATACTCACGTTCGACCTCGCCCACAATCGCGTCTGGGCGGCGCCGGCCGGCGCCGGGTGACGCGCGATGCTGCAACTCCGCCCCAATTGCGAGTGCTGCGACCGCGACCTGCCACCGGACAGCGCGGACGCGATGATCTGCTCGTTCGAGTGCACGTTCTGCAGCGACTGCGTGGCGAGCGTGCTGAATGGCCGCTGCCCGAACTGCGGCGGTGAACTCACGCCGCGGCCGCGCCGGCCGGCAGAGAAGCTGGCGCGCAGTCCCGCCTCCACACAGCGAGTCCACAATCCGGCGCTGTTGCGCAGATGATCGGGGACGCATCCCAATTCAACTGGCAAGCTGCCCATGAGTCGCCGCGAACACTGGGACCGGATCTGGCGGACGAGGGCGCCGCAGCAGGTCAGCTGGTATCAGGCTGAGCCGGGCCCGTCGCTCGCGCTGATCGCCGCGGCCGGCATCGCGAAGGACGCCGGCATCATCGACGTCGGCGGTGGCGCATCGTTGCTGGTCGATCGCCTGCTCGATCTGGGCTACACCAACCTGGCCGTGCTCGACATCGCAGACGCCGCGATGCAGGGGAGCCGCGCGCGCCTCGGCGCCAGGGCTGCGGCCGTGGAATGGCACGAGGCGGACGTCACGGCCTTCGAGCCGCCGCGGCGTTACGCGCTATGGCACGACCGGGCAGTGTTCCACTTCCTGACGGAGGCGGAAGACCGGCGCAAGTACGTCGCCACGCTGCGCAAGGCCCTGCAGCCACGCGGCACGGTGGTCATCGCAACGTTTGCGCCAGACGGGCCGCCGAAGTGCAGCGGCCTGGATGTCCTGCGTCATGACCAGGCGACGCTCGGGGCCGAACTGGGACCGGATTTCGCGCTGCAGGAGGTCCATCGGGAAACGCACCACACCCCTTCACAGGCCGAGCAGCGTTTCATCTACTGCCGGTTCCAGGCCTCCGGGTAATAGGGATGCGTCCCCTTTAAAAGGCGGCGGAATGGGACTACGCTCGGCCCCCTGCGATTCCACCAGGGGGATTGGCCATGGATCGCTTCCTTGCCGTCGTCTACGGCGCCGTCTGCTACGTCATCTTCCTCGGCACCTTTCTCTACGCGATCGGCTTCGTCGGCAACCTCGTCGTGCCGAAGTCCATCGACAGCGGCGTGCCCGGCCCGGTCGGCCAGGCCCTGCTGATCAACGCCGTGCTGCTCGCGATCTTCGCGGTGCAGCACAGCGTCATGGCGCGGCCGG
>Ga0114938_1000326_pt1 | contig 37869 bp, 23 predicted proteins | sample AshMeaBigSpring_FD_88675 | JGI IMG/M metagenome (GOLD analysis project Ga0114938, IMG submission 88675) | Groundwater microbial communities from Big Spring, Nevada to study Microbial Dark Matter (Phase II) - Ash Meadows Big Spring | ecosystem: Environmental > Aquatic > Deep subsurface >... | reverse complement strand
CCTCACCGCCACTGTTGGAATGGCATAGCCTTCCAACAGCATTCCCCTGCCCGATTTCCATTTTGCCCTCACGATATCATTTCTTCGCCAGTAAATTCTTTGTTGGATGGCTAAAGCCATTCCAACAAAGGCATGTATGCATGAACGCGACGATTGCGGCTGTTAAGTCCCCTTCCTGCTGCCCTCACCGCCACTGTTGGAATGGCATAGCCTTCCAACAGCATTTTTTTTCCCCAGCCCAATTTCCCCCGCTGCTTACCCACCCCTCCGCCGCTGTTGGAATGGCATAGCCTTCCAACAGCATTTTTTTTCCCTGTCCAATTTCCCCTGCCGCTTAACCACCTCACCCCCGCTGAAGGAATGGCATAGCCTTCCAACAGCATTTTCCCAGCTGATTATTTGCCGAAATGACCCTTTCAGCAATTATTTTTTCCTAAAAGCTCTTTAGGGCAGAAACCTGCTAGCATATTGAGCCAAAAGCATTATTATTGTGCGCTGGTCCTGGGGCTAAAGCAACCCCGGATGATTTTATTTCATCATTTAGTAAATACTAAATAAATGTATAGATATAAATATGCGTTCATCTTTCCTGTCTTCCTATTATGGATAGGGATGATATGCAGTTGCAAAGAAGAAACCATAGAACTCACAGATTCTGAACTGGGCATCAGTTATTTTCCCGATCGGCCAGACTACTGGATAGAATATGAGATAGATTCTGTCATCTATGACAAGTTTACGGATTCTGTGTATTATCACCACGGATATCTTCGCCAGGTTTGGGATAGCAGTTTTGTGGATAATGAAGGCCGAGCTGCCCGTAGAATGGCTTCCTACTATCGCCAAAATCTCAGCGATCCTTTTGATATACATCCGCCGGTGATGAGCTATTATGTAAAAACAGTGGAGAAGGTAGAACTAATCTCCGACAATCTCCGCACCATTTCTCTTGTATTTCCCATTGTAAATGATAAAAAATGGCATGGAAATAGTTATATAGCCAGCGAGTATGAAGATTATACGCTGTATAACGACTGGTTATTTTATTATACTAAATCCGGACTACCGGCAAATATCAATGGTGTCTCCTTCCCCAAAACAGTTACTATTCTTCAAAATGATTATGAGAACCTCATAGAGCGTATTTATGCAGAAGAAGTCTATGCAGATGGTGTAGGACTTATATATAAAAAATGGACAGACCTGAATTTGCAAACCTCTGACCTCTCTGGGTATGTAGATATAGAATGGCCGGAAAGAGCTAATCAAGGGGTAGATATAAGCTGGCAAATCATAGCCCATCAATAATGTATGATGAGAATTATTTTCATTCTTACCATTCTTTTTTTTGGCATTCCGCTGATAGCGTTAAATGCGCAAAAAGCTGGCATTTACTTAGCTTTTGTCAAAGATAAAAACGAAATGGAAGCCCTACTCGCTACCCCGGAAAGATATTTGTCGCCAGGGGCGATTTTACGTAAAAGACAGCGGTCTGTAGCCATAGACTTTCGCGATCTGCCGGTTTCTGATATATATAAAAACCAGCTTATTTCTTCAGGAATTCATCTCATCAGTATCAGTAAATGGATAAATGCATTTTGTGTAGAAATAAACAATGAAACGGAATGGACTAAGCTGCAAAATCTGGACTTTATAAATAGTATCCAAAGATTAGGTTCTACTCCTGATACCAGCAGCCTATCGCCTATACATAAATGGACCAGTGAGGAGCAGCAATATGCTAAATACATTCTCAATACCTTAGACTATGGAGCGGCGTTTAATCAGATAGAGATGATAGGAGCCGATGACCTGCACGTATATGGTCATAGGGCACAAGACATAGTGATAGCTATTTTCGACGCCGGTTTTTTAGCCGCTCAGGATATGCATTGTTTCGATGCACTTTTTGAAAACAACCGAATACTGGGTACTTATGACCTCGTAGAAGGAGACGCTGATGTCTATGATCACCATTTTCACGGTACTTCCGTATGGAGTTGCATAGCAGGCATCTTATATAATGACAGTATCGTATATAAAGGCACCGGATTCGATGCCTCGTTTTATCTATTTCGCACAGAAGATGATGTTACAGAAACACCGCTGGAAATGATGAACTGGATGATAGCGGCCGAAAAAGCAGATAGCCTGGGTGTAGATATCATAAACAGTTCGCTGGGTTATTCTGAATTTGACGACAGCTTAGATAATTTCACTTATGCAGATATGAATGGCGACAAAGCCCTCATAACCATAGCTGCGGACATAGCCGCCGCCAAAGGGATATTAGTAGTGACCAGTGCGGGAAATGAAGGCAATGATCCCTGGCACTATATCACTGCACCTGCCGATGCGGATAGTGTACTCACCGTAGGGGCTGTAGATAGCCTGAGACAATATGCCTTTTTTAGTTCCCAGGGACCCAGTGCTGATGGAAGGATAAAACCAGATGTGGCCACGAGGGGCCTAAAGGCCATCGTATGCACTTCGGATAATGGCATTTATGAACATAATGGAACCTCCCTTTCTTCTCCTATTATGGCTGGAGCGGCAGCCTGCCTTTGGGGAGCTTTCCCCGAAAAGACCAATATGGAAATCTTATACGCCATACAGCAGAGTGCCAGCCAATATAGTTCACCGGATCATAAATTGGGATATGGAATACCTGATATGGGGAAAGCTTATACACTACTCAGTGGCGAAAGTCTCTATCGCTTTGACGAGGATTTGCGCGTTTCTTTTTTCCCAAATCCTTTTTATAATGAACTCAGTGTGTATTATTTTACAGATAAGGAAACCACATTCGATCTATTGCTTTCCGACTTGTCCGGCAGAGTACTGTATTCGGCTACGGTAAATGAAGATACCTATCGCTATTTCCAGCTTCCTGTTTCTATTACGCAAAATATTCACCCAGGAATGTATCTTCTACAATTTCATTCTCCCCAGTTCCGGAAGTCTTATAAACTGATGAAGGCTCGCTAATTCCACTTAGAAGCTGGTGGCCCACCATACAATCCAAACACCTTTTCTCACAGCAATATTCTTTATAGAGATGCAGGTATCCCTGGGTATCTGCGGCATTTTGAAGCGTTACTCCTATAGATCTCCATACCCTAATTATCTTATGATCTTCCGCAGGAAGGACCGTAAGAAGGCTTAGGGCTTTGTCCTGCATTTCTTCATCCCCCTTGTATTTGCCATAAAGAAACATTACCGGTACTATAGCATTGATAATGATCGTATGGATAAGGGTATCACCGGTTTTCTTTTCCCTTTGTACTCCCTTATCATCAAAACGATAATGAGAATCCCAATAACTGCTAGTGCCCGCCGCAAAGAGGTCATCATATTCCTCACGACTACCGGCCTCTATCACTAGAGCAAACAAATTAGGATGGCGGTGTATAAGCATCGCTAATTCTGCCATCCGCAGCGTGGGAAATGCCTGTGGCCGCATACGTGAAAATTTAAACCCACCGGCAGGCATGGTGTGGAGCTTATACTTATGTCGTAAAAATGAATATTCTCTATATAGCTCACGCGGATATTCATCCTTATATTCCTGATCGAGCATACCGGCTACGCCAAAAAGCAGGCTCTCTAATTGAAATAAATGATCGCGGTGTTTCCCTAATATAGAAAGAGGGAGCTGATGCGAAAGCTGCAAAAATGGCTCTGCATTTACCTTTAATCCCATACTCCGGCAGAGGAAAGCATAGAAAACATCTTCCCAGTTTTCTTTAGATGCCCGTATCTTTTCTATCACATCGGCAGCTTTATATTCTACTCTTTCTACCAGCATTCTTTCCAGCCAAATGTCCTTCACAGATAGGTTTATGCGTGGCCATCCAGGCGAACAAGGGATAGGTTGCATACTGGCATTTATTCGTTCATAATGATGGAGAAGCAAGGGATTTACGCGCTCAGAGAGGAGGAAGGTAGGTATTTTTTTTTGCTGATGATCGAGGATTGGTTCATCCTCTTCCCATACCACGTGGAGTATTACATTATGATATGCAGGATCATTTTGGTGCTTATGAGCCATCCATTCACTGGCCCGATTATGTATTTCCACATTCCCGGCCCATAGGGTTTGGCCTATCATTATTTTACAATTAAAGAAATCTGGCCCGGCATCGGGATTGCTATATCCTCTATGAAGGATGGTTATTTCCTCGCCGGTAGTAGTAGTGAGATGCTGCGTACTAAAGTTTCCCGTTTTCCAGATATAGTGTAAAAATTCTTCCTTCATATAGCCCCTCTAAAGAGAAGTAAAAATACGAATATATCCATAATTTTCAGCGAATCCCCTTAAGTCTAGGAGACGATCTTATTAAGCAAGTCCTTTTCGCAGGGTGAAAACCGTAATCTCCGGCCACATCCCCACACGGCCTGGAAAAGCTAAATAACCAAAGCCTTTGTTTACATAGAGCATCTGCTCATTTTCTGTATAGAGCCCGGCCCAGCGTTTGTATCTAGACTGTATAGGGCTCCATTTTATTCCAGGCACATCTATACCAAACTGACCGCCGTGAGTATGTCCCGCCAGGGTGAGATGAAATTTATGATCGTGATCTACTACCTTAGCATCCCAGTGTGTGGGATCGTGCGATAGCAATATTTTAAAATCTTCTGGCCTAATCCCAGAAACAGCTTTATCCAGATCTCCTTCGCGGGGAAAATAGCGGCTAGTACTCCAGTTCTCTACTCCTACTACGTGGATGATCTCACCATTCTTTTCGATCTTATGGTTCTCATTAAGCAAGAGGTGAAAGCCCAGCTCACCGTGGAGGTCTTTAATGCGCTGAAAATTGGCTGCTTTTTCCTGTTTAGTACCTTGTATATAATGCGAATAATCGTGGTTTCCCAGAATAGAAAACACTCCGTATGTGGCTTTTATCTTATTGAGAATTTCCATATATGGTTGCACTTCATCGGCATAAGAGTTTACTAAGTCTCCGGTAAAGGCTATGAGATCGGCCTCTTGTTTTAGTAACAAATCTATACCATATTTTACTTTTTCTTTATCATCAAAACTACCTGTATGCATATCACTTATTTGAGCTATCTTAAAGCCATTAAATGCATCTGGAAGATCGGGAAAATACAGGGAGAGATTTATAACCTCGAAATCATATTTCCCTCGAGTTATGCCGTGTAGAATAGCACCAAACGGAATCGCTGCTAACAGGAGCGATAACTGACTCACAAATTTGCGCCTACTGGGTAAAAAAGAAGAATCGGCCACACCGTGACCACTGTATTTATTATAAATCCCACTAAGGATACGAAATCCATCCTCTCCCAGCAAAATAGCCGATACCACTAATTTTGGCAAGAAAAATAACACGAATATACCTAAAAATTTTCCCAATAATTGAAATCCCCGCCGCTCCCCAAATCCAAATTGAATAAAAATATAGATTAACGAAAGATATAGAAAGATATTTACACCCCAATAGAGATATTTATAGCCTAGTTGAGCTTTTGCCGCCATTTTCACAGCCTGATATACATAGATATCTATGGTAACAAAAAATAATAAACATACCCCCAAAATAATAATTATCCCCATCCTAATATAGCAACTAATAGTTAACCAATATTTCGCTAAAAAGGTTCAAGGCAGAAGGATATTGATAGGCTCATCTGCGCTACTAAATGATAGTAATAAAACATAGTGCTAATCATTCATCTTTACAAAATCTGTACCAGACCTATTTCTTCTACATTTACAGACCAGGGGCCATTATTGCAAGTAGATGGTCCAAAGCTGGTGTATTCAAAATTTATATACAAATTATCTGCCTGAAGCTGAGTATCCAGCTCCAGAGGCTTATAGACTTTTATGCTTCCATTAGTTTGTACCACTTCTATTACCCAGCCACAGTTTGAGGGTGGATTTCCATAGAATCTAATAAAACCGGAAGCTACAGAAGTAGGTGTAGAATCACAAGCCATTATCAATAACAAAATCAATGGAATGAATAAAAATGTGCAGCTATTTTTCATCTGATATCTCGGTAAGAAATGAATAATAGTGAGAGTCCCCAGCAGGCTGGAATATATAGGCAAGCATACAAGATCAGATCATAAGTAGTGTAAGGCAGGATGGGAATCATTTTATCTAATAGTTCATTTTTGGGCCGGGGGACGAGTTCATTAAATACTTGAAAGGGTAGTAGCACGGGCAATTTTTCTACTTTGAAAACGATATATTTTTCCAGTAAAAAAAGTCCAAAAAAGCTTAGTAAAGATAGCATAGAACGCTTAGTGATGAGGATGAGGAGAAACCCTATACTCAACCATCCCACATAATGCAAAAATAAAAGTCCTACAAAGTAGAATTTTTCAAAATACATTTCGGGGGTTATCCAAGGTGTGCTTTGGATACCCGTAAAACTTATGATCCCGGCACCAATAATTACTGCTAATCCAGACAAAAAGAATATAAAAAAGAGTTTTCCTACCAGCCATTGAAATCTAGAAAAACCATCTATTACATTTTGTTTAAACACACGGTATTGTATATCATTGGTCACCGCATTTATAAGAATGATAAGTGGCAAAAAGCTTATACAACTAACTAAATAAGTGCCTAGATGCCAGAGTGATGGAAATGTCTTATCTACCACAATGATTCCATTTATGCGAAAATTTGTACCCATATTAAACACGCCAAAGGTGATAATAATCAAAACCAGCATCATCACCCAAAAGGCCGGGTATGGGATAAATCGCCTTAACTCGGCGTGAAAGATATTTAATAGTTTCATTGTGTAAGGGATAGAAAGTGAGATTCTAAAGATTTCTGACTATGACTCATCATACTTAGCACCAGACCATTATCGAAGAGATATACATTAAGCAATGCGGGATCGAGACTAGCCGGTAGGGTAACCCGCAAATCTTCTCCTACGCGATGTACTTCAGTAGCCATCGGAAATTTATTCATAAGTGATTCGAGCAGTCCCATATCCGATGCACGCAGAGCCATTACCTTATGGCCATCTGCAGCCATAATAGGTCCATTGCTGAGGAGCTTACCTTGTTTTATAATGCAGACATCTGTACATATTTTTTCTACTTCATCCAGCAGATGGCTGGCGATTATTATACTTCTTCCTTCCTTGCCCAGTTCTAAAATAAGGGTTCTTACTTCCGCTATACCGGCCGGATCAAGTCCATTTGTAGGCTCGTCCAGTACTAATACTTCCGGATCATTAAGCATAGCACCGGCTATAGAGAGACGCTGTTTCATCCCCAGCGAATAGCTACTGAAAGCGGAGGACCGACGATCCCACAGCATCACCCGGCGCAGGGCATTTTCTATCTGGCCATTACCTGCACCTTTTATGATAGCCTGTATTTTCAGATTTTGCCATCCGCTGAGATAGGGATAATAGTTTGGTGTTTCTAACAATGCTCCTATGCGCGTATTGGGGTTTGTGTCGAAATTTCCTTCAAACCATAGATAGGATCCAGAACTTGGGTAAAGCACCCCTAAAATCATTCCCAGTATAGTGGTCTTGCCACTGCCATTTGGACCCAATAATCCGTAAGTCCTGCCCGTAGGTATCTGTAAGCATAAATCATCTACCGCCAGGCGGCGGCCATATCTTTTCGTGAGATGGGCTATGGATAATAACTCAGACAATCTGTTTTTTTGGGTGCTAAGATAAACATTCTGAGCCAAACAGAAAGATAAGGTAGTCCGGCTTTCCTAAAGCTCGCTTAATAATCCGATTTTACTTTTGCCTATAAGGTCTTATTATTCATTTGCCCTAAAAAATGTAATTTTGGCTGTAGATAATTTGTACCTTGAATCCTTTTCGATCTGTATTTGTTTTTGTTTTTACTTTCCTGCTGTTTTGGTTAGGTCAGTTTAAAAACGGCAATTTACCACCCTTAGGCAAGCTCTTTAACCCCTTTACCGGGCTCTGGCAAAATGCAGAATCATCTAACCAAAAAATTCCGGAGACCTTACATCTCAAAGGGCTGATAGACGAGGTAGAAATTCTCTTTGATGAGCGTATGGTACCGCACATCATAGCCCAAAACACTGCCGATCTCTATTTTGCACAAGGCTATATAACGGCCTTCCATCGGCTTTGGCAAATGGATTTTCAGACCCGTGTGGCTGAAGGCCGGCTATCCGAAATTTTTGGCTCCAAACTCATTCCCGTAGATCGCGAATATCGCCGCCTAGGATTAGCTTATGCTGCTGATAAAACTGTGGCCTACTTATCTGATGATACCCAGTCTTTTGGTTTTTTAAAATCATACGCCCTGGGTGTTAATGCCTATATCGCCACCTTGGAAGAAAAATGTCTGCCGCTAGAATATAAATTACTCGACTATCGCCCGGAGCCCTGGACGCCTTTTAAAACCGCTGTAGTACAAAAATATATGGCTAAAAGACTGGCCTGTGAAGACCGAGACCTCTATAATTCTAATGCTCTCCATCTAATGGGACCAGAACTATTCCAAAAACTATATCGCAGATACTGGCCGGGAGATTCCCCTATCATTCCGGGCACACAAGAAAATAAATTTCTGGAAATACCGCCTGCCGAATATGAGGCCGCCTGCTCAAAAGAATCCTTTGAATACCTACCAGAAATAGCAAATTTTCATTATGGTAGCAATAACTGGGCAGTGAGCCCTTCTAAAACCGAAAATAGACATCCCATTTTATGTAATGACCCCCATCTGGCACTGAGTCTGCCGGCGATATGGTACGAAATACATCTAATGACCCCTCAGATGAACGTATATGGCGTGAGCATACCTGGATCTCCGATGGTAACCATAGGCGCTAATGACTCTATAGCTTGGGGAGTTACCAATGCCAGCAGGGATGTGAGAGATTATTATAAAATTACTTTTAAGGATAAAAATAGGAATAGCTATAAACTAGATGAGGAATGGAAAAATGCCGAATTAATAATAGAAACCATAAAGGTAAAAAATGGTAGCACGTTTTATGATACGGTAAGATATACCGTTCACGGACCCATGATGTATGATGAATCTTTTCCCGCAAATCAACAAAAAGAAAATATAGCTTTGTCATGGACTGCACTGTATCCCTCTAATGAATTATTGGCTTTATATAAACTCAATACTGCCCAAAACTACGATGATTTTCAGGAAGCCCTCAATCACTATCAATGTCCCGCACAAAATTTTATTTTCGCTTCTGTAAAGGGAGATATAGCCATACGTGAACAAGGAAAATTTCCAGCTTATAAGAATGAAGAAGGAAGGTTTATACAAGCCGGAGATAAATCGAATACCCTCTGGCAAAACTTTATCCCAAATGATAAAAATCCTTCCTCATTAAATCCTGTTCGAGGATTTGTAAGCTCTGCAAATCAGCATCCCACGGATGAAAATTATCCCTATCCCTATGATGGAAATTTTGAATATTATAGAAACCGTCGTATTAATTCTGTATTGGGAGATTCCTACCGCATAAAAGTCGCCGATATGCAAAAACTGCAGAAAGATAACTATAACCTAATGGCTTCGGAGATTTTGCCTCTGCTCCTAAGTTATATAAACCCCACCGATTTAAATAAGTCTCAGCAGCGTTATTATAATCGACTTCTTTCATGGAAGTATAATAATGATCCCGCTGAAGCAGCAGCGGCCATTTTCGAACAATGGTGGAATCAATTCTATCAGATTTTTTGGGAAAAATTATTATCTTACGAATATAAACTAGATCCACCGGGCTACTATCCTACCTATCTGCTTCTCAAAAATATAAATGCTGTGAGAGACTTAGAGAACAATGAACTATTCCCCAGTCATCTGGAAGATATTAAGATCATTGCACTCGAGACATTTAGATTTTCTGCCGATAAGCTGAATAAATGGGAAAAAGAAAACGGCACCCTTAGCTGGGCAAAGTATAAAGATACGGGTATCAATCATCTCGCTAAGATTCCGGCGTTTTCTGCATTACATATTCCCATCGGTGGAAATAAAGGTATCGTAAATGCCACCGGAAAAGAAGAGGGACCGGGATGGAGAATGATCACAGAACTACTGCCCGAGGGTGTAAAAATACATTGCATTTTCGCCGGTGGCCAGTCTGGCAACCCTGCCAGTCCTTTTTATGACAACTTTGTTTATGACTGGGCAGAAGGCAACTATTATGATGCCCTTTTTACCCGCGATTATAATCGCCTTCATCAGCATTCATCTTATAAACAACTTATGCTGCCATTATGAATTTTATTTTAAGTCTTGTATTAAATTTTATACTTGCGGCTATAGGCAATTGGTTGGGATATTGGTGGGTCATTTTTCCTTCCTCTTTCCTCATCTGCGGTTCTATTAATAAGAAGGCTTGGCCAGCTTTCCTCTCCGGATATATAAGTATTTTTTTATTGTGGATAAGCCTGTCTTGGTTCTATTCCAGAGATGGTGGTAGGCTGCTTTGGCAAAGGATGGCTAATCTGTTTTATCTCCATTATCCCATTTTACTATTTTTGGTTTCAGCTTTTTATGGTGGTCTTTGTGCGGGAATGGCGGCCTGGTGCGGACGCATCGTATTAGACTTTCTGGGCATTCGCCAAGAACATCTATATAGATGGTAGATATAAAAATTAAGATTTATGTTTTTTAGACTCATAGTTTTATTGCGGGCAATGAAAAAACGAGCCTATCAATATACCTCGAGCATAAAGGGCATACGGGTTTGCACCGGATACATATTTTTCCAATAGGTAGCTTCCTTATACAGGTGATAATAGGCACCTAATTCCTGCTGTATGGCTCTGGCAGTAGTTTCCTCACCGCTCAATTCTTTGAGCAGTTCCTGAATTTTATCTTTGGCTACCGGATATTGCTTTATGCGATAGTCTGTAAGATTTGCCTGTTTTACTGCATAGACGATAGCTTCTTCTATGCCCCCTATTTCATCTACTAATCCCTTTTCTATCGCCTGGCGGCCGGACCATACCCGTCCTTGAGCCACTTCATTTACAGCATCTTTTTCCATTCTTCGTCCATTGGCTACTTTAGTAATAAAACGGTCATAAAAATCATTGATAAAATTTTGAATTATAACGCCTTCTTCGGAAGTGAGGGGACGATTTAACGTACTCATAAAATCTGCATAGGGAGCCGTTTTTACCCTATCGAAAGTAATGCCCAGTTTATCATTCATAAATTTATCTATGGTAGCAAACATACCGAATACCCCTATAGAACCTGTGATACTATTTTTTTGTGCAAAAATGCGATCTGCATTGCAGCTAATAAAATAACCACCACTGGCTGCTAAATCTCCCATAGACACAATTACCGGACGACCAGACTGTTTTATGCGCTCTATTTCTCGCAACATTACATCGGAGGCTAGCCCGCTACCTCCAGGAGAATTGACCCTTAATACCACGGCTTTTACATTTTCATCTTCTTCTATCTCGCGAAGAATTTTGGCATATTTTTCAGAACCTATGTTATCATCTGTACCCTTGCCATCTACGATATCTCCTTCGGCGGTAACCAATGCCAGTTTTGTTTTATGGTATTTACCATCCAGATCAAATGATTTGCGATATTTATCCAGGCTTATCAGGTTTATTTTGTCCTCTTTTCCTAAACCCATATTTTCTCTTACTTTAGCCAAGACCTCATCATAAAAGGCGATACCATCTACTAAGCCTAGCGATTGGGCATCTTCCACTTTTCGCACTTTAAAATTTTGTATGATATCATTTACCTGATCTGTGGTGAGCTTCCTATCTCTGGCTATGTTTTCTACAAAACTTTTGTGGAAATCATCGAGTAATTCTTTTATCTGTACTTTATTTTCCTCACTCATATCGGTGCGGCGAAAAGGTTCGGTAGCACTTTTATATTTACCGGCATAAAAAATCTGTGGTTCTATCTCTAGCTTATCGAGTGTGCCCTTAAAAAATGTGACTTCCGAAGCGAAGCCCTTTATTTCCATCAGTCCGGATGGATTTAGATAAACCTTATCTGCTACGGAAGAAAGATAGTATGTCTTTTGAGGAAGAGATTCTCCATAGGCTATAATAAATTTACCGGATTCCTTAAAACTGTGCAGCTTTTCTCGCACCGCCTCCAGTGTAGCCAATCGCATATCAGAACCCTGTAAATCCAGGAAGATACCTTTTATTTTATCATCGGTTTTAGCTTTTTCTAGGGTTCTAAACAAGTCATACAAGCCTAGCTGATCCTTTTTTCCACTCAGTTTATTGAAGGGATCCTCTTTTGTAATCTCTCCGATAGGGGAATCAAATTTAGCGTGGATCACACTATTGGGTTTTACGGAAATTTTTTCCTTGCGGGTGAGTGCACCCACGATTCCTAATCCTATGACAAAGAAGAAAAGGCAGCATAGCAGCAGACCCACTATTACTGCCAATACGTATTTAAAAAACTGTCTCATGGTTTAAAAAAAATAAAAATTTTGAATATTGCGCTGTAATAATACAACAAATACCATTGTCCGATACAATTTTACTCATAGGCTCAAACTTGGGCGACCGGGAAAGGCTCTTGGGCGAGGCAAAAAAATGGCTCGCTAGGCTGGTAGGAGATTGTATGGGACAGTCTTTCATCTATGAAACCGCTCCCTGGGGCAAAACCGATCAGCCAGGGTTTCTAAATCAATGTTTGCAATATAAGACCTCCCTGCTGCCCGGCCAGCTATTAGATCGCTGTATGGCCATAGAAGCATTTATGAAGAGGGAGAGAATAATAAAATGGGGACCCCGCACCATAGATATAGACATCCTTTTTTACAATCAAGATATAGTAAATACCCCTTTACTAATAATACCGCATCCTGCCATTGCCGAAAGAAGATTTGTACTCATCCCCCTGGCAGAACTATCCCCTACCCTGCTGCATCCGGTATATCTGAAGACCATAACTGAGCTGCTGAAGGAATGCAAAGATCCCTTAGAAGTAACTCTCTACAATGCAAAACAAAGCTACTGAGCAATCCATTGTCCATAACAGTGTGATTATCCATTCCTGTCTAAAAAGCCGCAGAATGAGCCTGTATTAGTGTATGAGGGTAATATTTCCGCCCTTCTCCTTGAAATCCGGATCGTCATAGAACTTATACCTGAGGCGGTACACATACACCTCCATTTCCTGTCTCTTACCTTTAAAGAATCCGTCCCAGCGCTGATTAGGATCAGCACTCCAAAAAACGGGCTGCCCCCAGCGATTATAAATGGTTATTTCATAAGCCTTGAGCCCTGCGTGGATAACGCCAAATGCATCGTTATATCCATCCCCATTGGGCGAAAAAGCCGTAGGAAGGAGCAAGAGTTTGTCATTATTTACCTCTATGCTGAATAGCACTGGTTCTATACATTCATCCGTAGTGGAGATAGTATAAATGATATCTTCCTGCGGAGAGGCCCAGGTTTCATTACAAAGCGTGCATGATAGCCCCGTTTCCGGAGACCAGAGATAGACACTAGCACCGGTGGCGGTAAGTAGGGTGCTATCGCCTACTGTGATATAGTCTTCACCGGATATCTCTATGCTCCCGGCTGGTAGGATATGCAAATGAAGCGAATCGGAAATAATAGATCCACAGCTATCAGATACTTGGAGAAAAACGGTGAGTTCCTCTTCATTAGCAACAGGTAGATATTGGGTAACTAACTCATCTGGTGGAGAAAAACTGCCATACCCTCCAGTCCATAATAGCTGTGTAAATGCCGATGATGTACCGGAAAGAGTTATCTCTTCTCCCTCGCATAGTGTAAGGTCTTCCCCGGCCTCCAAAGTAGGGGTAGGATGAATAATAATAGTTTGTGTGCTACTATCTACACAAGGAGGCATACCCACTGTATAGGTAAGGGTATAGGGTCCAGGCGGCATAATTGATGGGTTCAGGCTATTATCTTCGTTTATGAATAGAGAGCCCGTCCATAGCCCTCCTGAATTGCCAGAAACAAGGGTATCCAGGTCTATTATTCCGGTAGAAGCGCAAAAAGACCCAGTACTCCAGGATGCATCTGGCTGAGAGATTACAGAGATAGATTGGGTATAACTGGAATCACAAGATGCAGCTCCCACAGTATAGGTGATGAAGTAATCGCCATCGCTGAGCCCCTCTGGATTAAATTGATTATTTATGACATTAACGCCGGTAAAAACTCCTCCGGAATTTCCTGAAACCTGTTCGTCTAATTGGACAGGATCACTATTTGTGCAAAGGGTAAAGGAATCCCAGGCGGGATCAGGAGGAAGAACAAAGCTGAGGTCTTGGGTAATGGTATTTCCACAAAAAGAATCGGGGCCTGCAAAGGCTTGATAAGAAACCGCATAGATGCCAGCTTCTGTAGCATAAAAATTAGAATCAGTGATGTAATCGGTAAGTATCCCATCGGGCTCAGACCAAAGGCCACCGGCTGGCATAGGATTTAATTCATTCAAATCAAAAGGCAGCTGTGTAGCGCATAGGCTCGCATTATTATCAAAGGATACTAAAGGTGGAGCTACTACTGTGATAGTGGAAGATACCTGCACACTGCAATCCGTATTAGTGGGTGTAAAAGTGAAATTATAAATACCTCCTAACCCGGCGGGGTTAAAGATGCCCTCCTCGAGGTAGGGAGGATCGGCGGTAGCCGTCCAATGGCCCGGTATCATAACCATAAGTAAAGAATCTAGCACTATCACATCGGAGGTATTGCATATCACGGTATCTTGTGCCATCGGTGATACCTGCGAAAGGATCGTTATAGCTATGGTGCTGTCGCTTATACAAGGGACTGTGCCCGTGGTATAAGTTATAGGATAGGTTCCGGCCGGAAAAACGGAAAGATGGAGATGGCCATCGGGGTTTACAAGACCTGGTGCAGTAGCTGCTGACCAGTTTCCTCCTGAGCTGCCCAAACTAACAAAATCTATGAGTTCGATATCCTCATCTCCCTCACAAAAACTCTCGGAGATAAACCAATTAGGTGCAATGGCATCTGCTATCGTCACAGTTGTGGTAGCAGTATTTTGGCAAGAACCGGTGCCTACGGCATATAAGACATTCCAGGTACCAGGGATGAGCAATGATGTATTAAAAAATTGAGAATCCACCACCCAAGGACCGCCTACCCAATGGCCAGAATTAGCACCCTCTTGAATGAGTAAATTCAGATCAAAATTTTCGACCCCCTCACAGATGAGGGTATCGGAAAGCAAGGGAAGCAATGATCCTACTACGGATACAGTATCTGTATGGCTATCGGTACAATCACCTAAAGACGTTTCAAAAGTAATGATAAATTCGCCCGGTAAAATGGGATTAAAAATACCATCAGCACTTATACCATCACCGGACCATATTCCGGGAGAAAGACTTAATAGCCGGGTATTCAAATCTACTGTTTCTCCTCCCTCGCATAAAACTATCGGTAGCCAAGTGGCAGACAGGGACAAGGATGCCTGTATAATACGCATACTATCTGCCCCACATACTGCATCGCCCACGGTATACCAAAGTTCTACATCAGCTCCCACAGGTACAAAAGCTGGATATAAAGTATCATTTTGTACATATAAATTACCTTCTTCTCCATACCAACTACCACCCGGAGTGCCGGTAGTGAGCCACTCGCTTAGGGCTATGGGATCATCGGAATGACAAATCTGTGGAGGTACTTCGTAGCCGGCATCGACTTTGGGCAAAATATGAACGGTAAATTCCTCACTTGCTTCACAGGGTCCATAGTTATAGAATAGATGATATGTTCCCGCCGCTAATGGCTGTCCTCCTTCATTAAAAATATTATTTGATACCAAATCTCCGGTCCAGAATCCATTTATATTATCTAATACAAATTGATAGACTAAAGAATCTGATTCAAAATCGCCGGTAAGAAAATCATAGGCATCGAGGTCAAAACGGAGGAGAGAATCTAAAAACAATGTACTCACCATCCCTTCACAAAAACTAGTATCTGTAACCACTAATGGTATGGGATTAATCACATAAACGGTTCCTATTATATAATCATAACATTGATTATATCCCACATGGTGAACTACGGGATAGGCAATGCCCCCGGGACTGCCTCCAATGCCATCAGGTGGGGGTATAAACAGTGAATCCTCGCTCACCCACGGACCTCCGGTCCAGTATCCTCCCGGACTGCCCGTGGCGAGCATATCTAAAGGAAAGGCGGGACTACCAAAACAGATAATCGTATCATTAAAAGATGGATCTGCTTGATAATTTACATCTATAAAAGCCGTAGAATCACGTTGGCAGGATGTGCCCACTCCTACTGTGTAGGTAACCGGTATAAATCCAGGACCGGCCAGCTCCGCATTGAAATAGTGATCCAGATATATCACAGCGCTATTAGGCGTAAACCATTGTCCACTGGGATCGCCGGTTATCAACTCATCTAGATCGAAGAAATCTTCATCTACACATAAAAAGGTAGGACTCCATCCGGGATCCGAAGAGACATTTACATGGATATTTCGCAATAAAGAATCTCTGCAACTGCCATAACCTACGGCATAGATGAGTGGGTAAGTGCCTGCTGATAATCCGGTGGTATTCCATATTCCGTTTATTATAGAAACTTCCGGATCGGTACTATACCAGTCGCCACCGGTATCCGCTCCCTGAAGCATCGTTTCTAAATCTATCACATCACCCTGACAGAGAGAAAAATCTATAAAATCCGGCGTAGATGAATCTTGAACAATCAGCGAATAGGATAAAGATTGCGTACAGTTTTGATAGGTGACTTCATAAGTGAGCGGATAGGTGCCTGGGTTTACGGTACCGTATTGGGGTATGGTATTAAAATAATGATTGTTTTCAATAAATTCTCCACTCCAGCTTCCATTATTAAGCAATTCATTGTAAATAAACTCATTCAAATCTACAAGCCCGGCATCCAGACAAACAGAGGGCAAAACAATATCGGGATTCAGATCTATGAGTTCTATAGAATAAGAAAGGGTATCGGCACATTCTCCCTCTCCTATCTGCAATATAACCGGATAGATACCGGCATCCACACTATCCGGATGAAACCAGCGATTAAAAAGAATATAGTTTGTTCCGGGCGCACCAGACCAGCTATGAATGGGCAAATCCTGGGTATCAAAATAGCTATCCAAATCTATGGGGTTTGCATCTGAGCAATAGGCCGTAGGAGGAATCCAGCTCGCATCATTGCCCTCTAAAACAGTAATGAATCCGGTTTGTATCGTATCACAGGCCTGCCCATTGCCCACTTGATATTGCAGGGTATAAGTGCCGGAATTTAGATCCTGTGGCAGAAAGTATCCATCGCTTATAAATGGAGGAATACCATTCCAATTTATGTCATCATCCCAACTCCCGCCAAGGGTGCCACCGGCTAAACTTACAAGACTATCCAGCCTTATGGGTGCAGATCCAGAGCAAACGGTAATCTCCTGCCAGGCCGGGCTTATATCTGCCATATCCACCACAGATATTACCTGACTTACTGTATTACTACAGCTTCCACAGCAGGTATAGCTAACGGTATAATCCCCTGCCGCATTATTGGGAATGGAAAGATAGTATATACCGTCGGCAGGGTTTAAAAAGACATAGTCTATATTCAAATCTTCTTCAGACCACACGCCCTCATCACTTACCCCATTATCTAAAAAACTATTGAGAGATATGAGAGATAGATCATCGCCACTGCAGAAAACCGGAGGAGTCCAGGATGCAGTAGAAGATGAAAAGGTATGAATAGAAAAGGGAGAAATAAGCAGAGTGCAATCGCCGGATAGTACCGTGGCCTGTATCATATCCGTATGAGGCAGATCTGCCGGGGCAGTATAAAGACCGCCTGTTATACTTTGCTGGAGACTAATATTGTACCAGGTGGCGGGCCAGCCATTTAGAAAAGAAAGACTATCCAGATCTAACTGCTGGCCAGGGCATAGAATTAATGCAGCAGGAGATAATGGCGAAGGCATAAAAACGATGGTAAGGGTAGTATCTAAACTACAAAACCCGGAAGCAGTTTCATAATGATAATCCACAGTATAAGTACCGGGTTCAGAAGGATTAAATAAATTATTGGTTACCTGAATACCGGACCAGGTGCCCGGCACAGATACCCACGGATTATTATTGAGATTAAAGGGCCCTACACTGCATAGGGTATCCAGATTAAATACAATATCCGGAAAAGAGTCTATAAATATTGAACCCGTAAAACTAGCTGAACAATCACCTGTACCTACGTTATATTCAAGACTCACATTGCCACTAAGTCCATCGGTATCTAATAATCCATTTTCTATGAGCACCCCAGAATCTTCTAATGTCCATTCGCCACCGGCTGAAGGTATGATCGAAAAATTATTTGGATCTGTAAGATCTATTTGCACTCCTTCACAAAAGGTAATACCGCTAAAAAAATCTGCTACAAACCCATCTGTTATCGTTATTTCTGCAGATGCGGAGGTTGTGCAGGAATTATCCGGAGGAACATAAGTAGCTACATAACTATCTAGGGCAAAATCTGTGCTGTTTATTATATTTTCTAAAGTGATAGGGATAGAGGGATTTATTTCCCAGCTCCCACCGGTAAGAGGAGTAGAAGAAAACAAGGTGTCCAAATCTATCATACCACTAAAGGTTTCGCATAAGGATATAGGACTGAGCATAACCGGAGCACTAGTTGATGATACGGTGATAAGTATAGAATCCGAGGTAGTACATCCGCCATCACTCAGCTCATAGGTGAGGGTATAAGGAGTATCTAAAGAATAATTTTGATAGGCCCATATACCACTAGACAAAGCCAGCCAATTGCCTCCATCATAGAGATACCAGCTACCGCTAGGCGTAGTGCCCGAAGTTAATAAATCATTTAGTACGAGATCTGTGCCTCCGGCACAAAGGGTAAGAGTAGTATCTTCGATGGCCGGATTTAAATTTGTCGGAGGACTTATCGTTACCATCACTGGTTCTGTACATTCGCTACCCACACCTGATCCTACAGCCCAGTATATGCCGGTATTGACTATAGTAGATGAGGGTAGAGGACTAGTGAGATCAGGGCTATTGATTTGGCTATTATGTGGATACCATATTATGGTTAGACCTTGTGAATCTGAAACGAGATCATGCAAGTCTAAGTTTTGTCCTTGGCAGAGGGTATCAACCGTAGTAACTGTTATCTGTGTGGCAGCCACTCCGGATAGTGGGGCTTCTATTCGTTTTAAACACCCGGTTTCGGTATCTATGTATTCAAGTACGAAATGATATTGGGTAAGTGTTCCGGAAAAATCAAAATGACCGCCGGGTATAGCGGTGAGATCAAAAGGGTCATTTAGATAGTAAGACCAGTTATATCCGTTTAGGGTAGTACACTCACCTATTTCTAATCCCTCGTCTATCATATAGTTACATAAATCTACTGATCCACAGGCAGGGTCGGCATAGGTCATAAGCTCCAAAGCGGGTTCAGGAAAAACTTCTAGCGTAAGTGTGGCAGGAGTACTGCATTCCTCTAATAAACTAGAAGTTACCGAGAAGGTATAACTGCCCACCTCCGCCGCAGCCAGATTAAAAGTATTGTTATTTATTAGCAATCCCGCATGATCTGGATTTACAGCAGTCCAATCGCCTGATGAGGGCGAGCTAGCCGACAGATAATTATCCAGTAAAATAGTAACCCCTGAACTAGACGGCACCTCACATAAGGAGGTTATGACTATAGAATTTATTTCATAAACTTGATCCGGATAGATGTAAAAAGTAAGGGTTTCGGTATTTGTACAACCTGGTGCGGTTATATCAAAACTAAATGACACAAAGGGGGTACCCGATACATATAAGGCGTCGAAGGCATCAGCGGCATCAAAAATATATGTCCCGCTGTTATAAAAGTTAGAAGCTGCTTCATCGGGAATAATGGTTATAGGATCAAAATAATTGAGGTAGGGATTTAGTCCGGGAATAAAATTGATATTTACTAATCCTTGCCGGCAATAATGATAAAGTGCCTCACCGGCTAATAGGGTACAAGGTGGAGGAATCCTTGCCTCCTCTTTATCGCATACCCCTAGTGCGTCATTCCCTATCTTTTCGTCCCTGGTAACAAAAGGACTGTGACTACATTCCGGCATAGAAAAGCCCAAGGAAGATAAGCTTATAAGAAGAATGAGCTGGTACAAACCTCTCACATCCCGTATTTTGGTAAAAATGCGGTTCATTTTGTTGTCCTGTCAGGAATAGATGCGATTTTAGGAGTAAAATTAGACATTCGATGTCATATTGTCAATATTTCTTTTCAAAAAACATTCCATTTTTATTCTTTTACGTAAATTCTTTTCACTCTTGCGCTAATTCTCGACAGTATTTCATAAGGAATAGTTCCACATTTCTTAGCTAATTCTTCTACTGGCATCCTTTCACCGAAAATGACCACTTCGTCGCCAGGTTCTATATCCTGGACACCTGTCACATCTATCATACACATATCCATACATATATTTCCTAGGATGGGTACCATTTTGTTCTTTACCCATACGGAGGCCTTGCCATTACCAGCCGCCCGGGGCAATCCATCGGCATAGCCGATATTTATAGTAGCTATCATAAGGGGTTCTGAGATATTTGATAATACAGTATAGCCCACCCTGTCGCCATCTTTTACGCGCTTTTTCTGTGCTATAAAACTTCTTAGACTGTGTACAGGTAGCAGTCTAAAACGCTCTTCAGTATCGCCCACACCATAAAGTCCTAAGCCCAGTCTCACCATTTCATATTGATAGGCCGGGAAATTAGCCACCCCTCCCGAATTCAGTATATGTCGCCATGGGCGATAGGCTAAGTTCCGTACTATAGCGGCATAGATCCGCTCGAATACCACATTTTGCTGATGTACAAAACTGTCCTTACTGTCATCTTCAGAAGCGCAAAGATGAGTAAAAATAGAGCGTACTACTATTAGCCGCTGATCGCTAAGCAGATTTAGTGCCGCTGGCATATCACCTTCTTCTATACCCAGTCTATGCATACCCGTATCCAGCTTTAGATGTATGGGATAATTCTCTACTCCCTTTTGCGAAACAAACAGCAAAAACTTTTCTAGTAATTCTAAAGAGTAGATCTCTGGTTCTAGGCTATTTTCTATGAGCTGTTCAAAATGATTAGGTCGCACATTCATTACCATCACTGGAAGTTTTATCCCATTGCGGCGCAGATCTACTCCTTCGTCTGCATAAGCCACTCCCAAATAATCCGTTTTTAATTCTGCTAAAACCTGGGCAATTTCAAAGGAACCGGCTCCATAAGAAGATGCCTTTACCATTGCCATCACACGGGTATCCGCATTTAGAAGCGAACGATAGTATCTAAGATTATGACTAAGGGCTTGAAGGTCTATTTCTAGCACGGTATCGTGCTGTTTTTCTGCCAGCAGTCCCACGATTTCTTCCATGGCAAAACTGCGCGCCCCTTTTATGAGAATGACTTTGTCTTTTATGGGGTGCTGTGTGAGATAGGATATAAACGCAGTTTTGTCTATAAAAAAATGCGTTTCTATACTGGCGTTTTGTAGGGTAGCAGACAAGCCGCTTTGCACCGGTCCTATGCCATAATATTCTTTTATTCCCAGACTATTACATTTTTCTATAAGCGAAAGATAAAGCTCAGAGGGATCCGTGCGGTGACCTTCTAGGTCGCTTAGAATAATCATTTTATCGCTATGCTGCGACTGACGGCTCAGATGATCCAGGGCTATATCGAGCGATAATAGATCGGCATTATATACATCATTTATAAGTGTAGTATGATTAGTTCCTTTCAATATCTCCAAGCGCATGGCTACTTTAGGCAGACTCAGACATCGCAGTTTTAATTCAGCCGGATCGGCGCCAAAATGTAGGGCTGTAATGATGGCAAAAACGGCATTCTCCAGATCGGCCTCCGTAGTAAAAGGAATAGCCAGGGATAAGTCGAATTCATTGTATCGCAAAGAAAAATGGGTAAATTCATTTTGCCTTTTTACTCTGCTTACTACATAATTAGAATTACCTTCTATAGACCAGGTATGGAGCTGGTAAGAATGATTGGGTGGTATATGTGCCATAAGCCCGTACTTGTCATTTCTAATCAGCAAGTGCCGGGCGTTTTCAAAGAGGAATAATTTTTCTTTTATCTTTTCATCAGTAGAGGAAAATCCGTCATCGTGGGCTGTGCCTATGTTAGTAAAAATGCCAAAATCGGCAGAAATAATTTGAGCCAATCTATGCATTTCTCCGAGCTCAGAGATCCCAGTTTCTATGATGGCCAGTTGATGCAAGGTGTCCATTTCCCAAACAGATAAAGGCACCCCTATCTGAGAATTATAACTGCGTGGACTCCTCACTACCGGAACCGAAGTTTTGAGTAAATGATAGATCCATTCTTTTACAGTGGTTTTGCCATTGCTTCCGGTGATACCAATTACTGGAAATACAAATTGAGCACGATGCCAAGCAGCCAGTCGCTGCAATGACCGTATCGCACTATTCACTAAAAAAAAATTTGCTTCTGGAAAAAATGTAAAATTTACCGCTTTGCTTATAACAAAGTTTCGCACACCCTTTTCATAAGCTTGGGACAAAAATTGGTGACCATCCTGAATAGTTCCGCTCATAGCAAAAAATAAAGTGGTCATACCATCTCGGATAGTACGACTATCTATAGACAAATAGTTTATTTCTCCGGGGTAAATCCCTTGTGCTATTTTAGCCTGTAAAACTGAAGCCAACTGTGTGGTAGCTATAGACATAATTCCCAAAGATACTGACTATATGCAAATATATGAATACGGATTTACTATTGATGAATTATACCATAAAAAAAGGGGAGAAATGACTCATTAGATAGTAGAAAAAAATAAATAAAAACTCCCACCATTTTTTCATTGGGAGTCCTATCCAATAAGCGGCCTCTTCTTTCTTTATGGGATAGGTGAGAATATATCCTCCTTCGCCATCTATATTTTGGCCGGTTTCGAGATCAAAACTCCATCGGTGCAGCGGACATACTATTTTTCCATCTTTACAAAAACCTTTAGATAGTATGCCCCCTGCATGCGGACAGCGATCATCACCAGCAAAAATTTTCCCTTGGTGGCGAGTGATATATATTTGCTTAGATTCTATGTGGGCATATAGCATCTCTCCTTCAGTGGGCATAAAATCACTTATCCCGTTTAGGCGCATCCATCTTCGTTCTTTATCCTCTATCACTCGTATTTATTGAGCCGTGAATGATGATATTGGACCAGATGCCAAGCTGGCATCTGCTTAATGCTGTACAGCAAATTTGATATGTCTAACACCCTCAGAGGTATGTAATCCCAGCAAATAGATACCGGTGGGTAAGGAGGTAGTATTCAGAGATATTTCATCCTTTTGAGGGGGATAGATAGATTCTATAATGCGCCCATTCATATCCATAATACTAAGGATATAAATAGCTGATTCTTGTACGACTATTCGCACCCATCCATTTGCGGGCTGCGGATAGAGAGAAGGAGTAAAAATAGATCCTTCAGTATCTATACCGGTATAACAATTTGCCACACTAATTTCGCATAATCTTTTAATAAATTCCTGAAAATAGACATTAGCCCAGTTAGCATCGTGCAAGATTAATGTGTTTTCATCATTTATATTATCTGCACTAAAAGTCCAGTTATGAGAGCCGGTTATGACCATAGGATCTGACTCCGGATGCCAGTAATCTATGATCCCATATTTATGATGAAACTGTCCGGGATAGGAATGGGCATATACGGGTACGCTATTCTCCACCAGGTATTGATATTCAGCACCGGAATCCTCAATGTTTTCAATGATGCCTAAGACCTCTATACCTTCATCAAATTTTTGAACAATAACACTTCCAAAACTGTTTTCAGTAAAAGAAAACAACCCGATAGCCAGCTCATAATCTGCCGTTTCTAGGCTGCGCAGAATCTGATCATTTGTGTGATCGCTGGGACTAAAATAAGACTCCGTCATCACGCCGCCGATATTAAACTGATGAGGCGTATTATCTGCTTTGGCAGAGCCAAACTTAGCATTGGCCTCATCCGGCTCATCGATATGGCTACCCCATTGCTCTTCAAATTCTATGGTATAAGCCTTAGCCAGTGCCTGATCCTGAATAAAGAGAACATTATTGGGATCGTCCCATATATTAGAGTCAGTCCAATTCATAGATCCGGTTATCACCCAGCTATTTTGGATAGTAGCAGCATCGGTCACCATAAATTTATTGTGCATAAGGCCATCAGAATTGCTGAGTATATAGGGGAAATCTGTATTTACATTTGCCAGCATCTGTTCTGCATTTAATTCATCTGTCACGAGTCTCACTCTCACGCCCCGCTGTACGGCATTATTTAAAGCCCCGAGAATGGGCTGGCGGTTAAATCCATAAATAGAAACATCTACCGTTTGCATAGCTTCATTTATTTTTTCTATAATTTTTTCTTCCATCTGTGCGGGTGTATAATACACAGCATTATAAGACCAGGCGGGTTCATTATTTACCGGAAAATTAAAATAGACATTTATCTCGCCGCTGCTCTCGGATCGAGTGCTTATATACTTAGTACCACCGGCAATGGTTTCGTCTGTGGTATAAGCGGTTATCTGTACATAATAAAATTGAGCAGGCTCTAGCTCATTAATGCTAAAATAATGATCGGTAGTAAGCACTGTCTCGTTTAGCTGACCTATTTCCAGGGAGGGTGTAAGACCATATTTTATAACTGCGGTGGAAGGTATATTTGTAATCCAGTGTAATACGGTATTATGTGTATTTATCTCGGCTTGTACCAAGGGCACTGTGAAGTATAGAGCGCCTAATGATTCTATATCGCCTTCGCCCCTGGGGAGCAACTGATATACCTCATTAAATATAGAAACCACACCGGTAATGTGGGCCACAGATGGAGGTATGGGTGTGCCTATAAGCGGATGTCCGGCTCTTATATATACAATTCCATTTTGTATCCCATTAGTAATAGCATAAGTACCGGATTCAAAATTACCGGAACTAAGGAAATGGACATTTTCCATTTTTACTAATTCGGCTTCATTGGTACTATTCATTCCATTAGGCAGGAGGAGCTGTGGGAGAGGAAGGATATTTCCACTACTCAGGACTTCGGATGAGCTTATATTAATGAGTTGGAGCAGACCATTAAAAACAGACAAGGTACCGGTGAGCACTACTTCGTCTCCTATCTGCCGATTGCTTACTACAAGCGGATCATATACGGCTATGCCTCCGCTTAGGTCCTCTATATATCGGACATCGCCAAATTCATCGCCATTAAGTACTAAGCCCTGTATGGTCACATCTGCTGTACCTACACTGAGTAGGCGGGCCTGGGCAATAGGGATCTGGCTAAACATGAATGCCGAATTTGTGGCCAAAAAGAGGACATAAAAAATTATCGAAATACTTCTTTTCACTAATAATAAATTTTGTTAAATAAAAATGGAAATGAATTTTGCCATATTAGTAAGACATGTTGGGGTTATTTACCTGTTGTAAACATTATTTGGCAGCTAACTTTTGGGCAAAATAAATAAAAAAAATTATTTTTTTTCTTTTATAAAATAGAGGACTACAGGCAAATGATCGCTATACCCACCGGCATACATATCACCCTCATAGGTGCGCAGGGGAAACCCTTTATACTGGCCCGTTTTAGTGAGCATAAAATCTTCATTCCATATTCTAGATCGATAATAATAGAAATTATTCTCAGCAGGGTTTAACCATCCTTCGGATACCAGAATTTGATCAAACAAACCCCAGGAATCATTAAAAGCAGTAGTACCTAGGCCTTTACTGTAATAACTCCACCAGGGATTAAAATAACCGCCTGTTGATACTTTTTTTTTGTCTTTCTTAGCGCCTAATACTTTTCGCACACTTTCATTGTTGGGATCATCATTTAGGTCTCCCATAATTAGAATTTTAGCTGCGGAATCCCGCGCCAGTATGCTATCAGAAATAGTTTTGCATACACAAGCTGCGTGATTGCGCAGATCATTTGTAGTAGCTTCACCGCCGCGTCTAGAAGGCCAGTGATTTACCATTATATGGATAGTCTCACCATCTAATTTGCCCATTACATACAAAATATCCCGTGAGAAAAAATCTTTAAGGGTATCCCTACCACATATATTTACAGAAACCGAGTGTATATCTTCGGGAGTAAAATATTTTGGTTGATAGAGCATAGCTACATCTACTCCTCTCTTGTCCGGTCCATCTCGGTATATCACTTGATAATTTCTATTGGCTAGCATAGGATTTTTAACCAGATCATGGAGGGGAATTTCGGTCTCTATCTCCGAACAGCCTAATATAGCCGGCCCATCCGGTGTAAGGTCTGTTCCCATGCGGCTCACCACTTCGCTCAGTTTATCCAGCTTATCCCAATAGGTAGTGGAATTATAACGACGCAATCCGTCGGGTAAAAATTCAATATCATCCTTATCGGGCGTATCCAGTGTGTCGAAGAGATTTTCAAAATTATAAAACCCTATGGCGGCTATCTTATATTCCGTCTTCTGCGCAACAATATTTGATTCATGAGCCACCCATAATAAAATCAGTAAGGGACCGGAAATCCGGCAAGTCCTTCTCATAAAAAATAATATAGTCCGAAAAAATGTAAGCGTTTTCAATATTTATTTGATTTAGGAAATATCAGGAATGCTACTGAATATGTATATTTGCGCAAATTTAGTATAATTTTAAGGATGCGATTTTACATTTACCGACTTTTTTTCATTATTTGCCTGCTGAGGGGGATAATAGTAAATGCCCAAACCGGAGTAGTATCCGGATATTTAAAAGATGCCGATACTGATAAAGGAATACCCAAATTAACATTTACATTGGGAAAAGTGTACACGCTCATAACCGATGAAACGGGCTTTTTCCGATTACCGGACCTACCTTATGGCCACTACAGCATCGAAATAGCAGAGGACCATTATGAGCCGCTCACACGGGAATTCACTTTAGAGAGTCCTACTAAGGATTTAGGCATTATCTATCTTCTTAATACTCAAGAAATAGCTTTACCCACCCTCACCCTGGAGCAAGAAGATTTAGAAAACGACCAGTCTGTGCTCAATGCCGGATTGCTCACCGCCTCTCAGGATATTTTTGTCAGACAAGCAGGAAGAAATTTTTCTGCAGCTTTTTTTAATCTGCGAGGCTATGGATCGGAGGATTTATTGATGCATATGAATGGGGCTTGTGTAAACGAATTATTAGATGGCGAAGCCAGCTGGAATGCCTGGACCGGTCTCAATGATGTCACCAGAAATCAATATTCTGTGGACGGACTCACCCCGGTAGGATTTAGCTTCGGAGACATAGGAGGATCCTCACGCATAGATAGTAGGGCAGGGTCGCAGCGGGCGGGTACCAGACTGGGATATGCCCTATCTAATCGCACCTATAGACATCGTATTATGCTCACTCACAGCACCGGATGGACGAAAAAAAATTGGGCTTTCTCAGTAAGTGGCAGCCGCCGCTGGGGTAAAGAAGGCTTTGTAGAGGGCACCTTTTATGATGGATATTCCTATTTTGCTTCATTAGAAAAAAGACTCGGATCGTTTCACCGGATAACAGTTACCGGACTCGGTGCTCCCACTAAGCGAGGACAGGCCGGACCCACTACCCAGGAAGCTTATGATCTAGCCGGAAATAATAATTATAATCCATATTGGGGATACCAAAATGGCAAAAAAAGAAACTCCCGCATTGTTAATAACCACATCCCGCTGTTTATTCTCAGCCACTCATATAATAAGAAAAGTACGGTTATTAATAGTGCCGTCTCTTATCAATTTGGAAAATCAGGTCGTCAGATGCTAGACTGGGTAAATGCTGCCGATCCCCGCCCGGACTATTACCGCTATTTGCCCAGCTACTATGCCCTCACTGATACTGCATCTGTAAATAATATTGCTCACTATCTACAATCTCACCCCAATGCCATGCAGATAAATTGGGATAAACTCTATGAAGCTAATTCCCTCAATTCCCAATCCGTGGAAAACGCAAACGGCATAGCAGGAAATACGATAACCGGTAAGAGAGCCCAATACCTGGTAAATGAAACTCACACAGATCCAAAAATTTTAGGATTATTTACAAATTTTGAACATTATTTTAATGGGCATATAAGTACGAATGGTGGTCTGGCCTTGCAAAATCAACAGACCGCTTACTATAATGAAGTTTATGATCTGCTAGGTGCAGATTATTTTCTAGATATAAACCGATTTGCGGAAAGAGACTTTCCAGAGGCAGACAGCCTTGCCTATAGCGATACGAATACCCCTAACAAAATCGCCTATACTGGTGATCATTATGGCCATGATTATACCCTCAATGACCGCAAAATGGAAGGATGGGTTCAAGGGCTTTTTATCTATAAGAGAATAGACTTTTTTCTGGCCGGACTGTTGGGGTATAAATCCTACTTTAGAGATGGAAAATATAAGAACGGTCTTTTCCCTGATAATTCCATGGGCAAATCCGTGACGTCTAACCACTTTAATTATGCTACAAAAGGAGGGCTAACCTATAAAATAAATGGTAGAAATTTTCTGGTAGCTATGGTAGGATATACCAGCCGGGCTCCATTCTCCCAAAATGTATTCATATCGCCCCGCACCCGCAATGAACTGGTACCGAATCTAGTAAATGAAAAACTGATTGCTAAGGAAGCTGGATACCTCCTAAAAGCACCTAATGTAAAAGGCCGAATAATGGTATTTCACACCGATATTAATGACCAAATAAAAAATAAAAGCGTATATCTCGATGCCGAAAGGGTTTTTGGTAATGTGATTCTCAGCAATATAGATGAAAGACACCAGGGCGTAGAAGCCGCTGCTGAAGTGAAAATAATTCCCGGATTGTTTCTACATGCAGTAGCTAGTATAGGCGATTATTATTATACTTCCAGACCCGAAATGCGCATTACCCAAGATAATAGTGCCGCATTGCTACAGGAAACTACCGTGTATCAAAAAAATTATTTTGTGCCCGGATCGCCACAGCGGGTATATAGTGGAGGAATAAGATATGAAGGTAAACAATTCTGGTTCGTAAATCTCACTGGGAGTGTTTATGACGGTATTTATTCGGATTTTAGTCCTTTGCGAAGAACTGCTGCAGCGGTGGATAATGTAAGTCCTGATTCTGAGCTATGGAATAGTATTCTCGATCAAACAAAAACCGACCCGCAGTTTATGCTCGATATATTTGCCGGTAAATCCTTTCGCATACGCCATTTTGTACGCACCAAACCCCTGTTTATTAATTTTAATATAGGGGTAAATAACATACTGGGAAATCGTGAACTCATTTCTTCTTTCTTCGAGCAAACCCGCTTTGACATAGAAAATAAAAACCCGGATAAATTTCCACCAAAAATCTATTATGCAATAGGAAGAAATTATTTTATTAATCTCACATTTAGGTATTAATTTTCTTTTTTTAGCCCACCTTTTTCATCATCTCTTAAGTTAAAAAGGGAACATAATTTTCAAATCAAAAAACAATAAATAATTCAATGAATAGTGTTAAACAAATCATGGCATGGATGATTGCATTATGCAGTATCTTGTCATTTCAATCTTGTATAGATCGTGAATTTGATGAGCCACCTGCTTGTGTAGAACCCGGACTTACCGCTAATACTACTATCGCAGATCTCAAAGCCCTTTTTAATCAAAATCTGGTAACCATTACTGATTCCCTCATTATCAGTGGAAAAGTTGTAGCCGATGATGAATCGGGCAATTTTTATAAACAAATCGCTGTGGAGGATGCTACCGGAGGAATAACCGTACTTATAGATGGCTCGAGTCTTTTCAATTCGTTTCCTGTGGGTCGTACCATTTTCATAAAATGCAAGGGATTAATGCTCGATGATTATAATGGTCTTATACAATTAGGCGGCAGCGTGGACAATAGCGGCGTTAGCCCTCAATTAGGAGGGATTCCTGCTACACTTATGGATGACTATTTCGCAAAGGGTTGTGATTTTACTGCTCCTGTACCTACGATAGTGAGCATAGGTGACCTTAATAACAATCATCAAAGTCGCCTGGTTACACTAGAAAATGTGGAATTTGATGCGGCCTCCCAGGGCCAGCCTTGGGCCGATGCCGTAACCCAAAATACTGTAAATCACAACCTGGTAGATTGCGATGGTCTATCATTAATCGTACGCACCAGCGGCTATGCAAACTTTGCCGCAGATATACTTCCCACCGGAAATGGCCGCATCACCGGTATCTACAGCGTTTATGGTGCAGATGGTCAGCTCTTTGTACGCACGCTGGACGATGCCATTATGAACGACACCCTCTGCAACGAACAAGTTATTATCCCCGGAGGCGATCCGGTAGATTCGGTTTCCGAAGACTTTGAGTCTGTAACTAATAATGAAGACATAGACTTACAGAATTGGACTAACTACTATGTGACCGGAGGAAGAAAATGGCAGGGAAAATATTTTGCCACCGATAATAATTCTTATGCCCAGGCCACTGCCTATTCTACAGGCTCGGCCATTCCTGAAATGGAAGCCTGGCTCATCACTCCACCCCTTAATATGGATGTTATCACTACGATGACTTTGCTTACAGCTACCTCCTTTTGGGTTCACGATGGCCTCAGTGTGAAGTACTCGCCAGATTATAATGGTACAAATGTAGAATCTGCTACCTGGCTTCCTCTAAGCCTTACCCTAGCCGGCAGCTCTTCGGCTAGCAATGACTGGGTAGCCTCCGGAAATGTAGATCTCACTGCTTATAATGGCGTGGGATATATAGGATTTTGCTACACCGGCAATAGTATCAGCCTCACCAGTACTTTTCGGTTAGATGATATAGATATACACTAATTTTCTGAGATCATTGTTAAGAACCTCTTCCCATCACTATGGGACAGAAGTTTTTTTTCTTTTTAACCAGACTACTGATTTTTTCCACTGACCCTGAAAATTTGTAGATTTTGCTTTGCTGGCAATACGCTATTTTTGGGCAGTGAGCTTTAAAAATTTCGGTCTTACAGAATGAAGTTTTCAACAAAGAATTTTCTAATCATTTTTATTAATTTTATCTTGAGATTGGCTTGCTCAGTATCAGCACAGACTACCACAGTGAGTGGTATAGTGCGAGATGCAAGTAATGGAGAGCCTCTTTCTTTTGCCGTCGTATATTTTACCGGAGATATTACTACCGGAGTCACTACCGATATAGGCGGTACTTTCGAATTAAACACCACTAATCTAAACCTGAAAAAAGTAACGGTTTCTTATCTGGGATATGTAGATAAAACTATTTCCATACTACCTGGTGTAAATCAACAATTGCAGTTTTTAATGAGCAGTTCTGCCAGTGACTTAAAAGAGATTGTAGTAAGAGCCAGTAGAAAAACGGTAAAGGATACCCCGGCCATAGCACTATATCGAAGAATAACTGCAGCTAAAAATAACTATGACTTGAGTGCATATCCGCACTACTCCTATACAGATTATTCTAAAACAGAGTTTGATCTTTTTAACCCCAAAAAAAGATGGATTAATGCGCGCATCCTCAGGCCCTTTCGTTTTATTTTTGATAATATGGATACTACCCGCAGAGGCGTTCCCTATCTTCCATTTATGCTGAGAGAAAGAATAGAATCTGTCATTCACCGAAAAAAACCACCCAAGACCAAAACCATCTTGCACGGCGAAAAAACCTCGGGCGTAGCTGATGTAAATCCCGATGTCACAAATAACTTCGTATTGCCGGATATGAATATTTTTGAGAATGTATATGAAATAGCCGAAAAAAGTTTTTTAAGTCCATTTGCAAAAGGAGCACTCACCAGCTATAAATATTTTTTAGAAGATAGCATCATTACCGATGGTAAAAAATCCTATCGGTTACAGTTTACTCCTAGAAGAAAGCAGGATCTTTGCTTCACTGGCGAAGCTTGGGTAGATAGTGCTACGGCTGGCGTTAAAACTTTTGAAGTATATCTCCTAGATCAAGTAAATCTCAATTTTGTTACCGATTTTCAGATAAGGCAGGATTTTACTTCCTTTGATTCTGTATGGATAAAAACTTATGAACAATCTGAAGTAAGCCTCAATGTGGTAGAAATAAAAAATAGGCGAAAAAAACAAACCGGAATCAGAATTCTCAAAACACTCAATAGAGGAAATATAAAAATGAATGAAGAAATCGCGGATTCGCTTTTTAAAGGAGAAAAGATGGAAATCCATCCAAAGGCTTATAAGCGGGATGAAAGTTTTTGGCTATCCGAAAGGCTTATTGGTCTCAATGAAACCGAAAACAATATATACACTATGATGGATCGTCTAAAAGCAATGCCCATATATAGACACTTAGAATGGTGGGGACACACTTTTAGCTCCGGTTTTATGCGGGCAGGACCAGTGGAATTCGGAAACTGGCAGCAGTGTTATAGCCAAAACGAGATAGAAGGAAATCGTATGCGTATGGGCCTAAAACTAAATCGCAAAAAAGCCGGCGACAAATTTAAAATGGATGCTTATGCTGCCTATGGTACACTAGATAAGCTATTTAAATATCACCTAGGTGGGAGTATGAACCTGAAGCGAGTAAATAATAAATGGCACCAGATAGGGGCTTCCTACAGATATGACTGGTCCGATTATAATGCCTCTACCCCTTGGCTGGCTTATGATAATATTCTTATCTCTCTTTTTAGAAGCAGTCCTATAAATAATCTTTTTCTGCTTAGGCAGGCACGTGCCTATTATGAATGCGAATGGCTACCCGGATGGAGTACCCATCTCAGTACTAATCATCGCACCATTTACAGCTGGCCGGGATATTATGATTTCACTACTGCCGAAGGAGATACAGCTATAAATGGCCAGCAGAATTTTAAGATCATGGAATTTAAATTCAGTACCGGATATGGTGTGGGTATAAAATTTGCCGAAAGAGGCGGACAGCGTGTGGGAGTGAGTTTTAGCCGTCCTTATATCTCCTTAGATTATATCTTTAGCCCTAAAAATGTTTTAGGTAGCGATTATAACTATCAAATGCTGGAATTAGGGGTTAAGCAAGATGTGAAATCCCGTTTTGGAAAGACAAAATATAATATGAAAGCAGGTAAGTTATTGGGCACGGTACCCTATCCTCTCCTAAAAATATATAGCGGCAATGAATCGTATATTTATAATCGCTACAATTATAATTTAATGAATGAGCTGGAATATGCCAGCGACAGTTGGCTGCAATTTTACATAGCCCAGGAGTTTCAGGGCGATTTTTTTAATCTCATCCCCCTTGTGAAGAGGTTAAAACTGAGATCAAATCTGGCTTTTAAAGCCATCAATGGCCGTATGAGTTCTGCTAATGCTGCCTATCTCGTTCAGTCAAATGGCCTGAAGGGACTAGACGAATGGTATGCCGAAGCCAGCTTAGGAATAGCCAATATTTTGAAAGTATTTCAGCTGCATTTTATTTGGAGGCTCACCCAGCGCGATCTGCCCACGACTACTAAATTTGGTATAAAATTATATTTAAGCCCCTCTTTCTAAATTATTCTTACTTTTAGGGGGCATTTTTTAAAAAACCATCTTTCAATAAACCTAAACCGAAAAATCGGACTATGAAAAAAATTATCATTTTATTTGCCATCCTTTTATCTGTGAGCTCCTGCGTGAGTAAGAAAAAATACCGAGAAGCCCTTCGAAAAAGAGAAGAGGTAAATGTATATCTGGATAAAGTGAGGATGCAGCAGCAGGAATGTGAAAATATTAAAGCTTCTCTTTCTAATGATCTTCGCAATAAATTAAGCGAGCTCGAAAATGAAAGACAAAAATCTAAAAGTCTGCAAGAGCAGATAGATATGATGAAGAATACGAATACTAATCTATTAGATCGCCTTTCTGATCTCAGTGTAGTGAGCAAAACCGGGGCCGAAAGCATCAAAAAATCGCTGGAAACATTAGATAATCAAACCAAATATATTAATAACCTTAACTCCACCATGCAGCGAAAAGATTCATTGAATCTGGCTCTCGTAATGAATCTAAAGAGATCATTGACCGATATCAATGATCAGGATGTAAATATCGAAGTTAAAAAAGGAGTGGTGTATATTTCCATCTCAGATAAAATGCTCTTTCAAAGCGGATCTTATCAGTTACAACCCTCCGCTCAGGCCGTTTTGGGTAAAATAGCCTCCGTCATAAATGATCACCGCGAGCTGGATGTATTGGTAGAAGGCCATACAGACAATGTACCCATCAATACCTCATGTATGGATGATAACTGGGACCTCTCTGCTATGCGTGCTACTGCAGTGGTGAGAACCCTCCATACGAAATATAACGTATCCCCCGAAAGACTCACCGCTGGTGGCCGTGGAGAGTATGTGCCCAAAGTGAGCAATGATTATCTAGACGGAAGATCCCAAAATCGCCGTACTGAAATTATCATCCTCCCTAAGCTGGACCAGTTTTTTCAACTGATGGAAAAAAAATAAAACACCCTAGTTTTTCCTGACGGATTCGGGTAATTTATACACTGCAGTGTATGCTCATCCGTAACTCCTGATATTCCTTTCACTTCCAAAATTATTTTATCAAAAACTACAAAACTGCATAAAATTTATGCGGTACAATTATTCCCTTATAATACACTAGTTATTCTTTTTCACTTTCATAAGGAATATCTACTTTTTTAAATTCCCATTCCAAAGCATCCTTATTAACTATTTCGAAAAATCCAGCTCCTAAATTATTATGTACCTCCAAACATTTTCAAATAATTTGATAGCTTTCTTCTTTGTATATTATTTTCCATTCTGTTATTAATTAGCGTATTCGTGGCTATTTTTTTGCCACTAATGCACGAATGGTTTTGGGATGCCACTATTGCACGAATGGTTTTTATTCGTGTATTCGTGGCTAATATTATAGCTCTATTCTTTTAGAATTAAGCTTTAATTCTCCTTTTAAGGGGGATTATCCCCCTTTTTATTGAAGAGACTTGCCATAAATAAGGCGTTTTATACTACCTTACGACGGCTATACCAGAGGCTATAGGAAATATTATTTTCTTTAGGTATATTGTTTTCTCCATTGCCAGAACTCAGGAGGTGCCAGAGATTAGCACCGATTTCTAATGCCAGCAATTCATCCTGCGGAATACCGGATTTAGATAATTCTTTAGTAAAATATCGCTGAATAAAATGGGTGTCTATCTCACCAGCTATAAACTGAGGATGTTGCATAACCCATTTGCCAAAAGCGAGCGTGTTAGCTACACCACTAATGCGGTATTCATCTATGGCTCTCACCATTTTTCTCAAGGCAGCTTTTCGGTCTGTGGCGTGTACAATAAGTTTAGCAATCATAGGGTCATAGTAAATAGGAATGGTCATGCCTTCTTCACAGCAGTCATCTACCCTTATGCCGGGTCCGGAAGGAATTCTATAGGTGTGCAGGGTACCTATATCCGGCAAAAAATTATTTAAGGGATCCTCTGCATATACTCTCAGCTCTATGGCATGTCCATTTATTTTCAGATCTTCTTGTGTATAGCTGAGTGCCTCGCCACGCGCCACTTTTATCTGTTCCTCCACCAGATCCTTGCCGGTAATCATTTCCGATATAGGGTGTTCTACCTGTAGCCTGGTATTCATTTCCAAAAAATAAAAATCCTTTTTTTCATCCATAATAAACTCCACTGTACCCACACTGAAATAATTGCAAGATTTCGCTACATTTATGGCGGCCTCTCCCATCTGCTGGCGTATCTCCGGACTGAGGGCAGAGGATGGAGCCTCTTCTATTACCTTTTGATGTCTCCGCTGGATACTGCATTCGCGCTCGAAGAAATAGACATAATTGCCATATTTATCGCCCAATACCTGAATTTCTATGTGTCGTGGCGAACTCACATATTTTTCTATAAAAACAGCACCATCTCCAAAAGAAGAAACTGATTCGCGTACAGCTGTTTCCATCTGAGCTATAAATTCATCCTCTTTTTCGACGATACGCATTCCTTTTCCTCCCCCTCCGGCACTGGCCTTTATAAGTATGGGAAACCCTATTTCTGAAGCTAATTTTTTAGCTTCGGCTACATCCGTGATAGGAGTAGCCGTACCGGGTACCAGCGGTACATTAAACTTTGCCACAGCCTCTTTGGCAGCTAATTTACTCCCCATTATTTCCATTGAATGGGCTGAGGGTCCTATAAAATTAATACCCGCCTCGGCCACTTTTTGAGCAAAAACAGCATTTTCCGAAAGAAAGCCGAAGCCGGGATGTATGCCATCTACCCCCAGCTCTAGACACTTTTCTATAATATAATCCCCTTTCAAATAAGACTGAGCAGAAGGAGCCGGACCCAGCAATATGGCCTCCTCTGCCATTCGTACGTGAAGAGATTGTCGGTCTGCTTCAGAATAGACGGCTACCGTAGAAATACCCATTTCTTTAAGCGTGCGCAGGATGCGTACAGCTATCTCACCCCTATTTGCTACCAGCACTTTATTCATCTACTTAGTTTGATGGTGTAATTATACGTATTTTTGCTCATTGCCCAGAGATGAAAACCCTGTATGTATTATGAAACTGATAAGAGATACCGCTTATCTAATCCTTAAAGATATTAAACTGGAATTCAGACAGCCGGTGGCTATCAATGGACTACTGCTCTATATCGCTGCTACTGTGATGATTATTTATATGTCCTTTTTCGAACTTCAGCCGCAGATATGGAATGCTCTCTTCTGGATAGTTATGTTATTCGTATCCCTCAATGCAGTGGCTAAGAGTTTTCTGCTGGAATCCAGAGAAAGAAACTGGTATTATTTTACCCTCACTAGTGCCTTAGCCATCATACTTTCTAAGCTATTATATAATTTCATCCTATTACTCATAGCCGGGATTTTTACTTATGTATTGTATGCTGTAGTGCTAAAAAATCCGGTTCACCATCCGGAGCTTTTTGTCTTAGCACTCGGTATGGGTGCTATGAGTTTTGCCTCCTGCTTTACCCTCATCTCTGCCATAGCAAGCCATACCAGCAATGGTTCAGCTATTATGCCGGTATTGGGTTTTCCGCTTATCATTCCCATCATAGCCTTGCTCATACAAATCTCCGCTGCAGCGTTTCTGCCGGTGGCAGATGCCCATCTATGTAATAAAGTTTTTTCCCTCGTGGCTGTAAATATTATCGCACTTCTCCTTTCATTTATCCTTTTTCCCTATCTCTGGCAGGAGTAATTTAATCCATCTATTTGAATTAGGCATTTAGGCAATAATTTTTTTGTAGGGAGTAGGACTGTGCCGCATCATCCGCTCCACCATCTCTTCGAAGATGCCGGTCTTTTGTATGTGCCGATTAAATCTGTAGCAATATTCATGTAAATAGCTCTGTACTAAGGTGATATGATGGTGCGTACCCCGTATCCAAGCTCTTAAGCCCATAATCACACGGTCTTTTAAGGTAAAGGTTTTTTTTCCCCTCTTTGATTTTCCGCAGACCATATTAGGATAGTCCCGGCTTATATTTTCATAGTCCGGCCATTTCTTAGTGAGAATTTCGCTTTCCTTTTCTATTTTGTTTTCTAAAAATGTTTCTAATTCCTTTTTACTGGTAGATTCTACTACCTTAGCCGTAATCCGGCTGGCGCCTTTGCCCCTTTTTTCTATGGCTAATATTACCAGCTTTTCCTTATCCCTCGGTTTTTCTGATGTCCCAGCTCTCTTAGGACCCATGACT